>VFSW01014503.1_pt1 | contig 10889 bp, 8 predicted proteins | sample 5358111 | NCBI WGS metagenome assembly VFSW01 (sample SAMN11554181, study PRJNA540505) | mine drainage metagenome | isolation source: sediment from site ElyBrook_90M | place: USA: Ely Copper Mine, Vershire, VT | collected 2017
TGCTATCGCTGATCCGCGGCGCGCCGCTCGTTGAGATGATTTCGCTCATGCTCGTTCTGTTGATGAGCGCGGTGCCAGTCGCCCTGCCGGTCATGTTCACGGTCAGCATGGCGGTCGGGTCGAATGAGCTAGCGAAGCGCGGCGTGCTGGTCACGCGCCTCAGCGCCGCGGAAGATGCCGCGACGATGGACGTGCTCTGCGTGGACAAGACCGGCACGATCACGATGAACCAACTGGCGGTCACCGGCGTGATCCCGTTGGAGCAGGCGACAGAAGCCGACGTGGTGTTCGCCGGTGCGCTCGCGTCGCAGGAAGCCAACCAGGATCCGATTGACCTCGCGTTCCTTGCCGCGGCGAAAGAGCGGCACATCTTCGACAACCTGCCCAAGGTGACGCCCGTCTCCTTCGCGCCATTCGATGCGAAAAACAGACGCACCGAAGCCGTAGTCGAACAGAACGGTCAGCGGCTGCGTGTGATGAAAGGCGCGGTGCGAACCGTCGCCGAGGCATGCGGGCTCCAGCCCCCGGCGATTCAAGCGTTGGAGGCGCGCGTCAGCGATTCGGCAGCAAAGGGCTATCGGACGTTGGCGGTGGCGCGCGGACCCGAAACAGGCACTCCCGCCTTGGTCGGATTAGTGACGCTCTATGATCCACTCCGTCCGGACGCCAAGCAACTCATCGCCACACTCCACGACCTCGGGGTTCCGGTCAAGATGCTCACCGGCGACGCGCTGGCGGTCGCGCGTGAAATCGCGCAGGCAGTCGGGCTGCCCAACATCCGGCGCGTGGCAGACCTGAAAGCCGCGAGCAGTAAGGCGGGCAACGAGTCGGCGGATCTTCTGGCGGGCGTCGATGGTTTCGCCGAGATATATCCGGAGGACAAGTACATCGTAGTGCAGCACTTGCAAGCCGCAGGGCACGTCACCGGCATGACGGGCGATGGCGTCAACGATGCGCCCGCGCTGCGCCAAGCCGAAGTGGGCATCGCCGTCAGCACCGCCACCGATGTCGCCAAAGGCGCTGCGAGCGTCGTTCTCACCGAACCAGGACTGACGAACATCGTGGCGTTGGTCGAGCAGGGACGGACGATCTACCAGCGCGTGCTGACGTGGATCGTCAACAAGATCAGCCGGACCATCCTGAAAGCCACCTTTGTGGCGATCGCTTATATCGTGACCGGCAAGTTTGTCGTCTCCGCCTTTGCGATGTTGCTGTTGGTCTTTATGACGGACTTTGCAAAGATCGCCCTCGCGACCGACCACGTTCGACCGTCCAAAAAACCGGAGACCTGGAACATCGGAGGGTTCATCACGGTATCCGTCGTGCTAGGTGTGGCGATGGTTGTGGAGTCGCTCTTGCTATTGTATATCGGATGGACCCATTTCGGTCTGGCGACTAACGACAATGCCCTCTACACGTTCAGCTTCCTGACGTTGCTTTACTTTGCCGTGTTCTCCATCGTGTCCGCGCGGGAGCGCCACTGGTTCTGGGCGACAATGCCCAGCAAAACTCTGATAGCGGCTCTCGCCGCGGATGCGCTGACGGGCACCGTCCTAACGTTCGTCGGTCTCCCGGACCTCCTGCCCTTGCCGTGGTGGCAGATGCTCGCCATCTTCGGCTATGCGATGGTCGCATGCCTGATCGTGAACGATGCGGTAAAGGTCGCGCTGATTAGGTGGCGCGTTCCCAATGCCGTGGCAAAGAAACCTGAAACCAAGGCGGAACCCAAGCCTGACGATAAAGCCAAAACACCAGTCGATTTGACACCACAGATCGCCAAGCGCGCCTATGAACTGTACGAGCAACATGGTCATCAGGATGGGCACGCGCCTCAAGATTGGGCTCAGGCGGAACAGGAGATTCGGAAAGATGACTCCCATAAATAAGCCAACGCACACAACACGGTTAGTTGGGCTGAAAGGATGAGCATGAATATCAATTCCAAGGATTTTCGTGTGAGAGCGGATGAAAAGGTCAAACTCGAAAATTGGCCGACGCTGGTCGAGCCATACTATCGGTCGAAGGAGCAATATCAGGAAATCCTCAGCGAACACATCCGGAAACTGAGTGCCAAGCAAAGCCTCCTTTATGCATCCAACCGTTATTCACTGCTGTTGATATTTCAGGGCATGGATGCCGCCGGCAAAGACGGCGCCATCAAGCATGTGATGTCCGGCGTCAATCCGCAAGGCTGCGAGGTTTTCAGTTTCAAGCAACCGAGCGCCGAGGAACTTGAACACGATTTTCTCTGGCGCACAACCCGTCACCTGCCGGAGCGGGGACGCATCGGCATTTTTAATCGTTCCTATTACGAGGAAGTTCTGGTCGTTCGCGTACATCCGGAACTGCTCCACAATGAGGGGCTGCCGGAGGATTTGCTCCATGAGAAATCCATTTGGGATGAACGCTATCGTTCCATCATGGCTTTGGAGAACCATCTCTACCGAAATGGAACCCGGATCATCAAATTCTTCCTCCACCAATCGAAAGAGGAACAGCGCAAGCGCTTTCTCGCGCGGATTGATGACCCGGGCAAGAACTGGAAATTTAGCCGCGCTGACATCGAAGAACGGAAATTTTGGAATCATTACCGGAAGGCGTACGCGGCGTGCCTGAGCGCAACCAGCACAAAGCATGCACCCTGGTATGTTGTACCCGCTGATGATAAAGAGAACGCACGCTTGATTGTTTCTCAAATTATCCTCGATACGTTGAACGAACTCGGGATGAGTTATCCGAAGTCGGATAAGACGCGCCGCAAAGAATTGCTGTCGATCCGTAAACTACTTGCGAGTTAGGTTCAGGGTGCGGAGTGTAAGATCAAGATCCGCGTTCGGCGTAGCGCGTCCATCCGGGATGAAGAAAATTTCAAGATTTATGCGGAAACCTTCCGTGGAGCAGATCATCTGCGCCGCAACCTGGTGGAAGCACAGACCCTCGTCAGTGGCGCTCTGACGCCCATGCCGTAGCCACCGGCGACCCATCGAAGGAGAGTAAGAATGATTGAAGATATTTCGACAACTTGGTCACCGATTGATTTGGATAATCTGTTATGATCGTTAGAACTGAGACACCTGACGGCGTCTAAGGAGTACCGAAGAAGGGAACAATCAGGTGCCTTGACCATTTACGGCGTCGCATTAACCGATAACAGGGCGCCCAGTCACAATCAGAAGGGAAAACAAATGGATCCCATCCTCAAATACGATCTGGAAGATCCGGGTTCGCTTTGGCTTGATCCCACTCGTCACGACCGCGTTCAGATTCCGGCGGGAGCGCCGCCCGAACAGAAACCGACCGAGCGCGTCAAGAATTTTCGCATGGTTTTCATGGGCTACGAGGAGAAGCAAGCAGTCGTTGAGGCAACCCGCTGTATTCACTGTCCCTCGCCTGAACCGTGCATCACCGCCTGCCCAGTTCATAACGACATCCCGAAGGCTCTGTACGCGATTGAACAAGGCAAGTACGAAGAGGCAGCCAATATTTTCCGCGCCACTTCCAACTTCCCTGAAGTGTGTGGGCGCCTCTGTCCGCAAGAAGTCTTGTGCGAGGGCTCCTGTACCGTCGCCGGATATGACCGCGCGGTCAATATCGGAAAATTGGAAGCGTTCTGTAGCGACTGGCAGCGCGAACACAGCGGATTCCCCGCTCCATCCCCGGTGCCGCCCACAGGACGTCGCGTGGCTGTTGTCGGAAGCGGTCCGGCGAGTCTCGCAGTCGCAGAAGAATTGACCCACAACGGGCATTCGGTCGTCGTATACGAAGAATGGCCGAAACCTGGCGGACTACTCCATTACGGCATCCCCAGTTTCAAACTGAGCAAAGATATCGTGATGGCGAAGATAGCTTATCTCGAATCGATCGGAGTCAAGTTCATTTGCAACACGCGCGTTGGACGTGACGTGCAGGTAGAGGATTTGCAGAAACAATACGACACGATCTTTCTCGGCATCGGCACGCCGATCGGTCATACGCTCAAACTGCCCGGCGATGATTTGAAAGGCATCTATCAAGCAACCGAATTTCTCGTGCGTGGAAATTTGTCGTCGGACGATTTGCCGGAAGGGCTGAAGGGATTGCCCGAACTTGGTAAGGCGATCGCCGTGATTGGCGGCGGTGATACCTCAGCCGACTGTGTTCGCACGGCGCGGCGCTTGCAGGTTCAGAACGGCTTTGCGGATGGCAGCGTGGTGGACTATTACCGCGGCACTGAATTCGAAATGAAGGTGCGTGAAGAGGAACACACTTATGCCAAGGAGGAAGGCGTGCATTACGATTTCTTGGCAACGCCCATTCGCTTTATCGGCGATGCACAAGGTCACGTCCGCCAAATCGAAATGCAACGAATGAGAGCCAAGCCGTCGAATCAGCCGGGACAGCGTGTGCCGTCCCGGATTCGAATCCCGATCCCGGGATCGACGTTCACCGTACCCGCAGATATCGTGGTGCTGGCGATTGGTTATGGAGGCGATCCGTTGATTCCATCCAAGACGACTGCCTTGAAGACGACGAATCCTGGCATTTTTCAAGTGGAATCAGAAGCGACTGGGCGCACCACCCTGGGAGGAGTTTATGCAGCAGGCGATGACGTTCATGGCGCCGAACTCATTGTAACCGCCATCGCGGCGGGGAGACATGCCGCGCAGGCGATGGACGACTATCTGCGCGCGCTCACGATCGCTGTAAAATCCGATTAAGCGCGTCGTAAAAAGATAGGAGGCGAACGTGGCAACAACCCAGATCATAACGCTCTTTCTCGATATCGGCGGTGTCTTGCTCACGAACGGCTGGGACAGGGCGGCCCGCGAGCGCGCTGCTGATACATTCGGTCTCAACCACGAAGAGATGGACGAGCGCCATCATCTCACATTCGATGCCTATGAAGAAGGCAAGCTGAGTCTGGACGAATATCTCAAGCGGGTGGTCTTTTATCAGCCGCGAAATTTTACACCTAACTCATTCAAGGAGTTCATGTTCGCCCGGTCCCAGCCGTACCCTGAGATGATCGATCTCGTGCGCCAGTTGAAAGGTCGCTATGGGCTTCAAGTGGCGGTGGTGAGCAACGAAGGACGCGAGCTTACGGAACATCGCGTCCGGAAATTCGAGCTGGGGCAGTTTGTCGATTTTTTCATTGCCTCGTGTTTCGTCCATTTTCGCAAACCGGATGCAGACATTTACCGCATTGCTCTCGATATTGCGCAGGTGCAGCCTTCCCAGGTGATCTACATTGATGACCGTCCGATGTTTGTCGAGGTCGCGCAGAGTCTTGGAATACGCGGCATTTATCACACAAGATTCGAATCGACGCGCGCCGCGCTGGAATCTGCCGGTCTCTCGCTCACCGTCGGAAAGGATATGATCCAATGAGCAAAGAGTACGAAATCGGAATGATTGGCTTGGGTGTGATGGGACGCAACCTATCGCTGAACATAGCCGATCACGGCTTTGCGATTGCAGGGTACGACAAAGACAAGCGTCGCGTGCAGCAGTTGCAAACCGAAGCTGCGCAGAAGACGGTGCAGGGCGTAAAGAGTTTGGAGGAATTCGTTACGCTGCTCCACCAACCGCGCGCGGTCATGATGCTGGTGCCGGCGGGCAAGATTGTCGACAACGTTATTCGTGACCTGCTGCCTCATCTTCAACGCGGCGATCTCATCATCGATGCCGGCAATTCGCACTTTAAGGATACGAATCTGCGTGCTCAGGCGCTGGAGGAGAAAGGCATCCAGTTTCTCGGCGTCGGCATTTCGGGCGGCGAGGAGGGCGCGCGCCGCGGACCGAGCATCATGCCGGGCGGTCCTAAGGATGCTTACGAACGCGTGCGTAAAATCTTCGAAGCAGTTGCAGCGCATGTCAACGGCGATCCGTGTGTGACGTATCTCGGTCCTGGGTCGGCCGGTCACTATGTCAAGATGGTTCACAACGGAATTGAATACGGCTTGATGCAACTGATCGCCGAAACGTACGACGTGATGAAACGCGGGCTGGGCATGTCGGATGACGACTTGCACCCAGTCTACGAACAATGGAACACGGGGGAACTCAATTCCTTCCTGCTCGAAATCACCGCGCAGATATTTTCCCAGACCGACCCAGGAACCGGCAAGAAATTGATTGACGTCATCCTAGACGAAGCAAAGCAAAAGGGCACCGGGATGTGGACCTCGCAAGACGCAATGGATGTACAAGTGCCGGTGCCGACGATTGATGTCGCGGTGGCGATGCGCAATCTGTCGGCTTACAAGAGCGAGCGAGAACAAGCCAGTCAAACGCTGGTCCGCCCGATTCGTTCGTACCAGGGAGACCGAGACAAGTTTCTGAATCAATTGCGCGACGCGCTGTACGTTGGAATGATCGTCGCCTACGCACAAGGCATGGCGGAGTTACGCAAGGCTTCGGAGGTTTTCAAGTACAACCTGAAGCTCGAAGAAGTTGCACGGATATGGCGCGGGGGCTGTATAATTCGCGCCGCGCTGCTGGAGAACATACGCGCGGCGTATCATCAACAGCCCGACTTGCCCAATCTGTTGCTGGATCCAGACTTGGGTAATGTCGTCATAGCGCGGCAGGAAAATCTGCGTGCGGTTATTGGTGCGGCTGCAACGCTGGGACTTGCCGTTCCGGCGCTCGCGGTTTCGCTCGCCTATTTCGACGCGTATCGCAGCGCGTGGATGCCGGCGAACTTGATTCAGGCGCAGCGCGATGACTTTGGGGCGCACACCTACGAGCGGGTAGATGAGAAAGGCGTATTCCATACGGAATGGGGAACGGAATAAGGAGACGCGAGGACCGTCGATACTCGACCCGAACCTACCGCGAGTGTTATCTTCGGCGCCGGTGTGACCCGGCCTGGCGCAACCTCATGCCTGCACTTTACGACCTCTGCCTGGACCAATAGCTGCCTGATCTGTTTTCCGTATTCGGACTGGATGTCAAAGCGATGAGTGACGATAATCTTCGCAAGCTGCTGCGCGACGGCGTCGCTAAGTTTTCTCGTCGCGGTAGAGCGAAAAACCAGGAGTAGAGCAGATTGGCAGTGAACCTGAGTTTTCTATCAGCAGATTTTGGATGACCATCGACCGAGAAGAACGACTTGATAAATATCAGGTCGAGGCGCATCGTTTGCTGGAAACATTTGTGGAGCGTTACGACCAGGTTTCTTATAGTCAAGGTTTCAAGACCGAGGGGCCTAAGCTCGCGGCAGACTCTTTAGAGTCCATCCTAAAACGCCATCCGATAGACGATGAGCGCATTAGCACAGTGCCACAAGGCTTCCCAGTTTTCAGTTTTGTGCTCCCAGCGAGTGCGTAACTTGCGGAAGGCATTTTGCCAAGTCTGGGTGCGCTCGACAACCCAGCGCCGTGCGGGATGACACTTTTGACCAGCAGGCACAACGCTAGGATCGGTACCCAGGGCTGTTCAGTTCTACGTGACGCCGACGTAATTCAGAACCCGGTTCAAGTCCATGCAATTTTTGAATAGCTCTAGACTCACATTCATAACCTGATTGGCCCGCAGAATGTTGAGGGCGAAACTGCGGAGCTTGCCGAAAATGTCCGGATTGGTTCGGATGCGGGATTGGTCTTCGCCCAGCGTCACATCCCGAACAGGGTGGTCTCGATGCTCAATGCCCCAGTGCCCGCGAATCCCGACACAGAAGGCTTCGGCACTCAACACCGTCGTCGCGAGATAGAAGGACGTCTCATCGCTTGGTTCCCACCGTTTTGTCTGGGTGTCAAAAACGCGTCGGTACCGTTCCACCTTGACCATCGCCTGAACCGGGGTCCACTTTTCGGGGTCGGTGAGTTGCATGGGAGTGAAGACTTCCACCGTGCGGCGCTCTAAGCGACCATGTGCTTTGCTCAGCGGTTCTTGATAGACCTCCGCCGGGCACTGGGTGGCGGCGGTCACTTGGCAATCGTGAAAAAGAGTCGGCTGGTTTTCCTTCACCTGCACGAGGGCGGCATTGCCTGTCGCGTGCGCCACCGTCAAGGTCTTTTCCTGACAGTGGAGCGCATCGAACGTAAAGATATAGCCCGATAGACCCAAGCGGGTCATCAATTCCTGAGCCGTCGGAATCTCGTTCGTCTTTTCGGCAATCTCTTCATGCGCCAAGATAATCCGGGAGTCGGTCAAGAAGGCACTCAGCACCTGGATCGCTTTCTGATCCTGGAAATGGTCAAAACTGCCGTGCAGGACCTTGCCATCGAAGCTGAGAAATCGGGTCGGGAAGTTGCTTTTCGCCAAAGACGCGCTGTCCTCCCGAAAGCACCTTTCCAGTTCGGCGGGCGATGTCGCTCGAATAATCGTGCGGATTGTGGTATGGGTGGGCAAGCGTTTCCAGTTTAAGGCAAAGAGTTGGTTCAACGCCTCATAATTGGTCTGAACGAAGGCGTGCATTTTCCGGTAAGAGGTCGCCCCGCTCAGCAGAGCGAGGATGGACAAGAACAAGATCTGTCCCAAGGCGTAGCGCCGCCCTTGCCGTCGCCGATGATCTTTGATTTTGGACAAGAAACTGTGCAGCATCCATCGCCTCCTGTGGCAATCGCGCCCAGCAAGAGGCTACCACAGAAGACTCCAGATTGCCAATCGGTCGTTAGAACTGAACAGCCCTGGATGGCATCCACTCCAGCCAGCTCATCCCATTTGTCGACCGGCAGCTCTTTGCGCGCCGCCGTGTCTCCCGGTTGCCCTTGCACGGATGGAACGAGAGCCGCCGGCGCGACCTCCAACACCGGCGATGCCACGGTGACCAATGCGGCGGGCGCGAGAACGCCCACCGCCAGCGCGCCGATGTTGACGTTTCCCTGGACCAGCAATTCGAACAATGCCAGGTAACCGATGCCGAGCACGAGCGTCCCGCCGAGCACTGCCAGGAGACGCGCGGGCATGAGCCGCTGCGATCTGACCAACAACGCGCCGGTGACGCCGGACGCGACCGCCCACAGAACCACCTGGCTGACGAGGACGGGTTGACCGGCGAAGGGAGTAAACAACTTGGAAAGCAGTTCTCCCCCGCTGGGTGCAGTGCTGGCGGCGGCGCTGAGCCAAGAAAAGTCCAAGAGTGAAGCGACGGATGCTGAGCGCGGAGAAAGGATCGGCGCGGTCTGAGATCCAAGCGTGAGCAAGCCAGCACTGGCTTGCCCTCCCAAAAGCGCGAGCAGCTCCGCCCACAGGCACGTGACCGCCCCAAGCAACGTACCGGAGCGGGTTCCCGCAAAACCTGCGGCAAGGGGCGCGAGGAGTAACAACCACGACCACTGAGGATGTGAGACGGCAATCGTTGCCGCCGCGACGACGAGGAATCCGAATGGGCTGATCACTTCCATCGGGATGAGAAGTAGAGACGTTAGCGCGTAGACTCCCAACAACGTCATCGAATTGTACGCCACCGGCAGAGCAAACGCCGCGAGCGTGAACAAGAGTCCGCCGACCGGTTTGAGGAACCACAAACCCGCCACGGCGATAATGATCATCCACTGCCAAGCCGCCGGATAGTACGGCAATTGCTCGGTGACAACGTAGGCAAAGGCGGCTGCCAGGAGTGCCGCCGCGCCGTGAAAGACCAGGCGATGTCTTGGTAGATCCAAGACGAGTGAAAGCATGGCTTGTTCCGCATCCTTCTGATGTTCCTTGTGGTTAGTCTCACGAGGTTAGGGTACGGCGATCATACCAAATCCAGTGTTCCAAAAACTCACCGAGGATACCGCCTGGAAGCCCCCACCTTCAGGCGTGGGGACGAAAGGCGGACAGCACAAGAAGGCGCAAGAAAAGTGCACCAAAAAGCTTGACGTATACGACTGGGTGCCATATAATGTAGAACATGAGTGCTAAATAGACAGAACGAAAGTTCAAACACAATAACAACGTAACCTACTCCTGCCACTACCATGTCGTCTGGTCTAAAGACCACCTCGGTGGTGTCCCAAGTATCGCCCGTCCAGTGCTCGTGAACGGCGTGGACAAACGACTCAAGGACATCTTGCGCGCCGTAACCGCCGAGCGACATGCCGAACTCATCGAGATGGAAGTCCTGCTCGACCATGTGCATCTGCTGCTGGAAATCGATCCCCAGTTCGGGATTCATCGTTTGGTGCGCTACCTGAAGGGACGTTCCTCGCGGTTGCTCCGCCAGGAGTTCCCCTGGCTACGTTCGCGTCTGCCCACGTTGTGGACGAACTCGTATTTTGTCGCCACCGTCGGCGGCGCGCCGCTGGCTATCCTCAAGCAGTACATCGAGAATCAAAAAACGTGAGCCGCCATGCCCAAAGCCGACACCGCCTCTTTCGTTTGCGAATTGCCCCTCGTCTTGTCACCCAGTGACGAGCGTGTGATGGCGGTGCGTTTCGACATAGCGCGCCAAGCCTACAACGCTTGTCTGGCGGAAACCTTGCGACGGCTCGACTTGATGCGCGAATCGAAAGAGTACCAAGCGACTCGCAAACTCCCCCACGGTGCGAAAGGCTCGCCCGCGGCCAAGGCGCGCGCGGTTGCTTTCCGCGCGGTCAATCAGCGATTTGGCTTCCGCGAATATGATTTGCACGCATGGGCGGCTGAGCACATCAAACACGAATGGTTGGGTGAGCATCTCGACATCAACGCCGTTCAGAAGCTGGCGACGCGGGCCTTCCAAGCTGCACAACAATACGCTTTCGGCAAGCGAGGTCGCCCACGTTTCAAGGGACGTTCCCAACTCGATTCGCTCGAAGGCAGGTCGAATGACGCGGGCATTCGCTGGCGCGGCGACCATGTGGAATGGTGGGGCTTGCGTCTAGGCGCGATCATTGATCCGAAAGACCCAGTCATCGCGCATGGCTTGCAGTCCCACATCAAGTATGTGCGGTTGGTGCGGCGGAAGCTCAACGGGACACCGCGTTACTACGTCCAGC
>VFSW01014504.1_pt1 | contig 10889 bp, 8 predicted proteins | sample 5358111 | NCBI WGS metagenome assembly VFSW01 (sample SAMN11554181, study PRJNA540505) | mine drainage metagenome | isolation source: sediment from site ElyBrook_90M | place: USA: Ely Copper Mine, Vershire, VT | collected 2017
AGGGCTCCGCCCTTAGTGGGGGGTTCGGGGGGCAAAGCCCCCTGATCTTCCTTCCCAAACGGCACCATCCCAACGGCCCGGCACTACGCCCCATGATCGGGGTGAGCGCGGAAATAGAGTGCCAACTGCATCGCGATCTGGTTGGCCAGTTCGCGCGCCAGCTGGTGGCGCATGATGCCGCCATCGAGCGTGTTGGCGAAATACTGGTTGTCGATGATGTTTTCCGCGTCCATCGCCTGGGCGTTGCCTTTGGCGAGCGCCGTGGTCAAATTGCCTTCGGGCGTGAGTTCCCAATGCGCGGTGGCGAGGAAGCGGTTGCGCGTGTTCGAGGTATCCTGCTGCACGCCGATGATCTGCACCGAAATCCCGTACTGCACCGTCAGGTGATAGCGATAGAAGCTGGGCGCGCCATCGCGCTGCAACGCCGCTTCCAGCGCCTGGTGCATCACCTGACCCTGGCGATCGGCCAGCGGTGCGATGTCGATTTCATCCATCTGCGCCGCGATGCGCGCGGGCTGGCCGGCCTGGGGGCCGTACAGCGGGTGAAAGCCGCAGGCCGACAGCGCCAGCACGCAGGGCAGGGCGAGGTACCTACGCACGGATCACGAAATTCAAAATCCGGTCCGGCACATGGATGCGCTTGACGATGGTGACACCGTCGAGCGCCTGCGCGATTTTCGGCTCGGCCATCGCGGCCGCGATCGCGGTTGCCGCATCCGCCCCCGGTGCGAGGTCGATGGTGCCGCGCAGCTTACCCATGATCTGGACCGCGAGCGTCACCCGATCGCGCCGCAGCAGATCAGGCGCGGCGGTCAGCCACGGCAGGTCCGCCACCAGCGGTGCGCCCGGTTCGATCAACGCATGGGCTTCCTCGGCGACATGCGGAATGATCGGCGCTGCGAGGCGGATCAGCGCCGTCACCGCTTCGCGCCGTGCCGCTGCCATGCCGGGTGCGGCCTTGGCCTCGGCATCGGTGATCGCGTTGCTCAACTCATAGAGCCGCGCGATCGCCACGTTGAAGGCGAACCCATCGATCGCTTCGGTCACCCCGGCGATCGCCCGGTGGGTGGCCTGGCGCAGCACGCGTGCAGCGCCACTGGCCTGATCGAGCGGTGTGGCATCGGGTGCATCCTGCGTCAGGCTGCGCGCGAGCCGAAAGAGGCGCTGCACGAAGCGGAACGCGCCCTGCGCCCCGGCCTCGGTCCATTCGACATCGCGCTCCGGCGGATTGTCCGACAGGGTAAACCAGCGCGCCGCATCCGCGCCGAACCGCTCGATCACCACGCTGGGATCGACCGTGTTGCGCTTGGATTTCGACATTTTCTCGATCGGGCCGACGATCACGGGCCGTCCGTTGCTGGTCGCCGTACCATCGCTGTGCTTGACCACCTCATCGGGGTAGAGCCAGCGGCCGTCTTCGGATTTATAGCTCTCATGCGTCACCATGCCCTGGGTGAACAGCCCGGCGAAGGGCTCATCGACCCCGACATGGCCAAGCCGGTGCATCGCCCTGGTGAAGAACCGCGCGTAGAGCAGGTGCAGGATCGCGTGTTCAATGCCGCCGATATATTGATCGACCGGCATCCAATGCTTCGTCGCCGCCACATCGGTCGGGGTTTCGGCATGGGGGGCGCAGAACCGGGCGAAATACCACGAGCTGTCGACGAAGGTATCGAACGTGTCGATCTCGCGCAGGGCCGCCGCCCCGCATTGCGGGCAGGCGACGTGCTTCCAGGTCGGGTGATGATCGAGCGCGTTGCCCGGCCGGTCGAACGGCAGATCATCGGGCAGGCGCACCGGCAAATCCTTGGCCGGTACCGGCACCGTGCCGCAGATTTCGCAATGGATCACCGGGATCGGGCAGCCCCAGGCGCGCTGGCGCGAGACGCCCCAGTCGCGCAGGCGCCAGTTCACCACTCCCTGGCCGATGCCGCGCTGTTCCAGCTCGGCGATGACGCGCGTTTTGGCGGCAGCGACATCGAGTCCGTCGAGAAAGTCCGACGCAACGATCACGCCATCGCCGGTCAGCGCGACGGTGCCGACCTCGGCCGCCGACTCGCCTTTGGCCGCGACGACCACGGTCACGTCGAGCCCGTATTTGCGGGCGAAATCAAGGTCGCGCTGGTCATGCGCCGGGCAGCCGAAAATCGCGCCGGTGCCGTATTCCATCAGCACGAAATTCGCGATCCACACCGGATAGGTCGCGGCGGTGAACGGGTGTTTCACCCGCAGACCGGTATCGAACCCGCGCTTTTCCGCGGCTTCGATCGCGGCTTCGGACGTGCCGTTGCTCTGGCAATCGGCGATGAAGGCGGCGGCCTCGGCGTTCCGGGCCGCAACCGTGGTCGCCAGCGGATGATCCGGCGCGATCGCGAGGAAGCTCATGCCGAACAGCGTATCCGGCCGCGTCGTATAGACCTTGACGTGATCGATGCCGTCCAGCGGGGTGGCGAGGGCGAAGGACACATTCGCGCCTTCGCTCCGCCCGATCCAGTTGCGCTGCATGGTGCGCACCCGCTCCGGCCAGCGGTCGAGCGTATCGAGCCCGGCGAGCAGATCTTCGGCGAATTCGGTGATCTTGAAAAACCATTGGCGCAGCTTGCGCTTTTCGACCAACGCGCCGGATTTCCAGCCGCGCCCGTCGATCACCTGTTCGTTCGCCAGCACGGTGAGATCGACCGGGTCCCAGTTGACCGCCGACTCCCGCCGGTAGGCGAGGCCCGCGCGCCAGAAATCCAGAAAGATCTTTTGCTGCTGGCCGTAATATTCGGGGTCGCAGGTGGCGAATTCGCGCGACCAGTCGATCGACAGGCCCACCAGTTTGAGGTCGTTGCGCATCGCTTCGATGTTCTGATGCGTCCATTGCGCGGGATCGACGCCGCGCTCACGCGCCGCGTTTTCCGCCGGCAGGCCAAACGCATCCCACCCCATCGGGTGCAGCACATCGAACCCCTGGGCGCGGCGGGTCCGCGCGATCACATCGCCGATCGCGTAGTTCCGCACATGACCGATGTGGATTTTCCCGGATGGATAGGGAAACATTTCCAGAACGTAGCATTTCGGCCGCGTGCCGCTCGGCTGGTCGGTCGTGGTAAAGCACCCGGCCGCGGCCCATGCCGCCTGCCAGCGCGGCTCGGCCGCCCGGAAGTCATAGGCGTGGTCGGAGCCTTGATCGGGCGCCAGATCGGGCTGGTTCTGGTCCATCCGTTCAGCCGTTCAACTGCCCGGCCGCCTTGAGTTGCGCGGCCCGGGCCAGGATGCGATCCTCGATGCCGTTGGTGGTTGCCGGATCGACCGGTTGATCGACCCAGCCGCCACCCTGGCGGATCTGGCGGAAAATCGAAACTTTCACATCGTTGGCCGAGAGCATGCTGCCCAGCACATACGCCGTCGCCTTGAAACGCTCGTTCGGCGTCGCGGGCGGCGAATACCAATCCGTGATGATCACGCCGGCGAACGGATCGGCCGAGGCGAGCGGCATGAAGCTCAGCGTATCGAGCGAGGCGCGCCACAGATAGGCGTTGACCGCAACACCGGTCGCCGAACCGGCCGGTGCGCTCTTGCCACCGAGCGTCAGCAGATTACCCAGCCCGCTATTGGTGCCCGCCATCGTGGGCGGAACACGATATGTTTCCATATTGGGAACCTGGGCCTGCTTGGCATTGCTGCACGCTCCAAGGGCAACGACGCAACCAAGTGCTGCAAATCGCGATGCCGACCGGGTGAGCGGTCTAGAACTCTGATGTAAACGCACATTCGTCTCCGCTTGGCGCGTCGGATCGTTCCGGCGGCTCTTTGGTGTCTTTAACGATGCCGAGCCAGCAAGCCAATAGCATTGCACTCCCGACACGGGAACCTTGAGAGTCACGCTGCGGGTGGGGGAGGTTGGAAAGGAGCCCCGGCGGGGACATTACGGAGGCCGAAAACACGACAGGGCGGGCATACTGCCCGCCCTTCGGTTCCGCAGAGACTGGCTACGATCTGACAGGGTTAACCAAGTCAGGCTGGTCAGGAGGGCGAGCCCCGCCTGACCATTGAAACCGGGCTCAGATTACCACTTGACCTGAGTACCGACGCTGATCGCCTGCGCCTGCACGTTGTTGAAAGCGGCGTTGTCGGCCGCCCCGGAGATGAAATTATAGCCGTTCTGATGACGATGACCGTACAAATAGACCGCGTAGAAGCCAAGGTTTGGGGTCACCGCGTAGTTGGCGCCGACATCGAAACCATAATCGGTTTCGGTGCGGGCTACCTTGTTGGTGGGTAGATGGGCACCCGCTGCCTGATCGTTGAAGTACTGCACGCCAATCGTGGCCGGACCCGCAGTATATTCGCCGGTAACCTCATAGAACAGGGCGTTGCGCTGGCCGGGAAGCAGGAACGTGTACCCGTTGTTCACTTGGCCGTCCTTGATGTTGCCGCCCAGCAGGAAGCCAGCGTAGCTGACCTGAGCGCCGACCGAGGCGACGCCGAGGCGCTTGTAATTGCTTTCCTTCGTAATGGCGCCGGTTTGCGGCGAGACGATCGTCTCGAACGCGCTGCCAGAGCTATTAGCGATGGGCGAACCAACGAGATAGTCGCCGGTGAGCTTCACGCCAACGCCGCTGAATTCGCCGGTATAGGTGAGGCCGCCGGTGAACGTGTTCTTGCGGCGGGCATTGAATGTGACGCCGGGAGCATCGCCGGGAGCGCTCGACAGGGTTGCGCACCCTGCGGACGCCACCGGGCAAACCTCTCCCTGCTTGAACGCGTTGGAGTTCGGTTCGAAATCGACGCCGGCCTGGAAACCAGCGATATCCGGCGACAGGTAGACAATCTTGTTGGTGGTATAGAGGGAGCCAACCGCAGTGAACAGGCCCTTGGGGGCCGCATTGCCGGGCACCGCGGCACCGACGCCGCCGTCTGAATCCCAGAGATTGCCATCACCGTAGTTGAAATATTCACCGGTCGCGAGGAGACCAAACACGCCGTCACCCTGGCCAACGCGGATGAAGCCAGCTTCTTTGGTTCCCATGTACGCGTAGGCACGACGGATCACGAGCGATTCGGGCGCAAGGCCACCGGCACCACTTTCAATCTGACCCTGACCGGCCACCGTGTAGGAGGTACGCAACTCCACGGCGACGCCGTACTGCAATCCGCCCAACGTTTGCGCATCGAAGCCCGGATAGAGACGCAGGAAACCGGTCATCCCGATCGGGTTCAGCTTGTAGGTGCCAGTTTTCGTGTTGACGGTATTGGCGGTCGATCCGATGTCGTTGGCCTGGAAATTGAGCAAGCCGTTCAAATGAACGACCAGCGTGCCGGGCTTGGGCGGCTTGGCAGCCTGTGCGTGGGCGGCACCGGTGGCTCCGGCCACCATGGCCAACGTGGCCACCGAGGCCAGCAGGAATTTACGCATATAAACCTCCATGTTGCCGGTCGCCCGGCGTTAACCCTGTTTGCTTTCGGATCGGTGCGTCGCACCGATCTCTTGGCCGCCACACCACGTCGATGGCATCGTCAGCTTGCAGCCGGATAAAAGGCATTAACTGAGACAGATGCAACATGCTGGCCGGCGGTTTTAGGCTATTTCGACCGCCTGTTGTTTCGATGTCACAGTATATGTCAACAGCATGACAGTGCATCGATCGCGCCGAACCCGCCGCAACCTTCCCCAAACCGCCGCCCGACCACGCCTGTCACGCCGCCCAGCGCCAGCACCGGCACGCGGCAACGCCGTGCCAGCGCCGCCCATCGCACCGGCCCCAGCGCACCCGCACCCGGATGACTCGCCGTTGCGAATGCCGGCGATAGAAACACCAGCGACGCAAGCACCCCCCGCGCCGCGATCATTTGCCCACAATCATGCGCCGAAGCGGTGTTGACCGCGCCGCGATAACGCGCCCGCGGCGGCATGCCGCCCCGCAGATGCACCCCCGCACCCAACGCCGCGGCCAGCCGCCAATCGCCGGCAATCACCAGCGCGATCCGCCGGCTCCGACACAGCGCCGCCACCTGCCGCGCCAGCGCCGCCCGGCCGGGCGCATCGTCATGGCGGAACACCACGCCGCTGATCCCGCGCGGCAGCGCCGCAATCGCGGCCAATAGATCAGGCTGGCGACGTTCATCGCTAAACAGCCACAAAGTCGGATGCCGCGCCCGCCGCCGGCGCTTGACCGCGCGGGCCAGGCTGATCAGGTGTTGATCCATGACCGATGATCATCCGATTCCCGACATCGCCGCAACCATCGCTGCCCTCAACCGCCGCATCACCCAGGCCGCCGCCGGGCGCGCGGTCACGCTGATCGCGGTTTCAAAAACCAAACCCGCCACCGCGATCGAGGCCGCCCTCGCCGCCGGCCAGTTGGTGTTCGGCGAAAACCGCGTCCAGGAAGCCGCGCTGAAATTCCCGCCGCTGCGCGTGACCCACCCCGACATCGACCTGCACCTGATCGGCCCGCTGCAAACCAACAAGGCACGCGACGCCGTTCTGCTGTTCGACCAGATCGAAACGCTCGACCGCCCCAAACTCGCCGACGCCCTCGCCGCCGCCGCCGAGCGGGAAGGGTCGATGCCGAACCTGCTGGTGCAGATCAACATCGGCGATGAACCGCAAAAAGCCGGCGTCGCGCGCGCCGAGGCCGATGCATTCATCCGCGCCATGCGCGCCCGCTTCGGCGCCGCGCTGCTAGGGCTCATGGCCATCCCGCCGGTCGGGCAGGACCCGGCACCATATTTCCGCGATCTCGTGGCGATGGCCGATCACCACGGCCTGCCGGTTCGCTCGATCGGCATGTCGGATGATTTCGAAATCGCCATCGCCTGCGGGGCGACGCAGGTGCGGATCGGGTCCGCCTTGTTTGGCGGGCGGTAAGGCGGGGGAAGCAAGGCCTACTTTTTTGTAAAAAAGTAGCAAAAAACTTTTATTCGTCAGTATAGTGCGGTGGATGGGGCGGTAACCACATCATAGATGCGCGGCATTATCAGTCGATCGCGGCGATCGATCGGCTCATATGAACGATCGTGCGGCCATCGTCCTTGACCTCCTCATGATCGATCGCAAAGCCAAGTTGTTGGTACAGCGAAATGTTACGGGTCATTTTCCGGTTGGTATAAAGCCGCACCCGGCCGAGCTGATGGTCCGCCGCAACACTGTCCGCATGCGCCATCAACCGCCTGCCGTGGCCACGACCGATATGCGCCGGCAGCACCGCGATATTCTCGATAACAAGACAGCCAGGCTCCGGCACCAGTTCGATCAGCGCAATGATCGTGCCATCCGATTCAAGCACGTCGATCAGATGATCGCGCACCGCGACGGCATAATCCACCAACATCGGCACCGGCTTACGCCCGATGATCGGCACCCATTTCGCGTAGGCCGCATCGGTCACCGCGGCAATCACATCGGCATCGGCCACGGTCGCGCGGCGTAGGACCGGACCGATCGCGGTTTCGATTGTATCGGTCATCACGGGACGATATCGGTTTGATAAAATTTGACAAGCCGAATCGTCGAGGATTGACGGCAAGTCGTAGAAAGCAAGGCCTTCTTTTTTTGAAAAAAAACAAGCAAAAAAAACTTTTATCCATCAGGCCGCCGAAGGTAAAACCAACGACGACCCAACGAATAAAAGTTTTTTGCTTCTTTTTTACAAAAAAGAAGTCTTGCCTGACCTAAACCTCAAACCGAGTAATACATCTCGAACTCAACCGGATGCGGCGTATGCTCGAACCGGTACACTTCCGACCATTTCAGCTCGATATAGCTCTCGATCTGTTCCTTGCTGAACACATCGCCGGCCAGCAGGAAGTCGTGATCGGCGGCGAGCGCGCCCAACGCCTCACGCAGCGAACCGCAGACGGTCGGAATGCCTTTCAGCTCTTCCGGCGGCAGATCGTACAAATCCTTGTCCATCGGGTCGCCCGGGTGGATCTTGTTCTTGATGCCATCGAGCCCGGCCATCGCGATGGCCGAATAGGCCAGATACGGGTTGGCCGAGGCATCCGGGAACCGCACCTCCACGCGCTTGGCCTTCGGATTGGTGGTGTAGGGAATCCGGCACGAGGCCGAGCGGTTGCGTGCCGAATACGCCAGCAGCACCGGCGCCTCGAACCCGGGGATCAACCGCTTGTAGCTGTTGGTCGAGGGGTTGGTGAACGCGTTGATCGCCTTGGCGTGTTTGATGATGCCGCCGATGAAATACAGGCACATCTCCGACAGATCGGCATAACCGTTGCCGGCGAACAGCGGCTTGCCGTTCTTCCAGATCGACTGATGGGTGTGCATGCCCGATCCGTTGTCGCCATAGATCGGTTTGGGCATGAACGTCGCGGTCTTGCCGTAGGAATGCGCGACGTTGTGGACGCAGTATTTATAAATCTGCATCTGGTCGGCCATTTTGGTCAGCGAGCCGAACCGCGTGCCCAGCTCGTGCTGGCTCTGCGCCACCTCGTGGTGATGCTTTTCGATCGGCAGGCCCATTTCGCCCATCGTCGCCAGCATTTCCGCGCGCAGATCGCTCTCGGAATCGACCGGCGGCACCGGGAAATACCCACCCTTGATGCCAGGCCGATGCCCCATGTTGCCTTCCGGATAATCCTTCAGCGACGAGCCGGGACCCTCCATGCTGTCGATCTGGTACATGCCGAAATTGCCGCCGGTGCCGAACTTCACCGAATCGAACACGAAAAACTCAGCCTCGGCGCCGACCACGATGGTATCGCCGATGCCGGTCGACTTCAGATACGCCTCGACCCGCTTGGCCGTGCCGCGCGGGTCGCGCGCATAGCCCAGACCGGTCGAGGGCTCGATGATATCACAGAACAAAATCATGCTCGGCTTGGCCGCGAACGGGTCCATCACCGCGGTCTCGGCGTCCGGCATCAGGATCATGTCGGATTCATTGATCGCCTTCCAACCGGCGATCGAAGACCCGTCGAACATGATGCCGTCGCGAAACGCGTCCTCGTCCATCGTCGAAATATGCTGGGACGTGTGCTGCCACTTGCCACGCGGGTCGGTGAACCGCAGGTCGACGAAATCGGCCCCGTTCTCCTTCATCATCGCGATCGCTTTTGCTACTGCATCGCCGCTGCCGGCTGGCTTCTTCGCCATCTTGGTCCTCACTGCTGGTCAGATTGATGATGCCGCACGATGCGGCACCGTTACGGAAACTGTCAAATCGCGGCTTCGCCCTTTTCGCCGGTCCGAATGCGAATGACATCTTCGATGGTGGAGACGAAAATCTTGCCATCGCCAATCCGCCCGGTCCGGGCCGCATTGGTGATCGCCTCGATCGCGCGCTCGGCGACGCTGTCCTCGCAGATCACCTCGATCTTCACCTTGGGCAGAAAATCCACCACATATTCAGCGCCGCGATACAATTCGGTATGACCTTTCTGGCGGCCGAAACCCTTGGCTTCCAACACGGTGATGCCCTGAAGCCCAACCTCGTGCAAGGCTTCCTTCACCTCGTCCAGCTTGAACGGTTTGATAATCGCTTCGATTTTTTTCATCCGGTTCACGCCCGATCCGAGACGGGCACCCTCCTTGTTGCTGGTTTATCTCGGCGGGCAAATGCACGCACCGGCCCTTGTCCGGCCGGCAACACTGCGATGCATATGCCGTGCCAACGACACCTGACGCCAGGGATCGTTGCGTTGCTCACGGGATCGGCATAGCCTGTGCCCAAAACAAGTGCAGTTCATGCCTAGTTTACGAACGCCGCACGCCAAACCCCTTGCCCTTCCGTCGTCTCGCACGATACTGCACACAAATTGCCTCAGGGAGCCAGACCGTGAAATCGCCCAACCTCATGCTCGACGCCATCGGCACGACGATCTTCACGGTCATGTCCGCCCTCGCGACCCAGCACGGCGCGATCAACCTCGGCCAGGGCTTCCCCGATACCGATGGACCCCAGGACGTGATCGATGCCGCCGCTGCCGCCCTGCGCGATGGCCGCAACCAATACCCGCCGCTGACCGGCGTCGCCGAACTGCGCGAAGCCGTCGCCGCAGCCAACCAGCGTTTCTACAGCATCACCGTTGATCCAGCGACCGAAGTGGTCGTCACCTCCGGTGCCACCGAAGCGATCACGGCGAGTCTGATGGCACTGCTCAACCCCGGCGACGAAGCCGTACTGATCGAACCGCTCTACGATACCTATCTGCCCGTCGTGCGGATGCTCGGCGCCACCGCCAGGCTGGTCCGCCTGAACCCGCCAGACTGGCAGCTGCCGCGCGCCGAGCTCGAAGCCGCGTTCGGCCCCAAAACCAAACTGCTGCTGCTGAATTCACCAATGAACCCGACCGGCAAGGTCTTCTCCGCCGACGACCTCGCGTTCATCGCAGCCCTGCTGACCCGACACGATTGCTACGCAGTGTGCGACGAGGTTTATGAACACCTGATTTTCGATGGTCTGAAACACACGCCCCTGATGAGCCTGCCCGGCATGCGCGAACGCTGCCTGCGCATCGGCAGCGCCGGTAAAACCTTCAGCCTGACCGGCTGGAAAATCGGCTACGTCACCGCCCCCGCGCGCCTCGCCACGCTGGTCGCCCGCGCGCACCAGAACCTCACCTTCACCACCCCGCCCAATTTGCAACGCGCCGTCGCCATCGGCCTCGCCAAGGACGATGCCTATTTCGCTGCCATGGGCACCGACCTCGCCGCCAAACGCGACATCCTCGCCGCCGGCCTCCGCGACATCGGATTCATCGTGCTGCCGAGTTCCGGCTCCTACTTCATCACCACCGATTTCACCCCCCTCGGCTTCGAAGGCGATGATGTCGCGTTCTGCCGCCACATCACCGAACACGCCGGCGTCGCCGCCATTCCGGTCTCCGCCTTCTATCCCGCTGACGCGCCGACCCACTACGCCCGCTTCGCCTTCTGCAAACGC
>VFSW01014505.1_pt1 | contig 10889 bp, 22 predicted proteins | sample 5358111 | NCBI WGS metagenome assembly VFSW01 (sample SAMN11554181, study PRJNA540505) | mine drainage metagenome | isolation source: sediment from site ElyBrook_90M | place: USA: Ely Copper Mine, Vershire, VT | collected 2017
CCCTCCCCTTGTGCACAAGACCTCGTGGTGTTCCTGCTGTCGGTCCACAAAGGTCCATCAAGAAACCGCACCGCAGCAGCAGCCCGCAGCGTCCTGGCATGCGCCTACGATGCCACCGCCAGCCGGATGGCAGCGCCCGACCCAGCCCCCTCCAACGCAGCATCAGCAGCAGCAGAATCCTGCCTCAGCCTCTGTCGATCCCTCAAGGGAGCCGCAACCTACTCAACAACAGCCACCGCAGCAGGTTGCGGCTCAGCTCCCGGGCCTATACGCCGCTCAGCAGCAGCCGCTAGACCAAGCCTCGTCTCCGCCTGTGCCACCCGAGGGTCCGGAGCAGCACGGGGCGAGAGGACCTGCCCTCCAGGCTCAGTTCAACGCTGCGATGCAGGACGCCGTGGATTTGCCGGTTGCACAGCATCAAGGCCCGACAGAGCAGCAACAGCGGGGACTTGATGACGACGGCGGCCCTGCTTCTGGCCCTGCCATCTCCGATCCGCAGCTTCAGGCCGCACATGAGCCCGCCTCTGATGAAACAGGAGAGTGGAACCCTGGAAGCCAGCAGCAGCAGCAGCAGCAGCCTAGCACTTTTCAAAGCCCTCCCCCGCCATCAGGATTCTTTGGGAAAGTTCTCAAAGAGTTTGGCATAAAGCCAAAATCTACTAGCCCTGGCATCCAGCAGCAGCAAGTGCAGCAGGAGTTGGCAAGCCAGCAGGAGGAGCAGCGGCCGGTCATCAACGAGAGCATGCCCATGGCAGGCCTCCCCTCGTCAGAGCCGATTGCTTCACCCCCACCACCGCAGCAAAAGTCATTTATAGGTGGCCTGTTCGGTGCCAAGAAGCAGGAGCAGCCCTTGATGCAGCCACCGTCACAACTGCAGACAGAGGAGGGGCTTGAGGCAGATTCATCGGTCTCTCCAGGAGCTAGGAAGCCGAAATCATTAATGGAAAGCCTTTTCGGATCAAAGAAACAACAGCCGCAATCACCTGCGGCTGTTCAGTCTCCGCCGCTATCACAGCAGCAGATGACAGAAGAGGGCCTTGTGGCAGCGAGTTCACCTCAGCAGCAGCCTCAGAAATCTTTCATGCGCAACATGATGGGCGGCCTATTTGGCTCTGACAAGAAGCAGCCGCAGCAGGTCGGGGCGGCTGCAGCAGCGCCTCTGCCCACCCCGCAGCCTCAGGTCCGGGCGACGCCACCTACCCCAGAGCCAGGCCGGCGGTCGACGACAACAGCTGCAGCGGCGGACACCGTCTCCACGTCAGAGGCCCCGTCGCAGGTGATCAGCGACAGGGCGCAGCTAGAGGGTCCGAAGCACGTTGTGCACACGGAGGACAAGCCGATCGTCCCTCAAAAAGGTCCGCCGGTATTTGAAGATGACGCTGACGACATGGATGCGGAGGAGATTCAAGAGATCCAATCGCAAGCGATTTGATGATGGTTGCGATCAGAGATTTTTTATAAAATGAAGTGTTCTTAAATGAGTTTTCCGTGATATAATCTGTCACTTTTGGATTCAGCTGGGTCGTCCACGACTCTTGTCCTGCTCCGCCTCCCTGCGGTTGAGAAGCATGGACGACATTTAAGACACAATGCGAAAGAAACGCAGCCTTGCGTACAACGCTCAACCTGATCATTTCTGCAACCTCCTCCTCTGTCATCTCATCAAGACGCTTCCTCATGACAGCATCCTCATATTGCTCGAGCTGCTTGACGTAGGTCATTTGTTTCGTGGCCACTCGGTAGACGTAGGTCGACACCCAGCCCACACAGATGCCAACGAAGATGATGAGCTGCACCCAGTTACCTGCCGTAGCCCATGTTCAAAATGCTTTATAAAACGACATTCGGAGAGAGCCCTTCCTTCACACCTGCGTAGCCGGCTTCCACGCCCAGCGCTTGCAAGCCATAGTAGAGCGCGTAACCGAGGGCAATGAGACCGACGCCGATCAGGAGGACGTCCTTCCTCGAGTAACCAAACTCTTTGTTATAGACCACTCCCGGTTTCTCATCAGTCGCACGTGGAATCACAGATGCCATTCGAGGAGAAGCCGCGCCGTCCATGCGTCGCAGTCTCACGTCTGTGCCTGCGCATGGGCATCGACAACATGCTCATTGAGAATAAGAAAGCTCTATCACACCTTGCCACATCCGCATGTTGCATCGCTGGATTGGAGCCACGCACGATCGCCGCGAGAGCAGTGAGCACGTTTTCCTCGCCACCACGTTCATTTCCGCACGTAGCCCCCCAGCCACACGAACGAAGGATCGACGATGATGATCCCACATTTCCGCAGTACATCTCGTCTCACATCTTGATTTCGTTCAATTCTAATTAATTAATTGATTCCAAGCTTCCTGGCACCCACCCTTTGCTCTCTAAAAAATGAAGATGTCGATGGCTTCCAAAGCGGCTTCTAGGGCATCCAGGGCTACATGCAAGGCTCCCAAGCGGCCAGGTATCGCCCTCCTCCCTCTATACCGGGCTGCGTTATGATGTTGCGCGTCTCATCGCGACCAATCGCGGCCAGCCTCACTCGACGATGCGCGACGACGCTGATGATCGATTTTGCCCTCCCCGATTCTCTTCTCAGGCCGCAGCTCGACGCTGTCCGTGCTCGCGACATACCAGCAGCCCGGCACGTACCAGCCTGTTGGGACGGCGATTGCAGGCACCGGAGCCCCAATGCATTCTGCAGACGGCACCGGCAACAGCGCGCTCCTGGCCCCTCCTCCTCCCGCGACGACCAACCCAATCCTCAAGACCGTGGAGAATGTTCTACAGAACACATTCAACTCGCAGCAGCCTGGCCGCCGAAACGACTGGCGCGAGATTGAGGGCTCATGGGTGCTGTTCCCACCGAGCAATCGCACCCCTGAGGCCGTGGTCCATTTCCTGGGAGCTGCCTATGTCGGCGCAGCCCCTCACGTGGCCTACAGGCTGTTTCTTGAGGCCCTGTCTAACCGCAACGTGCTCGTGAGTGCCCCGCAGGACGCCGTCGTTTTGCTTGTTATAGCTGATTAAAAGAAGCACCTCCCCTCATCATCATCCCCCTCCCCTGACTGCAGATCATCACCACGCCGTATGGCACCAACCTGGACCACCTCCGCAGCGCTGACGAGTGCCAGTTCAAGTTTGACCGCACGATCCGCTCGCTCGGGTACGACTTCACGCAGCTTCCCACCTACGGCATCGGCCACTCGCTGGGCGCCGTCATCCAGCTGCTCATCTGCTCGCGCTACGCGGTGCAGAGGGCCGGGAACGTGTACGTCTCGTTCAACAACCGCAGCGCCAACGAGGTGATCCCGCTCATGGCGCCACTCGTCGGGCCCATGGCCCGGCTGTGGAGCCCGGTCATCAACCAGGTCGCGTCCTCGCCAGTCAGGGCCTCGGTGGAGTCCATCGCGGAGACCATGCGCGGGCTGGCTCCGCCGCCCATCCGCAGCGTGGTCCCGTTCTGGGAGCAGTTCATCCCTCTGTACCTCGACATGGCACAGGGGCGCCAAGAGTTTGCTCCGGCCCCGGAGGAGACCAAGAGCCTAATCCGCAGCTACTACGCGGTGCCGCGGAACCTGCTCATGCGGTTCAAGGACGACTCGATCGACGACAGCAACAGCCTGGCGCAGCTGCTGCAGTCCTCGCCGAGCCTGGGGGAGGTGCTGGACCTCAGCGTGCGCACGCTGCCCGGAGGCCACCTCAACCTCATGGTGCAGGCGCCGCTGGACGTGCCCCCAGAGGTGGCGAGGGTGGTGTCGACGGGCGTCGCTGCGAGCGGAGAGCTCATAGGTGAGAAATCAAGGGGCGCGATTGGCCCTGCGCCGTCCTTTCGGTGTAAAGTCGCACATCGATCGCCTCTGAGCCCGTCCTTCCTGTCTCATCCTCAGGTCGTTTGGCTGGAGTGTGGGACCAGATGGGAGTGTCTCAGGCCTCTGATCTGCTGACAAACACCTCCAAGGGCGTCAGCAACATCGCCGGTGTGTTTGGAGGCCAGGTCGGGGGCCCGATCACAGACTACATGCAGGGTCTTGCCGATGAGGTGGCAGCGTGGATGGGCACCGGCGCGGTTGTGAGGAGCGGGTCTCGGGCGCTCCCGGCGGCCAATCTGTACAACGAAAGCAGCGGCGGCCAGTTTAGGGACCAGCAGACCTGGTGATCTGTCAGCTCAAATTCTTCTTTCGAGTGCTGATATTCCAAGTCTCGTCGATACTTCCTTCGTGTTGGAACAATTGCACGATTGAAGCTTCTCTTGTGCTTCTTTTGAAAAGCTCTAGCAAGATATAAAAATTTAATCCCATGTGAAGCTCAAAGAGACTCTCCCTCCACAAAGCTTAGAAATGATGAAAACAGAAAAGCTTGATCAATTAAGAAAATCATCGCCTCCCCCCCCCATCACACTACTTCCTCGACCGTCACCTCCTCCGCCTTTGCCTTTTTCTTCTTCTTCTTGCCTTTCTTTGTTGTCGCTGGCTGGCTTTCTGACTCCTCGACCTCTTCCGAAGGACGGCCGTCCGCAGCATCGCCGGCTGTCGGCTGTTCAAATGTCTCGACGGCTGTCACTTGTTGATCTTCAGTCGGTGGGACCTCTGCTGCTCCGCCGCTCTCAGGATCCGGTGCTTGTTTCTCCGGAGGCCCCTGTTGCATGTTGGCCATGTTGATGTCTCATGCAAGATGCAAGATGGCCGTCTACCTCCATGAGCACTGGGCTGGGCTTCTGGCCTTCCTCCACGTCGACTTTGGCTCCCCCATGCTTGAACCGGTACCAGCTCACGAGCCCGAAAATCATGAGCAGAATTCCTGCTCCGACCGCTCCGCCTATAATTAGAATAGTGCTCGCGGGCCACGCAGCGCCATCGGCGCGAGCGCAGACGAACAGGGCGCATAGCGAAATTAAGCACACGTTGCTGTGAGTGTGCCCCGGCAGCATGGTTGCGTATAGCGAGAGAGTATAATTCTAAGACTCTCTCGTTTGTGTGAAAGTTTGGACGAACAAAATTCGATCTTGCGCTCTATTTCTCTGCCGCCAGCATGCCTCAGGCGTTCAATTTGTACATATACAACCGGCAGGGGACTTGCGTCCACTACCAGGAGTGGCACAGACCCAAGACCGTCATGCAGGGCACAGGCTCTCAGGCGGACGATCAGAAGCAGGTTTTTGGTTTATTTTGGACTCTGCAGAACTTCTGCGCGACCATGAACCCGAGAGAGTGAGTCTGTATGCTGTATGCTGTATGCATGCATGCTGGATTGGCCGTGATATCTTGCATTCTGCCTTGCAGCACCTCGAAGCCTCAGCTCGGTCAGCCACGGAAGATCGGAGAAGGCTGCCGGTTCAACAGCATCACCACAAACACCTTCAAGTTGCATTTTTTCGAATCGCCGTCTGGCATCAAGGTGGGAGGTTCGATTTCAGAACTATTCTGTCCTAGTTCATGCTTCCCTGGAATGAGTTACCCTGTCTCTCCTTCCTCTGCATGCAGATTGTACTCAACACAAGTCGCGACGTGGGTGATCTTCGTGAGCTTTTGACACGATTGTACGATGACGTTTTTGTCGAGTGTGTCATAAAGAGTCCAGCATATGTTCCTGGAGAGGCCTTCACGTGAGTTCCATCTCTGTTTGCTTATGCTCAGAAGAAGATCAAATTCTTTTGCACGCTCGCCGACCACTCAGGATCGATCAGTTCAATGTTGCCGTCAACCGATTTCTCTTGCAACGAAACCTCTTGCAGCAGCAAGTTGTGAGATAGCGATATCCTCTGTTTAGTTGATATCATTCATTTCTGTAATCTATCCCGGTCCTCTTGCGACAACAGAGCATCTGCAGAGGCTTGTTGCTGTATCATCTCTAGACTGATCTTCTTCCGTTGCTCAAGTTTTTCGACAAGGGCATTTTGCACCAACCGCTGATTCGCAGCGAGCTCATCGGCTCGCTCGTGTTGGCCTGCTGCACGGAGTTGCGCTTCCGCATGCTTGTACACATCTTGCTCCTGCGTAGGGGGAGGAGGCAATCAGGGGACGGAAAGAACGGCCATCTTCAAAAGCCTCACCGCCCCCTGCAACTGTTCCATCTGCTTCTCCAGCTCGCGGATGGCGTAGAACTGGGCCTGTCGCACTCTGTCTCGGCCCTGTGCGCATGAGGTTGCGTGGCGCGTGGCATTCCTGACCACATACATCCGTGGATATCACCTCCAGGATGGATGGATGGATGGCGTCATGAGGCAAACACCGCATCAGAGCATTGCTACGCTGCGCGGAGGGACACATGGGACACCCCGTGCGAAGCATTTTTTTTTTGTATTGCATCAGAGCGCACCACAGCATCCGATGGAGTTCGTATCGCCCGAGGGACTCAGGATGGACGGGAGGAGGCCGAAGGAGCTGCGACGCCTCAGCTGCCAGATCGATGTGCTGGACTCGGCAGACGGTTCTGCTATATTCGAAATGGGCAACACCAAGGTGATCCATGCGCATGATGCATGCGCTGTGCCACAGTTGCCAACATCAGCCGCCATGCGTTGTTGGCGGACAGAGCCGCTCAACAACGCCGGTCCGCTGATATGCCACTGTGATCTGCATGGCAGGTTTTGGCTGCAGTTTTTGGCCCAAGGGAAGTCGACAAGAGAGGAGAAAGGCAAGAAGACCGAGCGATAGTCAAATGCGAATATTCCATGGCGGCCTTCAGCACGGGTGAGAGAGTAGCTGCTGCTCAGAGAGGCGAGGAATTTACTCTTGATGATCAGGCGAGCGCCGTCGGCGTGGGAAACAGGACCGTCGGTCAGCAGAGATCGGTTTGGTGATCCGAGGGACGCTGGAGCAGACAATCATGCTGGAATTGCTACCGAGATCGCAAATCGATATTTTTGTGCAGGTTGGCGGCGCGAAAACTTAGATGCATTTCGCCGATGCGACTGGTCTCCTCCAGGTCCTGCAAGCAGATGGAGGCACTCGCTGTGCGGCAATCAACGCAGCCCTCCTGGCTCTGGCGGACGCGGGAATTCCAATGAGGGACATGGTTGCTGCGTGCGCGGCGGGGTACTTGGACGGTCAGTGAGTTGTTCCGTGCCTGGTTGTCGGCCCTTTCCGATCCCCTCTTTGTTGCAGGTCACTCTTTGCTAGACCTCAACTATAATGAGGACTCTGGAGGTGGGCCCGATATCTCTGTGGCAATGCACACCAACTTGGACAAAGTAGTTCTGCTGCAGATGGACAACAGGTTGAGTGTCCGTCGTCAAGATTAGCATTCATATTCCATCCTCACGCTCACCCGCCGTGCTCCCTTAGGCTTCCTATCGATACGTTCGAGGCGGTGGTGGGCTTGGCGCAGGACGGCTGCCGAGCAATTGCTTCATACATGAGAGGGGTGCTGCTTGAACACACACGCCGGCTGTCGATGGCAAAAGGGGTGATGCAGACGTGATATCCTTTCTCTTGGTGACATGCACTGTTGGCCGCCCGCCACGTCCAATCATCAAAATGAAGTTCCAATCTTTCGAAGGGTTCCAAATGCCCTCCAGCGATGCGCAGCCGAGCGGTCCCCTCACCTTCTCGCTTCGCGCCGCTTCGCAACACTCGTCGCCGTTTGCGTTTGCGAGCATCTCGAGCAGCATCCTGTCCAACTTGGGATCGCCTGGCGTTGCTGGGAACTGTCGGTGAGGGTCACTGACCTGGATAAGATTTCCCACCCATCATGGCATGGACGCAGGAAGGAGACCGCGACCGGATTCGACTACCCCGCAGACCTCTGCCACAAGGCGAAGCCATGCAGCGGCCTCGCAGGGTTGGGGTAGGTTGCGAAGCTCAGCAGCACGGTTCTGTGCACAATGACACATCTGCAGCGTGAGGGCCAAGAAGATCTTGGGGATTAAAAACATCAACATCTATTCTCTGGTAAGAGCAAGCTGCAGTGAGCATTCGGACGCTAGGGGGGAAGACGCTTTCTCTCTCTCAACTCTCAAGGGAGTGTACGTCGACGAGGCAGCTGCAAAGAAGGCGCTTGCTTCAAAATACAAGACTGCGAGCGAGGATGCCATTGAACGTGATCAAAAGATCTTCAACGGTGTGACAGGTTCCTTGTTCTCTTCTTTACTAACAACCATAATTCGATCTGTTGAACCCTCACAGATGTGATCAATGGCTCGTTCGAGAAGAGCTTGATGCTGAAAATCAGCTACGGTGCACTAAAGCGCAGCCAATTCCTGGACGCACTGCAAGAGAGGCTGGAGCCGAGACTGAAGCAGGTGAGTCTTGACGCATTTGTTAAGATGCTACGTTAACCGGCTTGTGTCTGACTGTGCAGGCCGGAGAGGCGGCAGTCATGGATCAATTCAAGAAGCAATTTGACGATGTGACTTTCGGCAAAGGTGAAGTGTCGTATCCCAATCGCGATTCTTACCAGCTGACTCCTTCCTTGATCAGGCATGGAAATTGTCTTCATCGATGAAGGATCAAAGCTGCTCACAAAGATCAACGGCCAAGAGGTGAGTCATTCCTGATCTTTCCTTGCATTCCTGACGCACGCACTTGTTGTACAACGGTCACTGACAGAAGGGGCACATTTCCTCGGCCGCGCTGGTGCGATCGCTGTTTGACATTTATTTGGGGATCGACCCTGTCTCACCGGACGCAAAGGCCACTTTCGGCAAGAGCCTGGAGCTGATCGTAAAGCAATGAGGTGGCTCTCTGCCTATGGGCGCTAAGGCATGGCAGATTTCAAAGAAATTGAAGTGTGTGAATGTGATAACCACGAACGCAAAAACTTCGAGGTCGCTCTTCGATTCGCTCTATATTCGATGGCGGACGACGAGGAGGCCCCCCCGACTGCGCTTTGGTTCGCTGACAAGGAGGCGGTCGCACCAGGCCCCTTTAATGAGGACGGGCTGCCGCACGGACAGGCGCGATCCGGACGTCGCTCATGCCGCGGCTGTGAGTGCTGACGAGCTCCTTCGACAACAGGGCGTGATGAAGTACCCTCCTCCACCCGTGGTCGAGGACGAGGAGGAGAAGCCAGGGGACATGTTTGAGGGTACTATGTCCAACGGGAAGCGAGAAGGCCTGGGCAAGTACACATGGAGCAACGAAGCCGTCTACGAAGGTCCCTATGTAGACAACAAGAAGCATGGCAAGGGAAAGCTGTCGATGCCCAACAAGAGCATCTACGAAGGTTGGCTGAAGATGTCTGCACTCTGCCGATACCTGCATGCATGACGTTAATTTCATGGCTAGGTGATTTTGTCGAGGATAAAATGGAGGGCAGCGGCCGATATGTGTATGGCAACGGAGACGTTTATGAGGGATCGTTCAAGGCCGGGAAGCGAGATGGATCGGGCATGTACCACTATGCGGTGAGGCACCGTACTGTTGCGAGCGGGGCCATGCCCTTCATCTCGCACCTCCACATGCACAGGACGTTCACTGCCAGCTAGTCGGCGAGTGGGTCGAGGGCTGCTTCTCCTCAGGGCGCTGGGTGCTCAAGGACGGCTCCATGTTCCACGGCAGCTTCGACAAGGCCTTGACGCCGCTTGAGGGTGCGCACTACTTCACGCGAACGCACCTTCTGCAGCAAGGGGCCTACAAAAAGGGGAGCTGGAAGGCGGCGGAGCAGCCGCGAGTCGGTGACGCATCGATGCTGGCCAAGGTTGCCGTGAAATAAAATCTTCATCGTGCATTAATTTATGATTTATGAAACAATTGAATCTTCAACTGTCGAAATCGCTGTTTTCGTCTGCGTCATCATTTTCAATCCTGTTCTGGACTAGTTTCTGGACTAAACTCCGAACCTGCGCCTCCTGCTCAGCCGTGTTGTCTTGGTCGCCGGCTAGAGAGCAGAAGGGTCCGAACTTGTTCAAAATCAGGGCCAGCTCTGGAAGGTTGGTTTCAAATGAAGTCCGGATGGATTGGAAACAGGAATTCTCTGCAGAAAAGGCTGCCTTTGCCTGCGACTCACGTTCAGCACTGGTGCGGGCTCCTCCCAGAGCAGGCAAGCCCACGAGGTGCTGCACGTTCTTCCCCTCGTGGTAGAGAATGATCGTCGGAAGGTTCTGGTCCGGGTAGTTGGGGATGACATCTGCATTTCCAAACAAGATTATTTTGAGAAACAGTAAGGGGCAAGTGCAATCGCACCAACCTGTGCCGATGCTTCGCAAAAACTTGGTGTTTGGGTAAGATTCTGCTAATTCACTAATGAATTGTCCGATCATGGCACTCGCTGCCTGCCTGTGCATGGATGGATTGAGATCTAGGACTCAAACAATCACATGAACTTCAACTCACCCATCCTTGTAGAGGAGGAGCACGACATGAATTCCTGCAGCAAACAAACGAAAGAAGTCTGGGAAACTCGTTATCTGATCGAGGCTGTGAGGGCTGTCACCTTCCCCGGCGTTTGTTACTTTCTGCACGAATTCGCTGCCCCTGATGTCCTCGACTGATCCGAAACGGGGCCGGAGAGCGGCCGCCTGGAGCTCCTGGATCCGCTTCTGCCTGTGATTCGAGGGCGTTCATGCGGGCCCATGCGCGATCAGAATCGTCATCACCTGTATTCTTCCATGAATCTATCGTCTCCGAACTCGTCCTCCATGTCAGAGAGCTCGTTCTCGTCTTTCTGATCCACCCATGCCTTGTCCTTTCTGACTTCCTCCTCTGGGACGAACGCTTCCGGCTTCCAGGCCGGTTCTTTCGGCGGCAAATTGCCATGCTTTCTCTGCAGGTCATCCCACTCGGTGCTGGCACCGTCTCCTCTGTAGACCTGCGTGAGGGACAAGCTGAGATGCGAGATCAGACCTGGGGATCGGCCTCACCGTGTTCATGTACCCCTCCATCGCCATCGAAGGGGGGGGGCGCAGAGGAAGTAACACACACAGTAACTTCGGGCGGGGCTTTTGTTTCCCCTCAGT
>VFSW01014506.1_pt1 | contig 10889 bp, 7 predicted proteins | sample 5358111 | NCBI WGS metagenome assembly VFSW01 (sample SAMN11554181, study PRJNA540505) | mine drainage metagenome | isolation source: sediment from site ElyBrook_90M | place: USA: Ely Copper Mine, Vershire, VT | collected 2017
TAGGCGATTTCGCGGGACCATCGGTGGTCCCCTTGTATTCCTCGCCGCAGCGGATACATCTTGCGCTGGATTCGGCTCTGATTTACAAGAGTTACGCGAAGCGTCTTTTGTAGCAAAAGCGGAATCGAGTATGCATCGCAGCGTTATCAACATCGAGCGATTCCGGCCCCCGGTCGTTACGGCGCACGAAATTATTCGACTGCGGCTGCTCGACCGACTGACGACAATCAACGTATTGGGCGCGGCACAGTGCACGCTGGTCACGGGTCCGGCCGGGTTCGGCAAGACGACGCTCCTTTCACAGGCCTACCGACAGGTCGTCGCGCGCGGGGATCCGGCATTCTGGCTGGATTGCTCGGAGCAGGATGCCGATCCGAACCATTTTTTCGACAGCCTGTATGCCGCGGCGGCCGCCATGGGCCTGAACACGGAGGATTGGAGCTACACGACCGCGGATTTCGCGCGGCGGGTGGCGGTGCTCGGGCCGGCGGTTCATCTGTTCTTCGACGACTTCGAGCGTTTGATCGGCTCAGCCGCGGAGCCGGTCGTAGAACGCTTGCTGCTGGTACTACCGGAAGCTGCGCACCTCGTGCTGGGTTCGAGGCAACGGCCGCATTCGTGGTTCTTGGAGCGGGAGCTGCAGGGCCTGGCAGCCACAGTGGATCCGCGCGATCTGCGGTTGACCAACGCCGAATTGACGGCTCTGCTCGCGGACCGATTCACGGCGGAGGAGGTGGAGCGCATCGCGCAGCTGACTGAAGGGTGGCCCGTGGCCGTCCAGATGACGCGGCTGCGCGCCGGCGTGACAATGCCGACGCGGGACTTGCTGGACCTGTTGGCGCGTGATGGCCTGGGGCTGTTCAACTATCTCGCCGAGCGTGTCCTCGAGGCGGTGACGGAAGATCAACGCGCGTTCCTGCGCGACTCGGCAATCCTGCCGTTCATCAGTCCGCTGTCGGTCAACGCCTTGATGGCGAGAGACGACGGCTTCGCGTTGATCTCGAGCGTGCTGCGGCTTCAGCCGATCGTCACCGTCACGGGCGATCGGGAGCTCACGATACGGCTGCATCCGCTGTTCCGGCAATACATGCGCAACGAGCTGGCAATGCTCGGAAGAAGCCATGAGGACGAGCTGAATCGGCGTGCGGCGAAGTTCTTCGCCAGCCGCGGCCGCACGCTCGATGCGGTGCATTTCGCCCTTCAGGCGGAGGATTTGCGGTTGGCGGCGCGGTTATTCGACGAGGCCGGGGGCGAAGCCCTCATTTTCACGGCGGGCCCGCGCAAGGTGCAGACGCTGCTCGCAGCCGTGCCCACGCCGGGCCGCGCTTTGTCGATTCGCCTGCGGCTGACGGATGTCGTGATGGCGGCCGTCGATGGGCGCTCGCGCGTCGCTGCGGATCTGGAAGCGGCGTTGAGCGCCGCAGTCGCCGAGATCGGCGCGCACCCGGAGAGCGCCGGCATCGCGGCCGATGAATGGCCGCATTGGCGTGAATTCGCGCTCGGGATCAGCCGAATCGCGAGAGAACTCCTGACCGATCTGCACGACGGATGCGCTGCCGGTACCCTGACCCAATGCCTGGCAATCGAGCGGCTCGCGCGGCGGCATTTTGCGACCAGCGAAGCGTATCTCGGCTTCGTGCTCGCGCTCGAGGTATTGCTGCATGCGCGCCATGGAAGAGTCGCCGATGCGCAGCGGAATTTGGCCGAATACGCGGCATTGTGCGAGCGCAATCATTTCGCAGCGAACCTGCCGTCGATCAATCCGCAGCGCGGGCTGCTCGCGTTTCTCGACGGCCATTTCGATCGCGCGGTCGCCTTTCTCGCGCGCCCGCCGGACAAGCGGATCGACGGCTTCGCCGAGCCCGAAGTCTTGCTGGCGCAGTTGAGCAAGACGCTGCTCGCGGTGATGCATTACGAGCGCGACGAGATCGACGCCGCTGCGGCGCTGATCGAAGATCTGGTCACCGACCCGAATCAGACCTTGCCGGAGATCCTGGCGCTGGCGCTGCGCGTGCGGGTGATGTGCCTGGAGGCGCGGGGTCAGGGTGGGCACGCGGACGTCGTGTTGCGGTATGAGACCAAGGAGGCGACGCAGCGCGACTCCAGGCGGCTGATCCGGTATCTCGGTGCGCTGGAGTTGGAGTTGCGGGTACGGCGCGCCGCGCTGATCGACGCGAACGACGCCGACCTGCACGATCTGACGGAGTTCTTGGACGCTGAACTGAATCGCGCCGAAGCCTCGTGGCTCTTCGTCGAGCAGGGGGCGCGCGCCGCGATTGGCGCATGGATCGCGGCCGGACACCCCGATCGCGCGCTGCAACTCGCGCATCGCGTCGCGGATACGGCGGCATCGCAAGGTCATCCCCATATTGGCGCGGTCGCGCAGATTCTCTGCGCATGCGCCGCCGACGCGCTCGGCGATGTCGAACTTACGCGGCGGCATCTGGCGGCGGCGCTCGAGGTCACGGCGCCGAACCGGGTCGTCCGCCCGTATCTTGATCTTGGACCGGGTTTGGCGACGCATTTGGTGCGCATGTTGACGGACCGTGGTTCACCGGCGATCGCGGAGCAGATTCGCCATTTGCTGCGCGACATGGCCGGCATGGCGCCGACACAGTCATCGGCCTGGAGTGCTCTGTCCGAGCGTGAGCGGGACATTCTCTCGGCTCTCGGCGGACATACGACGACAAAGGCGGTCGCGCGCACGCTCGGGTTGTCGCCGGAGACGGTCAAACACCACTTGAAGCGAATATTCGGCAAGCTGGGCGTGCACAGTCGCGAAGAAGCCTTGCGGCGCATCGCCGAATCCGGCGAATAGCGTCCCATATCCCCCGACGGCGCGACCGGCATCCCCCGCGGTACCCCTTGTCGCGGAGTCGCCGACTGATTCCAATGGTGTGAGTAAGGGAGTGGCGCCGCTACGGTTCGGAGGAAGTCATGGGGATGATCATGCGCAGGTGCGTCGTGGGACTCGCGGGCATCGCGTTCGCGACGGGTGTGTTGGCTCAGGAGAGTCTCGACGAGATCGTGGTTACGGCCCAAAAGCGCAAGGAGCGCCTGCAGGACGTGCCGATCCAGGTGAACGTGTTCTCCTCGAAGGCCGTCGCCGATGCGGGCATCAAGGACACCGCCGACTTCGTCGCCTACGTGCCGAACATGACGTTCGATCGCGCGGATAGCTACCGCAACAGTTTCGTCGTCGTTCGGGGTCTCGCTCAGGTGACGAACGCGGACTCGCCGATTGCGGTCGTCGTCGACGGCGTGCCTCAGAACGACCAGAAGCAATTCAACATGCGCCTGTTCGACGTCCGGCAGATCGAGGTGCTCAAGGGACCGCAGGGGACCCTATATGGGCGGGACGCGATCGGCGGCGCCATCAACATTGTCACCAAAGCGCCGACGAAGGAGTTCTCCGGGTTCAGCGACGTCTCCTACGGCAATGGCTCCGCGGTCGATGCCGCGGGCGCCATTTCCGGACCGCTTGGATCCGACAAGGTCCTGTTCCGGCTCGCGGCCGATTACGTTTCGGACGGCGGTTTGATCAAGAACAGCTACCTCAACGGGCATTCGGATTTCGTTCACTATGACTACACGGTGCGCGGCCGGCTCGCCGTGCAGGCCTCGGACACCTGGACCGTCGACCTGAGGACGCAATTTGGTCGCTTCAGCGCCGCGTCGAACCAGTACAGTTGGGTCGCGTCGGCCAATGCGAACGACTTTGTCGATCCGACCAACAGCTTTAAGCCGATCTCGACCGGCTACTCCGAGGACTTCAGCGCGAAAGTCGACGGCAAGCTCAGTTTCGCGACACTGACGTGGATCTCGGGATTCGATCGCATCACCGAACAGAATCGCGCCGACCTCGACTTCAGCAATCCCGTCCAGGACCCGAGGGGATTCCTGAATTTCGGCTTTCAAGCGGGTCAGGGCCAAGATCTGGACGACAAGATCTATAGTCAGGAACTGCGTCTGGTCTCGAAAGCGGGCGGGCCGCTGCGCTGGGTCGTGGGCGCTTCCTATCAATACGCCGACAAATCCTTGCAAACGCGGGCGTTCATCGACCTGAACGGCAGTCCCGAGCAGATCTACAACCCGGCTCTCGTCATCGTCAATTCCAATGGACGCGACCATTACCGCGCGGCGGGCGTGTACGGCCAGTTCGATTACGATCTGCGCCAAAATCTGACGCTCACCGCCGGCGTGCGATACGATCACGATAGTCGCGAACGGCGAGATCTGGTGGCCGTCCCGGCGACGTTCCAGAATGCAAGCTTTCAAGCCTGGCAGCCGAAGCTGACGCTGTCCTACAAACCAACGGACGATCGTACGCTCTACCTGACCGCGAGCAGCGGCTACCGCCCGGGCGGCTTCAATGCGAGTCCGGCGGTCCCTGTTTATGGGCGCGAGTATGTGCGTAATTATGAGGCGGGATTCAAGACGATCGACTGGAACGGCCGGCTGACCCTCAACGGCGCGGTATTTTACGAGCATGACACCGGTTACCAGTACTATTACGTCGACGTCGCGACGGCCTCGCAGATCGATCAGAACGTCGATCAGGCCGATATCAAAGGCGTCGAGCTGGAGGCTCAGCTGCGTCTCGCCGCCGGCTGGCAGGTTTTTGCGAATTACGGCTATGACGATGGCATCGTCAAGAAGCTCGCGGAGTATCCGCAGTTCATCGGTAATCACACACCGCTCGATACACTCTGGTCGGGAGTGGTGGGAACTGAATATCGCGCACCATTGAGCGCGTCGCTGAAGTGGTATGGGCGCGCGGATGCCCAATTGTATGGAAAGAAGTACTGGCAGCTCGACAATCAGGACGTGCAGAACCCGAAGCACTACCTGAACCTGAGGCTCGGAATCGAGGCGGCCCGCTGGAGCGCCTATCTGTGGGGAAAGAACGTCACGAACACGCGCGCCTACTCGCAATACGTGTCGCCATCGCTCGGCATCGTCGTCGCCGGCTTGGGATTTCTGGTGCCGCCCGCGACCTACGGCATCGAGCTGCGCGCGAATTTCTGAAGCCCCGGGGTTCTCTCCGATGTCAGACCTGATCATTCGCGCCGGCCGCTTGTTCGACGGGGAGGCGCTGCGGCCGGAGCGGGGCGCGGTCATTCGGATCCGCACCGGGCGCATCGTGAGCGTGACTTTCGCGCAAGAGGATCCGATGCCCGCGGCGGGCGAGAACGCACAGATCATCGACGCCAGCCGATTCACGGTGATGCCGGGATTGATCGACGCGCACTTCCACCCGGTGAGCTCCTCGCTCGACATCAGCCGGATCGATCGCGAGCATCCGTCGCTGCGCGCGTTGGACGCGCGCCAGCACCTCGAAGCGGCGCTGCGGCGCGGCTTCACGACGGTGCGGGACGCCGGGGGCGGCGACATCGGTCTCGTCCGAGCGACGGAGCAGGGATTGATCGACGGACCGCGACTTCTGATCGCGGGTCGGGCCATTTCACAGACCGGTGGCCACGGCGACATGCGCCCGGTGGATGCGGTACCGATATGCGGCTGCGGATACAGCGGCGCGCTGAGCACGGTCGTGGACGGTCCGGAACAGATGCGCCTAGCCACCCGCGAACATCTGCGCCAGGGGGCCCAGCACATCAAGCTGTTCGTCTCGGGTGGCGTACTGTCGCCGACCGATCCGATCTGGATGAATCAGTTCACGGACGCCGAAATACGCGCGGCGGTCGAGGAAGCCGCGACGCGGCGCACGTACGTGATGGCGCACGCCCACACCGCCGAAGCGGTGCGCCGCTGCGTGCGCAGCGGCGTGCGCTCGATCGAGCACGGGACGCTGATGGATCGAGCAAGTGCCGATGAAGTGGCTGTCGCCAACGCGTTCGTCGTGCCGACGCTCGCGATCGTCGATGCATTGCGTGAAACCTCGGTCGGCCTGCCGGCGGCCGCGCTGGAGAAGCTGGCCGAGATCGGCGACCAGAACGCCGCATCGGTCAAGATCTGCGTGGCGGCCGGGGTCAAGCTCGGGTTCGGCACGGACCTGTTCGGGGCGCTGCGCGATCGTCAATCCAAGGAGTTCAGCGCGCGGGCGCGGGTGCAGCGGCCAATCGACGTGTTGCGCTCGGCCACGAGCGTCAACGCCGAACTCCTGAACCTTAAGGGGCAGATCGGCACGATCGCGCCCGGCGCGCTCGCGGATCTGATCGCGGTCGAAGGCGATCCTGTCGACAGCGTGCAGTGCCTGGCCGATTCGGAGCGCTACCTGAAGCTCGTCGTGCGCGGCGGGAGCGTGGTCGTCAATCGCATCGTGGTGGCGACGCCGTGAGTGCACCCCGTCCAAGGCTCGGCGTCGACGTCGGCGGCACCAATACCGATGCCGTGATCATGCTGGGCGACGACGTGATCGCATCGGCGAAGCGCGCGACCACGCGCGAAGTCGGAAACGGGGTCATCGACGCCGTCCAAGCAGTGCTCGACGCCGCGGGAATCCCGCCCGCCGCGCTCGGCAGCGCGATGATCGGCACGACGCAGTTCATCAACGCGTTCGTGCAGCGCAAGCATCTTGCCCGAATTGCGGCGATTCGCGTGTCCCTGCCAAAGACGGACGGCATTCCGCCGATGGTCGGCTGGCCTGCGGATCTGCTCGACGTGGTCGGTAAACATGGATATCTCGTTGGCGGCGGCGCGTACTACGACGGCCGGGAATACGCGGCACTGGACGTCGCCGGGCTCGAGAGGGCAGCCCGGGACATCGGCTCCAAGGGGATCCGATCGATCGCGTTGACGTCGAATTTCGCCCCCGTCAGGCCGGACATCGAACGCCAGGCGGCGGGTGTCGTTGCCGGCATCCTGCCGGACTCGGATATCACCCTGTACTCCGATGTCGGCGGAATGGGGCTCATCGACCGCGAAAATGCCGCGCTCATCAACGCATCGCTGCGCGCATTGTCACGCGAGGTCGTGGCCTCATTGCAGCGGGCGTTTGCGCATATCGGCATCACCGTGCCGATGTTCCTCAGTCAAAACGACGGAACGTTGATCTCGGCGGATCACGCGACGCGCTTTCCCATTTTCACGTGCTCGGCGGGGCCGACTAACAGCATCCGCGGCGCCGCGTTCCTGACCGGCATGCAGGACGCGATCGTCATGGACATCGGCGGCACGACGACGGACATCGGTTTCCTGGTGCACGGGTTCCCGCGTGAGACCGCGACCACACACCTGACCGGTGGCGTGCGCACGAACTTCCGCATGCCGGACGTGCTGTCGATCGCGCTTGGCGGCGGCACGCTGGTGCGGTTCGTGGATGGCGAGCCGCACATCGGCCCCGACTCCGTAGGATATGAGTTGAACCGGCGCGCGCGGGTCTTCGGCGGCAATGAGTTGACGACGACGGATATCGCCGTGCGCGCGGGGCTCGCCAAGATCGGCGACCGGCGGCGTGTCGAGGACGTCGCGCAGGATCGGGTCGATGCGGTGCTCGACCACATTCAGCGGCGGCTCGAGGAGGCGATCGATCAGATGAAGACCAACAGCCGTCCGGTGCCGGTGATCCTCGTCGGTGGCGGACACATTCTCGTCTCGCGACCGCTGCGCGGCGCGCTCGAGGTGCACCGCCCGAAGCATGCAGAGGTCGCGAATGCGGTGGGGGCTGCGATCGCGCTGGTCAGCGGACGGATCGACAAGATGTACGACTTCGCCGCGACCGGGCGCGATGCGGCTCTCGACCAAGCCAAGGACGAAGCACGGGCCGCCGCGCTCGCGTTGGGCGCCGCGGCCGGCTCGATCGAGATCGTCGAAGTGGTCGAGCTGCCGATGACGCACATGAAGACCGGAGCGGTGCAAGTCAGGGTTCGCGCGGTCGGTCGGCTCGCAGCGGGAGAGGCCTGATGTACTCGATCGCGACGGAGACCGACGTGCAGGACATGGCGCGGGGCGCGGTTCTGCTCGGGTCGGGCGGCGGTGGAGATCCTTATGTCGGGGAGCTCTTTCTGCGCCATCAACTGAGCGAGGGGCGCCAGGCACGCATCGTCAAGGCGAGCGAACTCGCCGACGATGCGTTCGTCGTCTCAATCGCGGGGGTCGGCGCGCCGACCGTGCTGATCGAACACCTGGTCAGCACGAACACGCTTCTGCGGCTGCTCGAGGCGAGCGAAACGTTCTATGGCCGCAAGATCGATGCGTTGATCAGCGCGGAGATCGGCGGCGCGAATTCGATGTTCCCGCTGTCGCTCGGAGCGCTCGCCGGAATTCCCGTGATCGACGGCGACGGCATGGGACGGGCGTTTCCGCACCTGGAAATGACGACGTTCAGCGTCTATGGTTGCGCGGCCACGCCGGCGGTGCTGATGGACGACTCTGGGAACGTGGCGCACGTGCGGACGACGAGCGATCGCGTCGCGGAGGACATGGTGCGATCCATCTGCGCCTCGCTCGGTTCGATGATTTATGGGAGCTTTTACCCGATGTCGGGCCGTCAAGCGAAGCAGCTCGCGGTGCACGACACGATCACGCACACGCTCGAGATCGGTCGTCGAATTCGCCGCGCGCGCGAGTCACAGCTCGATCCCGTCGACGGCATCCTCGAATTTCTTGACGCGCCGCAGGTGGGGCGGCACGCACGGGAGATCTTCAGGGGCCGGATCGTCGATGTGGTGCACGAAACGCGCGATGGCTGGCATTGGGGCCGTGTGATGATCAACAGCGGCAAGGGCGATGAACCGGAGTTCTCGATCGAGATCCAGAACGAGTACCTGGTCGCACGACACAGCGGCCGCACGGTGACCATTGTTCCGGACCTGATCGCCGTGCTCGACGCGGAATCGGCCGAACCGCTGACCGCCGAGATGCTCAGCTACGGGCAACGCGTGCGCGTGATCGGCTACAGCGCGGCACCCATCATGCGGCGCCCCGAGGGTTTGCTGGTGTTCGGGCCGCGCCTGTTCGGGATCGACGAGGACTTTCGCGGCGTCGAGGACCTCGTGCCGCAGCGACTGTCGCCGCGATGAAAGAAATCGTCGCGGTGATATTCGGTTTCGGCATGCTGATCAACGCAGCGCTGTTCGTTCCGCAGGCGTTGCACATCTGGAGACACAAAACGTCCGAAGGAGTATCGCTGGTCTCGTTCGTGGGGTTCAACGCCCTTCAGGCGATCGGGGCGGTGCACGGGTACTTCCAGGAAGATCGCGCACTGATGTATGGCATGCTCGCGAGCCTCCTGACCTGCGGCAGCGTTACGTTGCTCGCCGCACGCTACCGCGGGCGGAGGGATCCAGAGGCTAGGCTTTAACACCCAAGCGCAAACATTTGTCCCTTTCCTGTGCCAGATATAAATGTCGTGGTCAGATATCCAGGTCTGGAAATTCTAGGTTAGCTCTTTACGCACTTGGGAGAGAATCGCCAACGGCCTGCCCTCATTATCCTTCTGCGCCGCCGGATTGCTCCGCCTCGGACAAGAAAAGGCGGATTCCGTCGCAATCGAAAAACGCGAGACTTCCGAAGGAGTAGAGGTGCTTTAGTCCTAACACCTCACGGTATCACCTTCGGGCTTCTTGAATATTCCGAACGGTACGCGAAATTTGCGAAATCCTACCCCGCGCTAGGTTACCGGTCATTGTCGACTCCTTCTTAGAAAGGCTGCGGTCGCGGCGTACGTCGGTCCACTGCCGAAGCTCGTTCCGCCTAGAGAGTTCGAGTTTCTGCAGTATGTTTGCGACGGTGTAAGTAGATGGTCGGCAACCCTCGAATCGAATTGCGGCTTAGTCTGGTTTTCGCATCGCATCGAGCGCAGCACGTGCGAGAAAGCCGGATCGGGTCTCACCTTGTTTCCTGGCGTGGGCATCGACCGCTCGAAGAATCCGGTGTGGCAAGGTGATGTTGATCCGTGCGGCCTTGTCTCCCAACTCACTGGCGTCAATATCGACGACGGCCCAGATCCAGCCGCGATAGCTACGCTTCTTTTGAAGCTGTTCAATCGGTGTTGATGCGGGGAACGGCTTTCATTGGCCGGTCAGCGTCCCGCGCCGCCGACCGGCCAATGCCACATTACACGTCGGTTTGCTCCGCCATTTCGAGGGCATCGTTCACCTCGATCCCGAGGTAACGCACCGTGCTCTCCAGTTTGGTGTGCCCGAGCAGCAGTTGGACGGCGCGCAGGTTTTTCGTCCGACGGTAGATCAGCGTTGCCTTGGTGCGCCGCAGCGAGTGGGTGCCGTAACTGGCGCCGTCAAGCCCGAGCCGCTCGACCCACGAATCTACAATGCGTGCGTACTGGCGGGTCGACAGATGAGCGGATCCACGGATCCGGCTTGGGAACAGGGGATCCCCCGGCGTGAGCCCGGCCTCAGCGATCCAGGCCCCGACCGCCTCGCGGGTCGGCTCCGTGATCTTGAACTGAACTGGGCGTTGGGTCTTCTGCAGCAGCACGATGGCTCGCGACGCCATGCCGGTGCCGTGGCAGACGTCGCGAACCCGTAGCTTCACCAGATCGCAGGCGCGCAGCTTGCTGTTGATCGCGAGATTGAACAGGGCGAGCTCCCGACGACGGCCGGCGAGCTGCAGGCGGACGCGAATTGCCCAGATCTCCTTCAGCTTGAACGGTGCCTTTTGGCCGACGAGCTTTCCCTTGCTCCGGGGCTCACGAATAGATGCCGTGCAATGAGCGTGTTCCATGACTGACTCCTGTGGTTTCAGGGTCGATCAGTTTGCTCTCCGCGGCCACGGTCATTTTGTGACCCGGTGCCGCCGCTGATGACTGTCCGCTGTAGTGCAAGCGACCTTCCACAAGCGACCGCGCCCCCGACGCGGCAACGTTAATCCACTTGTGGCTGACGCCGGACCAATTTCAGACGCCTGCACGGCGTGGATGAGGCATGCCGAGGTAGGCGTCGTCTCATTACGACCCCGCCGGGTGACAC
>VFSW01014507.1_pt1 | contig 10889 bp, 10 predicted proteins | sample 5358111 | NCBI WGS metagenome assembly VFSW01 (sample SAMN11554181, study PRJNA540505) | mine drainage metagenome | isolation source: sediment from site ElyBrook_90M | place: USA: Ely Copper Mine, Vershire, VT | collected 2017
CTGCATTGAACGGTGGTACGGCTCTTACTGCGTCCGCCTTCGACGGCATCGTAACAACAATCAAAGGGCTGCTCACATCATCCATGGTGCTTAGCATGGCACTCGTCGCATTATTTGCTGCTGTGTGGCAGATCACTCACGGCAAAGGATATGGCATGTTGTCCATGGTACTAGGTGTGCTGGCCGTCGCTATCCTCGGGCCGACTATCATGACCTCGGTCGCAACCGCAACGCGCAACCCCATTTCCCAGGCGCAGGCCGAGAAGAAGGAAAACGCACCATTCAGCGAGAAGACATCATCCATTCCTGAAACCACCTCGCACACCAAACTATAAGTAGGACTTTCGCATGCGAAACTCATTTCTAGGGATGTTATTGTGAACGCATTAACCCTAAAATACACATCACAAGAAATAAGTGACTTCATCAACCTTGAGACTTACACATCTGACAGCCATCTGATCATTGGCAAAGCAGATGGCGACAGGATGATGGTTGGTCGCGTGTATGAAATGTCCCCGTTGGCAGGTGGCGGAGCAGAGTTCAGCGACGTGATTCACAGTATTACCAAAACCGCACCTGACGATTCGGTTATTCAGGTAACACTGTTCTGCCACCCAGACCATGAAGCTGCTTCGACCTTCTTAAAAAACAAGATTCATGGGGGCGAGCTTGTTCAAGAATTGATTGCTCGAAAAGCAAAACTCTTAACGACTGGGCTGAACATCGGCTGGCAACCCGACATACCTCCGATCAACGTCCGGCGCGTGATTATTTCCACATCAACGCCGATCCGTACCCCAAGCGTTGATCTTCTTGATGACGCGCTTGCCCGAGAAGATCATTTTCTGAACAACCTCAAAAGTTGTGGATTCTATGATGCCACTGTACTTTCTGCCGCTGAAGTGGTCGCCCTATATCGGCACTACACAAACATCTTTGAACCTCGTCCAAAAGTAGAACTCGACCAAGGACAGGAGCTGAAATACCAGATTTTCGGCAGTGATGATACGGTTGATTTCCGTGATCCATTGGTCGGACAATTTGGAGGTGATACATTCGTTGCCTGCGTCACTCCAAAAGCCTATCCGCGCCGTGGATTCCACGGCCTCATGAATCTGGTTAGCGGAGCACCGTTCAACGTCGGCGCGGCCAAAGAGGGCGGGGGGCAAAGAATCCTGACACCGTACATTCTGACTACCACAATTCGGATTGCAAATCAGCGAAAGGAATGGCGTCGAGTCGATGACGCGATCCGATCACGTGAGGTCACACAAAAATTCATCATCAAGTTAGGTAATGAAGACCCCAGTGAAAAGCTCAGAGACCTGCAACTGATTAAAAAACAATGCGCCCTGGATGGCAATAAGTTTGTCTCCGTTTCTACAACGGCTTTCTTGTTTGGGCGCACTCGGGAACAAGCACTTCACTCTGCATCGAACCTCAAGGGCACGCTCGACAAGCTGGACTTTGATGGTCGCACAGTGCGCAACAACGCACTGGTACGCTGGGCTCAAAATTTACCGCTTAATTTCTCCCCGAGGATTGCTGACAAGCTCAAGGGCGAAACGCTTATGGCCGCAACGGCTGCAGGTTCTTTGCTCCCAGTTTTTGGCGATGGTCTTGGCAACGTCAACAAGTATTTCGATGACACAGGTGCCCCGTATCTGACGCGCCGTGGCAGCGTTCACTATTTTGACCCATTCGTCAGCGATACGCATTACTCAGGCCTGCTCGCGGCCGAGCCAGGCGGCGGGAAGTCTTTCTTCCTTCAAGATTTCATCGTTTCTCAGTTGGCTATGGGGCGATATGTATATTTACTGGACAACGGGCGATCATCAAAGAAGTTTTGCCTCGCAGCAGGAGGCGAATACAACGAGTTTGGCGGCAGTGACAAGTACGTGCCATCGTTAAACCCGTTTAGCAACCTGACCGATGATGAATTCAACGAACAAAAAGATGGCATCACATCACTACTCATGCTTATGGCCTTTGAAGGGGAGGAACCAGACAGAGGGGCAAAGATCGCCATGTCCGAAGCGGTGACTGCGGCATACGAAAAGAATCAGGGAGACGCCGACATCCCGCAAGTCATTCAAAGCCTGAAAAGCATTGTTGACAACAACAAGGAAAATACTAAGCAAAATATGGTGGCACTTGCTGCGCTGGACTTAGTGCCACGGCTTAATGCGTTCATCAACAACCCTAATCGCGGCAAGTATTTCGCGGGCAAGGGCACCATCAATCCAAACAAACAATTTTGCGTGTTTGAAATAGGATCGCTCGGAGACGATCAACACCTGAAAAAATGTGTGCTGTTCTTTGTGCTCAACACGTTGCTTAGTCGCATCAAAACCATCCCCGGAAAAAAACTTATCATCGCCGATGAAGCCCACGACCTCATTGAAGATCCAACTGCCGGGCACGCTTTTGAAGGCATCTACCTCAAAGGGCGAAAGGAGGGGGTATCCATCTGGATCATCATTCAATCCTTGCTCAAACTCAGTGAAACATCGGCGGGGGCCACGATCTTGAACCAATCTGCCTGGCGCTTGATTCTGCAACAACCCCCAGAGGAGATAGACAAGGTTTTGGACACAAAATTGATCAGCTCCTTTAATGACGACCCGTATTTTACCAAGCTCATTAAAAGTACCAAAAGCTCAAAAGGGGTATTTAGTGAAATTCTGATTATAGGTAGAAAGGGTTATGAGGTTGTGCGGCTCTACGTGGATAAGTGGACAGCCACGCTCTACAGCTCCGAAGGAGACGCGCGGGATTTGATTTTCCAATGGATGGAACAAGGCGTGAGTCCTATTGATGCGGTCAACCGGCTTGTGAATGACAAGGAAGCGGTTAGCTCAAAGTGGATCAAGTCCTTTATAGGGCAGCTCCACGACAGCTATCAAATGACCAACGAAGAAATTATTGAAGCCGTCCGTAAGCAACTCAAAGTCTGAGAGGTATGCGTTGAAAAAGTTTATTGTTGCTGGCAATGTTCCTTATTTAGCCGCCGCAGTTTTGGCGGCGACAGCCTTTTATCTTGGTCATGAAACATCAAAATTGACGGCCAGATATGCCCCTAGAGTTGCCTTTGCCGAAAAGGGAGCTGTTATTTTGAATGCCGCTCTTGGACGACAAAACATCTCGTCTGCCGTACTCGATGAGCAAATAAAAAAACCTATTTTGGCTGTCATTCAACGCTACGTCGATCAGGGCTATGTGGTGATTGACTCAAGCCGTGATGAAAATGGGAATATGGTGGTGAGCGGCATCCCACCAGGCGCGATTGACATTACCCCCGAACTCACAGCCGCACTTAATACAGCAAAGCCAGCTAAAACGGGAGCGGCAGCACCCTCAAGCGACCCCGGCAAGCAATGACACAAACTGTCCTAAAGAAAGCGTCCAAGACACCGTTGTACACGGCTCTCATCGTGATCGTGCCCTTGTTGCTCATCTACTGGTTGGGATTGCCTGTGAGCTTAGGCTACGACCCACAGGATGAGCGTTGCTTGCCGGATGTTCGTTTGTCATTATTAGTGCACCACGCGCCTGCTGAAATTCACGATGGTGACATGATTTTCTTCAGCAAACCGCGAGGGCTCTTTGAATATGTAGCAGAAGAGGTGATTATGAAAGTGGTGGGAGGAGTACCCGGCGACCACATCACGATCAGGAAAGGTGACGTACAAATTAACGGTCGGACAGTAGTGAGTGGCTTCCCCTTGGCGGAGACCTTTTACCATCATCCCGCGCAATACTTCGAGAAAGACGAAGTGATCCCAAAGGGCAAGATTTTTATGATAGGCACCCACCGCTTATCTGATGACAGCAGGTACTGGGGATACCTCGACACGAGCTATGTCCGTGGTAAAGGGTACAAAATATTTTGAGGTACGGAATGTGCCATAACGCGCTGCGCGCGCTTTTTATCGCCGGGCTGCTGCTGGGCGGTTCGGCGTTCGCGCAAGACAATGGAAACACCAATACCAACAGCATCAAAATGGATGAGGGCTATGGCGACGCATTCGTGAACTACAAACCCTACATCAAAGATGTAGAAAAGCCCGTGGCACCAAAACCGCAGACGGTACCAGCGCCGGAACCAAGCAAGGCACTTAAACCCGAAGCAGGCAAACAGCCGGTGACAGTTGAATGGTTGCGTGCAAATTACCCAAAACTTGAGGATCGGGCAATCAACAATCCGACCGAAGAAAATGTAACGGCCTATCTGTATGCCAAGCGCATCATCCTGGACAAAGCGCAGCAGTTCAGCAACATGGTAATCAAGGTAAATAACCAGGACCCGCTCTTAAATGAAAACAACCGGGTGCCGTATGCATCTGGAGGTGCGTTAAGCGTAAGAAACGCCAATTATTTAGCGCAACAACAAGCAGTGAGAGAACTGGCAAAAGTGGGTGGAGTCATTGTGTTTGTGGATGGCCATTGCCGCTTCTGCACTCAAGAAATTCCAGTGATCGAGGGGATCAAGAAAACCTTTGGCCTGGAATACCTGATTGTTTCAATTGACGGTACCGCGCCCAAAAACTACCAAGGACAGGTGCAAGCAGATAATGGACTCTTCCAAAAACTAGGCCTAAAACTCACGCCATCTGTCGTTTTCGTCCCAAACCCAAAGGGGTACAAAGCAGGCGCGGACCAAAATAAATACTTCATCATTGCGCAGGGATTTTACGCGCAGGACGAGCTGGCCAAGCAGATTGCTTACGCAGGCCATGACAGCAATTTACTCACGGCAGAGACCATGCGAGACCTCAACGTGTGGGAGCGTGGCGTGGCAAGCACGGATGATCTGCAAGCACTTGCGCTGGACGTGAACAAACCAGGCACCTTCAAAAAAACCCTACAACCTATTTTGATTAAGCAATATAAGTGAGGCAAGACATGTTGAAAGTAATTGTTGCAGCAGTGCTTATCACCAGCAGCCCGCTGGCATCAGCGGGGATCATGGCAGACTTGAACTCGATGTTTATGAGCAATTCAACAGCGGCCACAACCATATCAACGCAAGATCGCGTGGGCGTGTTCGGCGGAAGTTTCATGATGAGAACCCCTATTCAACTCGCAAATATCGTGAGTTTTGACCCGCCGCGCCTCGATGCCGGTTGTGGTGGTGTTGATCTTTACATGGGATCGTTCACTTTCATCAACAGCCAGCAGCTCGTTACCCTCTTTAGGGCAATTGCTGCAAATGCCGTCGGGCTCGCTTTCAAGGCCGCCATTGACACCATCTCGCCGTCACTAGGCAAGCTCATGACCGAGTTCCAAACACTCCTGCAAAAAATGAACAATCTGGCCAAGAATTCTTGCAACCTGGCGCACTTAATAGTAGATCCAGCCGCAGCCGCCTTGGCATCGTCAGCTAGCGGGGATGCTATGACAAATAACGTCGTCAATAATCAGGTCACGGATTGGTCTAATGGTTTGGCAAATTACATGGCAGATCCAACATCGTTCATCAACCAAGGAGCGCACCTGAACCCAAAAGCAGGTAATGGCAACGTGAAAGCAATTGTTGCTGCGGGCTCCTCGTCCATATTAGGCACAGTGGGGCTGGCTAACGTCGATGGGAGCGCAGACAATCCAAGCGACCCAACTTCACTCAACGTCCGTGTTTTGCTCTCACTGGTCGGTTTTGAAATTAACGCTGTTAGCTGTACGATCAACAATCAAAGCGGAACGCCAAATACATCAACTGCGACCCCTGGAACTGGAATGAAGCAAGTCGCTTGTAGCGGCGAGAACACCATCACCTTGGACAGCCTCGTCAAAGGGGGTGGCCCAGGATCTGCTATGCCCGGAAGCCAATTAATGTTGTGGCAATGTATGAACCCGAAAGGCTCGACCACTGCCGGCATCAATACGGACCCACAGATTTGCACCATAATGCAACAGGCTGCGTTCAACTACGTTGGTATCAAAGGTTGGGTGAACACCATGCTTTTCGGTATCGGCGACATCTCATCAGGGGCACCCGCACCAACCTCCATTGTAGGAGCCTTTAATAGCGGCAACAGCGTAACCCTAACCCCACAGCAGATCGCTTTCATCAACCAATCCGGCACGCCACTAATTGGCCTGCTAACAAAAACAAGCAACCCAGCGACGCGCATCTCAATAGCAGCACAACTAGAACCCTATATTACGAGCTGCGTGACGGCAAAAGTGGGTGAAGCGTTGTACAAGTCAGTCAATGGTATCAAAAGTGTATCTGGATACACCTTATCCCCAGACACCAAACCGTACATTGAAAATTTGCGCACCGATTACATGCGTCAGCAAGGACTTTGCCAGAGCAACCAACAGGTACTTTCCGTAATCAACCAAATTGACGCGAGTACCAGGATCGTGGCAAGCAAAGTCAAATAGATTTAGGTATCAAGTATGCCGACCTTAACCATTTATGTAACAACAGCAGATTTGACTACGCTCAACGCCATCTTTAATGGCGTTGCGATGATCTGCAAGCAGACAGCCTTTATTTGGGGTTGCGCAATGCTGGCTTCAGTGTGGATTATTCTCTCGACGGTTGTCCAAGCACCGATTGCAGCAGTTGGTGGTAACGCACAAGGGATCTTACCAAAGGGCAGTGTGGGGGCCTTCATGCCTTTTGTTATGGCGATGCTGCTCACATTCCCAGGACTGCAAAGCAATATCCAGGTGGAAAGCACAATAAATGGACAGGTGACTGTTATAAGCAATGTTCCGCTCGTGATTTCTATTATTCCAGCGACCGGTAGCATTCTGTCTATGCAAGCCGGCAGCCTGGTTGAAACAGCCTTCCAATCAACAGGAACAAACTACCCGGCAATTGCAGGCACAACTAACGGATTTATCAATCCTCTTAAAGTATTGCTCGCGTCACGATCCGCAGTCGACCGACTCAACGGCATGGCCTCCGAGGTGGATAGCGTCGTAACTAACTGCCTGACACCTGATTCCGGTGTTGACTATGTAAACATCAATAACTTGGTCAGTAATGCCGGTAACTCTGGGGCAACTGCGGCAACAAGCATACCGATCAACGGCGCGAATCCCACAGCATTAGGAGCCCTACTTTATCAGGCGTCCCTATCAACGGCCTATGTTTCCACAATTGGGACGGGGTCAATAGTTATGAATTGTCATGATGCTGCCAACACAGTTGCAACGGACATGGGTACGGCCTTGAATTCCGTTGAATTTGGTCGCGTAGTTCAAGGTGCAGTTAATGGCATGGACCAACCCAATAATGCAGGCAACACGGCAATCGACCAAATAAACCAAGAATGGTCGGCCACCAGGAATGCAGCAACTATCAACGGTACTATGGCGGTCGGGAGCGGACAAGCCCAAAACGAGGTCATTAATTTGCTAATGGGAGAGCTCGTATCCAATGAACTGGCCTGTCTTAGTGCTGTCGGCCAAGGTAGGATTGTTTGCGAGTCTGCGCTGGTGCAAGCAAATGAGATCGAGCGGAACAACATTCAATTCGCGGCCGCCGAAGTTCCGATGCTCAAATACGCCGGTAGTTTTGGTAATTATCTGCTTGCGCTCATTATTGGGCTAGGCCCAATAATGGTGATGTTCATGATGTTCGCGGGAGTCAACGCTGGCAAATGCATTAAAACTGTCGCTCACTTAATTGCCTGGCCACTGCTTGTAACTAACGTAGGCGCGGAACTGATCAATGGCATGATATATATCCAAATCGCTAACTTTTGCCAAGGGATTGCGAATGGAGGTGTTATTTCCTTAGCAGAGAATGTCGCAATTTATAAAGAGCTAAGTTTTCAGATTGGAAGTGCTTCGCACATGATGGCCAGCCTGCCGGTCATCATGGGGATGATCTTTGCACTGGGAGAATCGGCTGCACTGGTCAATGTGGGAACCAATATTGCACCTAAAGCAAACGCCGTTGCCGATAGCGTTACCCCAGTAGCCAACAAACAGGAAGCAATTTTTTCAAACAGTGGCTTGGGCGGTGCAAAACATACACCAGAAGCATCCGTGACTGCATTAAATGGCGCAATGCCCATGATCAACGCAGCATCCCAGGAAGGGCAAGATATATCGCGGGCAAGCTCAACCATTCAATCTGCAGATTCAACCAGCAAAACCAAAAAACAAGCTGAGCAGGTAAGTAGTGACAATGCTAAGACTGTAAGCACCCAAAATTACAAGGACTGGGGGTTCACCGACGCAGAATCTAAACAGTACAGAGAATATCAATCACAACACACCAACAGTGCTGTAACCGACCGCACAGGGGACAACATGGCATCCACCAGCGGCAATTCAGCGAACTCTCAAATCACATCTGGTGAGGAGGGTGGTTTGTCAATTGGGACAGGCGGGTTTAAAGGTAATATAGGCGTATCAGAAAGCGCAACTACAACAGCAGGAGCCAGTTCCGGGCTGAATAAAGATATTAATGCCGGCCACGCAACGGCTCTTATGAAAGCCAAAGACACTGGAACGGCACTGGAGTCTGCCCTGAACTACGCAAAAACGCATGGCTTCGGTGGACGCGCTGTCAATGAGTTAACCAAGCGTACAGCAGCTCAACGGTCTTACACTGAAGACCTAGCTCACAATACAACAGCCTCCGACACTCAAAGCGCGGCACTTGAGCAGACTGATTCGATTACTGGTTATTCGGCATCTGTTACCGATGAAAAATTAGTGGCTGGCATAAACAGAATTCCCGAACTCGGGATGTACATGAATGTTGAAGGTGAGAATCTAAAAAATAATAATAGTGCTATCCAGAAAAATCTTGCAGTGGCCAGAAAAGATGCCGGCGCATCCGCTACCACAGATATTTCTGGTGATGAGAATGGCCGAGAAGGTGTTCTTCTGTTTAGAGCCGCACAACTTACTTCGCAAGACCAGGCTGCAAATCCAGCGGATCGATTAGAGGCGCGACAATTTCTTGCTGGTGCCCTCTCCACGATGATGCATGGCGGCGTAAATCCACAAGCAATTGCAGCCCCTAAGGCCATTGACGAAAAGCCAAAAAACGAAACAGGAGTAAAATTGCCTCCAGCAGCTGTGCCCCAGACAACACAGTCTGCAACACCCTCAACTCCGCACGCACACCATCCGAAGGCAGCTCACACACACAACCCTCCATCGGCAGCACCACACGCTGGTGAGCCACCGGCTCAGCTTGGAGACGCTGCAAAGAATTTCAAGAAAGACTTCGATAAACCTCTTGAGCCTGGCTTCGATCCAAATGGGGCTGTTATTAGCATGGACGCACACGCACGCTCTCAAGGCTTAGGCAGGGATCAGAGCGGCACAATGCTCAGGGCAGGAGAAGTAGCTGTAGGGGCGATAAAAGACCTCGCTCATGATAATGGATCACTAAGCCCAGTGAACTACGGGGAGGGAGGCGCGGTAGAAGCTAGGGCTGCCGCAAAAAAAGCGGGCGACAACAAAGCTAAATAGGCGGCACCCGATGCTGATGTCCAGATGCTTAAGTATTGACGCGACGTAATCGGCCGTTTACACTGCACATGTGCTGACCATGTTCATAAAAGGAGAGGTATGATGGCAACCGCTACAGAACGAATTCCGGTGCTTGTTACCACGAGGGAAAAGGGGCAAATAGCCAAGATGGCGAAAGATGCCGGTCTTTCGATGGGTGAGTTTCTTCGTCGGGCCGCATCTTCGTATCGCACGTCCGAACAAGACAAGATGCTTGAGGGAATGATAGACCAGATGAATAAGACCACTGCGCAGGCGAGTGCCGCTATCGACGAAGCGCTGGCGTTCGTCGATGCCTCGAACAAGCGGATCGTTGCGATGGAACGGATGGTCGCCTGATGGGAGTCGCCGACAAGATGTGGGACGCGATCACCACGGTCATCAAAATGAATGACAGGGTGGAACGAATGGCAGCAACGATGATTACCCAGCAGCAGAAGATTGAGGGTCTAACGGAGCGAGTTATCCGTCTTGAAACGGCACTGGAGATTGGTTTGGCGCGCGGTGGCAGCGAAAAAAAGCTGCCCCACCGTATCGAGCGAAAGAATTAATGGCGTATCGCAGTAATTTAATTTTCGTATGCGAAAGTTACAAATCGGTAGGCAGTGTATCAGTTGACCGACAACCCTTAACAAGTGCATACTATGTTCACTATGCCTAAACGCCCAAGCAGACTAGATATGAGCCAACTCGCCAAACGCATCGTTGATGAAGCGACCAGCGAAAAGCCCATTACATCACAGCCTCCGCAAAAGAATCAGCCAGCCATGCCTAAAAAAGATTTTACTCAAATCGCCTTCAGGATAGCTCAAATAGCTACAGGTGAGGCCGAATCTGAACCAGAATTAGAGGGCAAGAAAGCCGATAGCCGCAAGGGTGGCTTAAAGGGGGGAAAGGCGCGAGCCGATAAGCTCACACCCGAGCAGCGGTCAGAGATCGCCAAGGCTGCGGCACAAAAACGATGGGGTAATACCAATTAAATTTTAAATTAACCACATAAAGGAGACGTTGCGATGGACCATCTAATTGGCATTATCGTATCTGGCATACTCGTTACTGCAGTGATTGCCGGGGTTACTCTTCCGCTCGGTGCAGGTATTTATGTTTTGTTTTGCAAATTAACCGGTCGCAAGTGCCGTATTAAAGTCGCCTGCTCCAATAACAGTGGCTCAGACCTCGATTTTAATCATGGTATGACATCGCGAGCAGCCAGCAGGGGAAACGACATCGGCATTGGATACCGCTCCGGCGGGCAAGGTTTCGGCCTTTACAGCGGATCGATTCGGATCGATCAATAAAACCCAGCATTGTCTTCAGGTAGTGGTTAAGTTTTTGTATACTAGTAGTTCGTTTCAATAAAACAGTTACACATTAAGCCACCCCTAGATCAAACT
>VFSW01014508.1_pt1 | contig 10889 bp, 16 predicted proteins | sample 5358111 | NCBI WGS metagenome assembly VFSW01 (sample SAMN11554181, study PRJNA540505) | mine drainage metagenome | isolation source: sediment from site ElyBrook_90M | place: USA: Ely Copper Mine, Vershire, VT | collected 2017
TTCTGGGTTTGCGGGGAAAGTCTCTCTCGTTCGGCCGATTTTCATGAGCCCAATGTAGAACGGGGTCGTTAGCATCGTGGCCATGCCATTGATGGTGACCCTTCCGCCACTACGATTTCTGAGTCCACGCTGGAACATCTCGGTCACGAGGCTCGGCAGTGAGGTCGTTCCCGTAGCGTACAAGTCGAACGCTTGCCGAACGAGAGGGGCCCGCATCGGATCCAAGACCTTGGGTTTGGCACTGCCCTGATCCAGGTAGCCGACTGGTGCGCGCAAGGGATAGAAACCTTGCTTGAGCCTGCCATAGAAACCCTTCTTAGCTTCTTCTCTCAAGTTACGGCTATAGTGAGCCGCGACCACAGCCTGAATGTCGGCGGATAACCGGCCAGCCACGGTCCTTAGGTCCAGGTTTTCCGTGGCGAAGTGAATGTCTGCACCGGCATCCACCAACTTCCCGAGGTCGACCCAGTCTTGCAGGTTCCGCGCACTGCGATCAATTTTGTGGATGATCACACCGTCTGCGACTCTTAATCGCAACAGGCGGAGCATTTTTGTGAACTCGCATCGACCGCTTTTGGCAGCGGTATCCCGCTCTTCAAACCACCGAATGATATTTAACCCGTGCTGTTCGGCATACCGCGTAATCGCGGCATTCTGTTCTTGGAGGGAAACGCCGTGCTCTCCCTGTCGGGGTGTCGACACCCGGGCATAAGCAAGAACCTTGCCCATGGTGTGACTTAAACTTTCAAATGATTATTCGACCTTTCCTTTATCGTAGAAAGCGCTTGACTATGTGTCAAACGGCACTTTGGCCGCTTCGAACTCTCCGCAACAGCAAGCGCTATTTCGCAATATCGTATGAGGTTTGCTTCTGCGAGATGGCGCTCCTTATCGTTCAACCTGGGATAGAGCTTGTCTAGCATCGCGCTTATATGCTCGACGGCATCATCTGCATCTGGGGATGGTGGCGGAATAGCAACGTCCCTCGAATTTGTCGGGTCGATCAAATCGTTACCGGTGTGCATTTTGTAACCCTAGCTTTCCTCGCCATCTCCGCAAAGGTGGGCGTCTTTGCTCATGTGGCAAGTTGTACCCACGAATGCCCAAACCTTCGACTCGTTATCCCCAGCGATTGGGGTGTCCAGGCAGAAGAGTTCGAAAGCTGAAGTCATCCAACTGTGGACAACTGTCTGGCACAGCCACAGAGAACTTGCCCTCCGTGCAAGTTTGCCCACCTAGCCTGCCGCGTTGCGCCTGGTACTCTAAGAGAAAAGGTCGCATGTCCAAGCTCATCACAAATAAACAATCGGAAAAACGCCTCGCGAACTACTTGCGAACCCATCGTCGAAGGATCGGTCTCAGTCAGCGTGAGTTGGGGAAAGTCTTGGGATATCGAGACGAAGGTCCTGTTTCCCCCCACGAGGGTTTCGGCACGATGCCTCCGCTGACGCTTGCCCTGAGTTATGAAATTGTCTATCGAGCTCCCATCTCGGAAATCTTTGCCGGGCTTAGAGACGAGATCGAAGAGCAAGTTGAAGGCCGACTGGCAGATCTAGAGATGGGATTACAGCAACGCAGCGCGAAGGAACGTGACGCAATAGCCATCGCCAGGAAACTGGAGTGGTTCGCACTGCGGAAGGACTCGGAGTACGAATGGGTTTGAACCTCACATGGGGTCACTACTAACTCCAGGCCGTATTTTGGCCGTTGACGTGAGACCACGTAGGGCAGGTTACGCCGTGTTCGAGGCGTCTGCCAAGCTACTCGACGTCGGAGTGACCGAATTCAGATCACCGCAGGAGGGCGTGCTTCGAGTTGCTTCCTTAGCGAGTAAGTTCCACCCAGCCGTGATCGTTCTCCGCAAACTTGGCGAGCACACCCGCCGGGATCGACCTCGCACAAATGAACTTGTGCGCCTTATCGGCCAGCGGGCAAAGGCATCATCAATCCGCACTGTATTCATCACTGCCCGGCAGGTGAAGCGGTATTTCGAGGGCAGTGGGATACGCAATAAGGATCAGATGGCAATTCTGCTCGCTCAGGAGTGTTCGGAACTGGGCTGGAAGATACCGCCTCCACGAAAAGCGTGGCAGACGGAACACTGGAATATGCCAATCTTTGACGCCTCGGCTCTCGCGTTCACGTTCATAGCATTAGCATCAGCATCAGATCAGATGGCAGCATCCAACGATCATTCATCCGACTAACAGGGAAGTTCTTTCGCCGGTCCCTCAGCGATGAACAGACCAGATTACATGGTCCATCGTGCCTTTGGGGGACCGACGAAAGAACTTCGTGACTGACGAGGCCGCCATCCTGCTTTTACGCACGGTTTGACGGTAGGTCCATTTTCCGTAACCTGAAAGTATGTGGACACCACCTAGAACAAGAAGGCAAGAAGGGGCGGACCAAGGCGTGTTTCTTCTTACGCCAAGACTCTTGGCGGTCTCAGCCCGGCAGAAATTCGCGAACGGCTCCCCACGGCGGCGGCTGGCCACCTGCCGGTTGAATATCATGTTTGAGCACCAGAGAGACACCGGAGGTCCAAGGATCCGACATTGAATCACAGAAAAGCAAGCGTGAGAGATAACATGTTTGTCCACATACGGCTGGTCTTTTGGGGGCCAAGGCAGACCATCTCCGTCGCAGGACTCTTTCGTTGGACCGCAAAACAAACTCGGGACGTAGTCATCACGTGCCTTCGCGACAGATAAATCCATATTTGGGGGGGGAAGTCGGTTGCGTAAGCCCCCTCAGGCGTGAACTCTGGCGAGTCCACTCACTTTCCCTTCGCCGAAATCGTCTCCAAAGCTATGCGTTCAGCTAGGATTGTCAAGATGAAAAGGCAGCCGAGTAGCGTCGTATTAGTGTTAGGACACTACCGGCAGTCAGAACGTGATAGGCAATTTGTAGAATTAGCGAGTTACATTGGCCGCTTGGTGCCACCTATGAATTTTACAAAGCTTTTCGGTGAGACAATCTTTGAGCTGTCGCCTTCAGATGGAAAAGCGAAACGCTGAAAGCTCAGCGGCAGGGCCTGCTCGTTAGCTTGAGCTCAGGGAAAATGCGTTCCAACCCAGCCAAGTACTCAGGCATCACCGGACCCCGGCGAGCTGCAATCGGTATCGTAGAGCCTCCCTCGGCATAAGTTGACAATTGGAAGCAACGAACAGCATCTCGCAGGTGTCCGCTGCATAATTTCTCCAAAGCGGCTACCGCTCGGTCGGCTTCATCGGGCCTATTGTCTGCCAAGCAGGCTACGATGATCGCGAACAGTTCCCTGTGCTGCCGGTAAGACTTCCGTTGCGCATAGTCGACAAGCAGCTTGCTGAAGTCATCGCGCTTCAGGGATTGGTCGAGAATTTCAGAAATGACGTATGGCATCGCAAAACGCTTGAGCCTCCAAATCGGGTCCGACCGTTTCTCAGAGAAGGAAAGCGCGTTTCTTACGATCTTCGTGGGCATGAGAGAAGCGCGAGTAGCATGGGGAAGAAAAACCGCGTCCCTCGTAGGGACATGACACTCTGCCATTTTTTGATACCAGCGAAATATAAGAACGTGCGCAAGAGCATTGCGGGAATAGTACTCTCGCAATGCGGCTTCGCGCAGGTTTGGCGGTAATTCAGGTTGCTCTTTCGCTACCTCAATCATAAAGTCAACGAATCGTGGTGAAACCTTTTCCTGAAGAACGCGGTCGGGCCAAAAGTTATCCGCGAATCGATAGGTGCCAGGATCGTTCGCAAGAATCAATAGATTCGGGTTATCTCCGATTCCACGAATCTCTCGGATCGCGTGCTCACGCCATGCATCGGGGCTCTTGGTAGCCGCATCGGCAAGTTGCGACAGAAGTGCTTCCAGAATAGGGCGCTCATTAAGAGAAGAATCGAGCAGATCCGGTGGTTTGAGTTTGAAGTCATCCCTGAAGGACTGAATTCGTTCCTCTCCGAACTCGGATATCATGTCCCTAACAGGCTCCACTCCTGGCGCAAGTGCAGGGATCTTCCCCGAGAGTACACGACCTCCAAAGACGACCCCCAGTACGAAATTCTCAAGGCTGCGCACGTATGTTGAGCCTGAAGCCTCACGCTGGGGAAGCGTTGCCTGCGTGTCGTACAAAAGCTCTGATGCTTTGTTGAGCGTAACCCCATCAAAAATGATTACCGCTTCCATCCCAGAATTCAATCCGGTATTACCCTGTCGACCCGCCTTGAACTCGCATTCGGAAACCACACTTTCGGCCGCTTCAAGCCTCAAATACTCGTATGTAACTAGGCGACAGCCCTTCCCGGGGACCGTTTTAATACTTGCTCCGTGGGTCTCGCCCAGCGTTTGCCTCACTTCTTGTATGTGTGCTTGAATATTGTGTCGCGTTACGCTAGGAAGCCCCCATCCCTTTTTCCCAAGTATCTCGTAATCGACAGTTTTGTTTAAGTTATCGTAGAGAACTCGTAGCACTTGAAAAGCCTGCCGTCGCAGAGGAACAATACTTCCTTTCAGGAAGAGGGTGCCTTCCTCGACATCGATGCGGAATTCTCCAAACCCCGGAAGGTCGTCGGAGATGTGTTCATCTGTCATGCAGGAGATCCTTGGGAAAACATTTGTCGGATTTGCGCATAAGTTGTGTACTGCGCAAAGCCAACTCGCTTTAGAAAAGAGACCAGGGTGGTGAGACACCCTGGCCATCCCGCAAAAGAACGCGGGAGGTATCACCCATAGGAGCGAACCCTATGAGAAACACCCGCCGTGCAACCATCGTCGCCTTGGACGATGACATTAACTCTCAAAACAAGGAAGTCGTAGCCCATTCTGGCCTAAGCCTTCGCCTAGATACGACGCCCCCTCACAATAAGTCTGCTTCCTCGAGTCGTCAAGTCTTCAGATCGCTACGGACGGAGGTAAGTGGGCACCGGCTCACGTTTGCCTCAATCCTGCAGTCCGAGCGTTGGTCAAACATCGCCAAGTTGAAGACCCGTGGGTTCGTCGGAAACCAGATAGCTAAGTTGGTTGCTGGACATTCCCAAGCCCTGTGTTACCGAGTGAAAAATGCGGCGATTGTCGCACTTGTGAAGCACGGCGCGGCGTCGCTGCTGTCACTTGAACCGTCGAGCCGCGGGCCGATCATCGGCCTTGCATTTGTCGGCGGTGGCCGCTTGCACGTGAAGCCTGCCGGGTTGGACCCTCAGGCGACGCGCGCCCTTCAGGCTCAGTTCGCTGCAACATTGCGGAACGGCAGGTACTTCTCCGGAGAGACCCGCGATGAGAACCTCTGAGGAGAGGTCAGAGCCGATGCCGGTCGCGATTCTAATGGAGTATACCCATCTTGCACCCGATGTTATCGCCTGCCTCAATGAGCATGGGATAGAGCCTTTCATTGTTGACCGCGCTGAGAGTGTGCTTCGAACTCTTTATACTTCCCTTGATAAGTGGGATGCCGTAGTGTGTCCGATATCAGCGTGCTGGCAGCGTGGCCTTGATTTTGTCCGAGCACTACGCTGCCTCCGGGAACGCTGCGATAGCCAAATCTGGTCGTCCGTATTGATTCTCTCCACGACCGCTCAACATCCTACTACTGTTGACTTGTTTCGCAGAACGAACGGGACTAGATATGCGGTGTTTACCTCTTCAAACGATCTCACATGCATTCTCGAGCTAATGAGGCAAGAGAGTTTTGAGTCAAAGAGGGAAGCGCACAAACTGCACCTTCGGCTTGTCCACGTAGGCAATTCTGCCGGAATCGGCTGCATCCGTTACGAGCAACTCTTAGCCGTGTACGCTTCATTCCAGCCCGGGAAAGAGAACCAGATTCAACAGTCCCCGAGCGTGCTGCAATTCTTAAACCTCCTGGCAGTTAATCACTGGAGATTCCGGACGGCGACCGAGATCGTTCAGCTCATGCGCAAAAGCCCCTTTTACGCCGGTGGCGCAGTGATCTCGGTTAGCAGCGTCAAAACCTATATCTCTCGAATTGAGGAAGTGTTATCTGAGGTATGGCGAAAAGCAGCAGGTTTAGGCGAGCCGCCCAGGTTAATAGCTCGGGAGTCGCGCATTCGCAAAAAAGGTCGGCTGAAGCATCAGCCGACCTTCGTCCGCTCAGTTGTGAACGCCCATCGAGAACCGCAAGGTGGTTCCGGATGAGCCTTTACACCCGAGCCACGGTGCCGGAGGACGTGGTTGTGCTGTCGCACCGGCCTTCTAATCCTAGTTACCTTACCCAGGAAGTCAACAGTCAGGCTGCTGAAGCCCCGGAGCAACTCTCTCTCTTTCCGCTCACTACCATCAAGAAGAACTGGTTTCCTGAGCCTGAATTGGATCCATTCACGACGGCCAATGTCTTATGTTGCACAAGCTGCGCTGAGGATCGCCCGCGTTCGTGCGTGACGTTGGGTCCGACTGGCTGGATTTGCGCAAATTGCTGTAGGTTGTTGGACGAATGCGGCGAGCTCTCTATCCCGTTCGCTGCGATCGACCCAACTGGCGATACCACCTAGAAGGAGGGACGATGCAAACAGGTTTGGAAGGCCTTTCTCTTGTTCACCGCACCACCGCAGTTCATCTGACACTATTCGGCGACTCTCGCTCCAAGGATATCGCTGCTCACCTTCGATCTGTAGGATACGGCATTACCCTGAGCCCGTTCCCTTCAGCAACAACTACGCCGATAAACCTGGTCGAACAGTGCGATGTTGCTCTACTTGACATAAGCACCATCCCTCAGAGCGTTCTTGCAACGCTCGAGCGTGTGAACGCCGCTATCGGCATTGGTAACGTTCGGCCTCGTGTGCTCTGCTACTCTACTGTTCATCGAAACCCAAGTTTGGTCTTGAACCTTCAAAAGTGCGGGGCACGATATGCCAGAGTTAGCGGGCCTGAGACGCTCATTGAGGCTATCGAACTACTCCTCTGTGAAATGAACGAGATTGAGTATCACCGACCGTCGTTTAGGATAGTTCACAGGTATTCTCGAGGAACCTGCCGCCCCGGGGAAGAAGTGACGGCAGTTATGTGGTCGAACGGGGGAGACTTCTTGCACGTGCCCCTTGGTCTCGCGGAGCGCCTCGTATTTGATCTTCTGGCTCGGCACCGACGAATTCCACTCGATTCTTTACAGATAGTCTCTACTTTCAGAGGCGACCCTTTCTTCCAGGAACATGCGTTGAACAGCGGTCAACGGCAGGTCGGGCGAGTGCGCCGTCCCACCGTCAAGGTGCATGTCCAGAGAATTAGGAGCGCGATGGCGTCAGCGTTCACCAGTGCGCATCTGCTGTTCAATCCTAAGGACGTAGTTCGATCAGGCCTCGCGGAGGGTACCAACAAAGTATTGTACAAACTTCATGCGGATGTGCGCTGGCAGCATCTTGGGGAATGATTCGACTCTGGGTAGGCTAGTTGAATTCCCGTTGCACTGAGATTGGGGGTGCTTGGTGCATCTACAGCGTAGAGATATCCCCGATGATGGAGAAAACTCAGCGATCCCCATCTTGACGGAGACCTTGAAGGGAACGAACTCGATCCGACCGGATTGAAGCGTCACCTCGATCCGAAAAGTAGCATGACAAATACAAGGGAAGTCAAGGGCGAAAAGAGTGCCTGAGTTGAGTCCGATTTGATTCATCCGATCACTTCTATCCTCGTGATCGGAAAGGGAAAAGGTACGGAGCGTAACAGGCCATAGTCGGTGACCTTATGATCGAGGAAGATGTTCATGTTGCGCTTTTCGTGAGATGACTGAACCGGAGCTTCGAGTCCGACTTGACATTGGATACCCTTGAAGAACGCTGCGTGTTCTTCCTTCGTCGGATTGATAGACTCAAAACCTTTGGGCGTATCGTCGAAAGTAACTATAACTTCACAGATACGGTCGGTCAGTACGATAAAGTCTTCGCCGACTCGCTTGAGGTCGTAAAGGTTCATCTGAATCCTCCCATCTCCCATCTTTGGCCGGTCACTTCTTCGACTGAGGCGTAGCAGGCTGAGGTTGTGTAGGCTGCCCCGGAGTCATAGGCACTGGCTTTACTCCCCGATCCTCACTTGACACAACAGGCGTCATTGCCACGGGGGAGACGCCATCCATTGCCCGACCTCTGATTGAATTCGTCGGCGCAGCGGATTCTGCTGTAACCGGAGTCATTCCAACTGGCTTTACGCCTTTTCCAAAATCGCATGCCGTCACTTTATCAATTGGGTCACTCATCTGAGATGTCTCCTTGAATACGTTCTTGCTGACAAACAACATGGTCAAAATTAGGCCCGAAATGAAAAGCCCGATTCCGATGTTTGCGCACCAGTCCACCGCTCTCGTGCTTAGGCTTTTTAGATGTTGGTTGAATGCCTCTGTTTCGCCCTTTAGGTAATAGGCATCAAGATAGGGCATCATCTTCTCCAGAGAACGGATGCTTAACCGAAATGAGATCAACGTAGTCAGAATGCAGGCAACGAAAGAAACCCAAGACACAATGAGCGCCGGGACGAATACCGCTTGTTTGAGTGGGACTATATCCTTGATGAATGTCAGCGATATGCCAAGCGCCCCACTCGATAGGGTCACCATGTACTTGTCAAAATTCTCGCTGCCAGATTTGAGGTCTTCCCAGACCTTCCGACGATGCTCGTCATGTAACTGTTGTCCCCTCTGCGGTTCAGGCATCATCGTGCTTTCGGCACCAGTCGCATGTCTCTTGATGGGAGCCGAGGCGTCGGCGGGTGCTGGACATTTTTTACGAGCGGCTCTCGCTCCTTGCCTTGATTGTCTTTCTGACAACTCCGCGGAGCGACTTGTTCTGAGGAAGAGCACAATACGAATATTCGGCAAGTGCTGACTTCCAATCCTTCTCCAACAGGTCAAAGACTTCTCAGGCCAAATGCGACTCCTTACTGAGGGAAATTTAACACAAATCGTGAGCGAAGAAAAAGGGAAACTTATGCCGGGATGGATTCCTCTGGTTGACAGCGAACATGTTTCAGTTTAACTTTGCCCGCTGAGGGAGGAGTGTCTTGTTCTGCCACACGTGCGGTACTGAGACACCTAACGATTCGCAATTCTGCCGAAACTGCGGTCGAGGACTGGCTCTAGTATCAACTACGCAGACTGTCGTTACTGCCCGATTTGCCAGACAGCCGACCTCGAAAACTCGCCCGAACACCTTTCGCCATCGCTAGTGTCCTTGTACTCTTCTTTCTCGGGTATGGATTCTTCATCAACCAACGCACAAACGCCGATTCAGCAGCAACCGTTGATCGCGTTCTGAAACAACAGCACGCGGAGACTTTCGCAAATCCGTCATTTCCCGCGAGCGCAATGAGCTACTACTCTCTCAAGTTCCAGGTTCCGTTGGGAGCTTCGAGTGTCTTGCTCCACGGCGACTTTGCGGCAAACGGCGGACTGGAAATGACATCGACGTATTTGTCGTGCCGGAGAACGATTTCGTCAACTGGCAGAACGGGCATAACGCAAAGACGGATTACAGCAGCGGGAAGGTTACAGTTGGCAAACTGAATGTCGATCTTCCACCTGATGCAGGCACGTACTATCTAGTCTTCAACAATAAGTTCTCTCTGCTGAGTCCGAAGATAGTCCGGGTCAGAGCCGTTCTGACCTACTACCAGTAGCTAGAGGCAAGAAATGAACGTCACCCCGGAACTCGTAAATCAGTACGTCAGGAGTGCCCAGCCGTTCGTCGAATCCAAGAGTGATCAGTTCATTCTTCAGTTCGCAAGGAAGCTCAACACGCTGAGGGCGGTTAAGAAAAAACGCAACCCTCATGTCGAGGATTCCGAGGTGGCGCCTGAAGATGAGCAGAGGCTCCAGTCTGTCCAGAATCTTATTTTGGCAGAAATCCATGCAGCGCTCTGCAAAAAGACGGCGAGATATCGAAAGCATGTCGAGATCGCACGGGACAACATACACCTGTTAATTGGAGGAATCGCGTTTCAGGTCGCAGGCAAAATCGGGATTGCTGTCGCAGTGATCGCCGCACTCGTCGCAGCTTTATTGCGGCTCGTGCTGCAAATGGGGATCTCGGTCTTCTGTCGAAGGTTTGAAACAGGTATGTTGTGAGTTTTCGAGAGGAGGCGAGGAACGTATGGAAGTGCTCGAATGTTCTGTTTGGAGCAACGGAGGGAATGGTTGGGGACTGAGAATTCTTGGCGGCTCGACTACCGGCAATCGGTATTTCAGTCGAGATCGAAGTCCCATACACATTGAACTCGACGGTCGTTCTTTTTCCATCAACGTCGATAAGGATAGTTTTTTGGGACGGAGACTGCCGAGCACTGATCAGCTCGGCTTTGCGGGACTGGTTCGCCCATCGCGGGCTGAAGGCCGGAGATCATGTCTGGCTCGGAGTTGTCGAACCCTATCTCTCGTTCAAAGCACTCTTGGCCCAGCCACTACTTCCGCCGAGAACGGCAGCTTAGAGTCTCGGCTTCGCTCACGATAGGAATCCGTTCCAAATGATATCTATCCCCGAAATTCGAGAACTGCTAGCACAGAAAGCAGAAACAAGGAATCTCGACTTCAAAGCTCCATTCAACTGGGATAACGCAGACAATGACGCCAAATGCGAACTCGTAAAAGACATCCTTGCTCTGCTGAATACTCAGGACGGCGGTCGGATCATCATTGGCGTGGAAGATTCGACTCTGGCTCCTGTGAGTCTGTCGGACGTTGAGTTTGCTTCGTTCGATACGACAAAAGTCAACGACTTCTTGTACCGCTACACCGATCCACAGTCGTCGTGTGAAGTTCAAAAGCTGACGGTTGATAACTTTAAGCTAGTGGTCATCAATGTTGTTGAATTCACAGACCTCCCGATTATCTGTAAGAAGGCGGCAAACTCCGCGAGGATGCCCGTTAATTCGTAGAAAGTAGCGACTCTCAACCGCGGTCATAA
>VFSW01014509.1_pt1 | contig 10887 bp, 11 predicted proteins | sample 5358111 | NCBI WGS metagenome assembly VFSW01 (sample SAMN11554181, study PRJNA540505) | mine drainage metagenome | isolation source: sediment from site ElyBrook_90M | place: USA: Ely Copper Mine, Vershire, VT | collected 2017
ACAAACCGTGCCTTATATTCCCGCCCTGAACGGCGAGGTCTTACGGCACATTGGATAACTATCCCACAAAACGTCAATGTCGAAATGCCTCAGTTTTCATACACACCTTTTGCAACGGCTAGCCATTGCTAACTGGTGTTTATTTCCAGGACTGAAGTTCCCACTCCAGATCATCCTCCCTCATTCTGCTGCCGTGACCTTCGATATAGTAGACTCCATCACTTCGGCGTACTGCCCAACGTCCGATTTCCGGGATCATCCAAAGTGTTTCCGTACGCTCGCTCGACAGGCGGTAATAGAACTCATTACTTTGAAACCGAATATGATTGGTGAATTTCAGAGCCTGGAATTTTCCCGCAGGCACCGTGATTTCCTCCCAGGTTAACGCTTGCATGTCCAATATCCAGTCGTAATCGTAATCCGGGACGCCAACAACCTGATAACGCCTTCGATATTCGCCAGACCAGCCTGCCTTCAGCGTTTCGGGCCAAAGTGGCAGCGCTGCTGTAAACAATTGCGGGGGGTTCCAGTGAGGGTCTTGCAATATCAAACCCCATGGGCTTTGAATTTCGTCAACCAATGGTCCGAATTTATGGCTGGTGCGACGGATGCGAACCTGATTGCCCACAGCCACCACCGTCTCGGTGATCACGTCAACCACCTGTTTGTTGAATACATTACGAACGGTATAAACCCACTCCTGTCCCGGTTGCGGGGGGCGCACAGAGGGGATGGTCGATGGTTCTGGGAGAACATGAGTGCGCGGGTCTGGCAACGGCGTAACGCAAGCTGCGGGCAGTGTTGTCAGCATGAGGAGCAGGGATCTTCTGCGGAAGTCAATATCTCCTAAGGCGGTATCCTCGCGGTGATTTTTCCACAAGATCATGGTGTGTTTTCCAAGATATTGCTGGTATGCAAGCCATTATACGAAATTAGGGAAACAGCCGGCGTGCGGTTGCCAACAGCCGCATTTGAAGGAAGCCAGTTAATCGTGGTGAGGCAAGTTTTCATTGGTGCTTCTCCGAGGACTCAGCCACCTCGCTCCATAAACCCGGTGCCAGACCTTCCAGGGTATAGGGCCCTATGGCCACGCGAATGAGCCGCAAGGTGGGGTGTCCCACAGTAGCCGTCATACGTCGTACCTGGCGGTTGCGTCCTTCCGTGATCGTGAGTTCCAGCCAGGTTGTGGGAATGGTTTTGCGCACGCGGATGGGCGGGTCGCGCTCCCAAACGCTAGGTGCTGGGTCCAGTCGTTTGACGCGCGCAGGCCGCGTCATGCCATCCTTGAGCAACACCCCCCAGCGCAAGGCCTCGAGCGCCATTTCATCGGGCTCACCCTCCACCTGCACCCAGTAGGTCTTGTCCATTTTGAAGTGAGGGTCGGCAATGCGTGCCTGCTGTTTGCCATCGCTGGTTAACAGCAGCAGTCCCTCGCTGTCGGCATCCAGTCGACCGGCCGCATACACATCAGGTACATCGATGAAATCCTTAAGGCCACGCCATTGCCCTTCAGCCGTGAACTGGCTCAAAACGCCATAGGGTTTGTTGAAGCGAATCAGATGCGCCATGGGTTTAGTTCTGCGACACCAGGCCAGTTCGCCACGGCGGGGAGGAAAAAAAGATACTCAGAGCGTGGAACAGGGCCATCACGAGGGAGTTTGTCAGATTTAAAGCAAGGTCTGAGGACCATTTTACAATGGAATGCGCCATCATCGTAGTCCATGACGACGGCCTGCTGGTTCAGTCCGAGGGCTCGTCCAGAAAGCCTCTTCGAGATCCTTGTGGAGGAAAAACTGGATACTGCTGCCCGGGTTTCATGCGACAAGATAGCAGCATGCCTGCTCCCATCAGGGCCATGCTGCCCACAAAGGGCACTTCCCAGTTTCCGGTCAGGTCGATGAGCCAGCCCGAGGCTACCGGGCTGATGATCGCGGCCAGGGCCGAGCCCGTATTCATCATGCCACTGGCCGTTCCGGCATGCTCCGGCGCGATGTCCATGGGGATGGCCCACATGGGGCCGATGCACAGTTCCGCAAAAAAGAAGCCCAGTGAGAGGCAGGCCAGCGACACATACAGGTCGTGGATGAACAGCAGCGGCAGGAGGGAGAGCAGGGCGCTCCCCATGCCTGCCGCTACCAGGAAGCTGCGTGCGTAGGTTAAATTTCCTGTTCTGCGCAGGATCCTGTCAGAGAGGAGGCCGCCCAGCGTGTCGCCCAGCACGCCCGCCAGGAACACACCGGATGCAAAAAACGCCGAGTTTTTGAGGTCCAGGCCGTGGCTGTGCAGAAAGTACTGCGGGATCCAGCTTAAAAACAGCCAAAGTGTCCAGCCATAACAGAAATACACCAGGGCGACGGGAAACATGCGCCGGAACAAGGCTGTCCACGAAATGCGCGTGGTCTTGCCCTGGAGCGACGGCAGCATCGCAAGTTCGGCCTCGGTGATCCCCGGGTGATTTCGGGGGTGTTCCGTGAAATACAGGGCAAGCAGCAACACCCACAGCAGGCTTGCGGCCCCGGTGAGGTAGAAGGACATGCGCCAGTCATAGGCGACCATGAGGGCAATGATGATGGTCGGTGCCAGCGCGTTGCCGATGCGCGAACCAGAATGGGCGAGCCCCTGCGCAAAACTGCGTCTTCCCTGGGGCACCCAGCGCGCCATGGCCGCAGTGGCTGCAGGGAAGGTGGCCCCTTCGCCCAGTCCCAGCAGTACGCGGCAGGCCAGCAAGGAGAACAGGCCGGTGGACAGCCCGGTCAGGATCGTGGCGACGGACCAGACGAGGCCGCAGACGAGCAGGGTTCTCTTGGCGCCAAAGCGATCGCTGATCCAGCCGCCGATGATCTGGAACCCCAGATAGGGATAGGCAAACATGGAGAAGACCAGGCCGATCTCCGTGTGGCTGAGGCCAAAGTCCTTGCCAAAACCCAACGCGGCCGTGCCGACGTTGACCCGGTCGAGATAGGTAATGAAGTACATGACGGTCAGTAACGCCAGCACCCCTGTGGTCACCGGAATCCGCTTGATGATGGCGCTCCTGTTGTGAAGTGCGAGTCTAACCCGAGCCGCCACAGCTTGATATACTGCCGCATGCAAACGATATTTCAACGATGGGTATGGCTGTTTGGGCTGATTTTCATGCAGGCGTTGGCGCATGCGGCAGCCCCGGTTCCCGTCCAGGTAAATCTTGAAGCGCTCACCTGGACTGAAGTGCGCGACCGGGTGAGCGCCGGTGCTACCACGATCCTCATCCCCATTGGTGGCACGGAGCAGAACGGCCCTTACATGGTGCTGGGGAAGCACAACGTGCGCGTACATCTTCTGGCTGAAGAAATTGCGCAACGCCTTGGCAATGCACTGGTGGCGCCCGTGGTGACCTATGTGCCGGAGGGGGCTATCCACCCGCCCGTGGCGCACATGCGCTTTGCCGGCACGATTTCCATACCGGAGCCCGCCTTCGAGGCTCTCCTTGAGGGGGCCGCGCGCAGCTTCAAGCAGCACGGCTTTCGGGATGTGGTTTTTCTGGGCGATCACGGCGACTACCAGAAGAGTCTGGCTCGCGTGGCTGCAAGGCTCAATCGCGAGTGGGCCCATGACCCCAGTTGTCGCGTGCATGCCCTGAATGCGTATTATCGCGCCTCGCAAGACGCCTTCGCCGCAGCCCTGAAGCGTCGCGGCTACAGCGAAGCCGAAATCGGCACCCATGCGGGGCTAGCCGATACGGCCCTGGCGCTGGCGCTGGATAAATCCCTGGTGCGCACGGAAGCGCTGGCTCATGCGGCAAAACCAGGGCCGACCGACGGGGTCCATGGGGATCCGCGCGCCGCCACAGCCGAGCTGGGTGAGGTGGGCGTGGCGCAGATCGTGGACGCCTCCGTGGCCGCCATCAAGTCAGTCACCCACGCGCCGCGTTAGCGCGCTTTTTTCAAGACGAAGACGAACACCATGAAAATCAGCAAACCCCTGCTCCTCGCCACCGCCCTGTGTTTACTGCCCGCCGTGTGGATGGCGACGCGTGCCAGCGAATCCGCGGCGGCCGGGACCGCCAATATCTATGCCGACATCGGGCCTTCTCACTTGAGTCCCGCTGTGAAAGACCATCTGGACCGGGTTTATGTGCCCAACCTGCGCTCCAACGATGTCTATGTCATCGATCCTGCAAAGATGCAGGTGGTGGATCGTTTCAAGGTGGGCGTCGGCCCGCAGCATATCGTGCCCTCCTGGGATCTGCAGACCCTGTGGGTCACCAACAATGCCGAGCGCACCCATGCCGGCAGCCTGACCCCCATCGATCCGCACACAGGCAAGCCGGGCAAGGCGGTAGTAGTGGATGACCCCTACAACATGTACTTCACCCCCGATGGCAAGTCGGCCATCGTTGTGGCCGAGGCACGCCGGCGCCTTGATTTTCGTGACCCGCACACGATGGCGTTGCAGTATTCCATCGACACGCCCCATTGCGGCGGCATCAACCACGCCGACTTTTCCATGGACGGCAGCTATGTGCTGTTTACTTGTGAATTCGAGGGCGGGCTCGTCAAGATCGATCTGCCCAATCGCAAGGTGCTGGGTTATCTGAAGCTCAAGATGCCCAGCACCCGCTACCGCGAGGGGGCGCTGCCTACGGATGCGGGGGCCAGCGAAATCTGCACGGCCACCAAGGGCATGCCCCAGGATATCCGCAGTTCACCCGACGGCAAGCGCTTTTATGTGGCAGACATGGATGCCGATGGGATCCATGTGGTGGATGGTGCCGCGTTCAAACAAATTGGCTTCATTCGCACCGGCATCGGCACCCATGGCCTGTATCCCAGCCGGGATGGCAAAAGCTTGTATGTAGCCTTTCGCGGCACGCATAAAATCCACGGCAAGCCGCATGGTCCGGGCGGGGTGACGGTTATCGACTTTGCCACTGAAAAAGTCACCGCACAGTGGCCCGTTCCCGGTGGCGGCAGCCCCGACATGGGCAACGTTAGCGTGAACGGAAAAGCCCTCTGGCTTTCGGGTCGTTTCGATGATGTAGTTTATCGCTTTGATACCACGAGCGGTGCCGTGGCGCAGATCAAGGTGGGGCAGGAGCCCCACGGCCTCACCGTATGGCCCCAGCCCGGCCGGTATTCCTTGGGTCATACCGGAAACCTGCGCTAACTCGGGCCCACTATGAAACTGCACGCCGATTTCACACAACGGGTGGTGCTGCATACGACGCAGATGGACTGGCAGGAGTCGCCCTTGCCGGGTGTGCGCCGAAAGATGCTGGACCGCATCGGTGATGAAGTGGCGCGTGCCACCTCCGTGGTGGCCTATGCCCCCGGTGCCTCATTCAGCGCCCATCAACATGGTGGCGGCGAGGAAATCCTGGTGCTGGAGGGCGAATTCTCTGACGAGGCGGGCCACTATCCTGCCGGCACCTATCTGCGCAATCCGCCAGGTTCTGACCATGCGCCGTTTTCCGCTTCCGGATGCACCCTGTTTGTGAAGCTCTGGCAGTTTGCCCCGGGCGATGCGCAACGCGTCTGCCTGCAAACCCGCACGCAACCCTGGCGCCAGGGACTCGTCCCGGGGCTCACCGTCATGCCGCTGCACGAGTTTGAAGGGGTGAATACCGCCCTGGTGCACTGGGCACCCCACACCCGCTTCAATCCGCATGTGCATCCGGGCGGCGAGGAAATCTTCGTCATCGATGGCGTTTTTTACGACGAGTGGGGTACTTACCCCCAGGGCAGCTGGATCAGAAGCCCCCGCTACAGCCAGCACAAGCCCTTCACGCAAGCTGAAGGGGCCTTAATTTACGTGAAGGTGGGTCACCTGCCCTGAGGGGCCAAAACCCAGGAAGGCCGTGATGGTCTGGGAGGCCGGGCGCAGGGAATGGTCTACGGACATCATGAGGCTCAAGGCCATGATCATCACCACGGAATAGAGGAAGGAGGTTTTGGCCCAGCGCCGGTCATCGTCTCCGCGACGGTTGATCCAGGCCGAGCGCATCCAGGCAAACCCCAAGCCCAGCAAAACGACCAGGTAACCCCAGCCCGCATTGTGGGTGAGGAACAACAGCAAGCCGCTGGCCGTGAAAAGTGCTACATAGGCCGGCATGTTCCGTTTGATGCGGGCCACACCCTGCACCACGGGCAGCACGGGAATGGCGGCGCGTGCATAGTCCTGCAGGTGCAGCACGGCAATGGCGTAGGCATGGGGAAACTGCCAGACCGCGTACATGGCAAACAGAATCAGCGCGGCCATGTCGAAGCGCCCACTGGCGGCGCAATAGCCCGCCAGCGGCGGCACGGCGCCCGAGAGGCTGCCTACCCAGGTGCCATGCCGCGTCCGCTTGAGGCCCAGGCTATACAGCCCCACATAGACGATGAAGCCGGCCGCGGTGATGAGGGCCACCAGGGGTGGGGTGAACAGGGCCAGCAGCGCAAAGCCGCACAAGGTCAGCAGCAGGCCCAGTGCCAGGGCTTCTGCCAGCGACACCCGTTTTTGCACCAGCGGTCGGTTGCGGGTGCGCCGCATGAGGGCATCGATGTCCCGGTCGATGCAGTTGTTGAAGGTGCAGCCGCCGCCAATCACCAGCGCCACGCCCAGCAGGGTGGCCGCGAATACGCCGCCGTTGACCTGACCGTGGCTGCCCAGCAAAAACCCGCCCACCACCGAGATGAGATTGCCCAGAATGATGCCGGGTTTGGTCAGCGAGAGGTAATCCCGCAGCGTGTCCATGGCTAGTGGCTCATCGGCATGCTCATGGGCATGGGCATCATGCGAATGGCGGTGTTGTGCATAATCCAGAGCGTGCCACCCACCAGAAAGGCGATGATGATGAGCGTGTAGAGCAGCACCATCACGTTCCAGCGTTGTGAGGACGAGCGGTCAAGGTGCAGGAAGAAATGCATTTGCACCAGGATCTGCAGCACTGCGGCCGCCACGATGGCTCCCAGGGTGGTGGCGGCAGGGTAGGAGCCTTTCATCACGAGGCCAAAGGATACCAGGGTGAGGATGAGGGAGAGGACGAACCCCAGGAGGTAGCTGCGTGTGGAGCCGTGCGCGGCGCCGTGATCGTGCGTTTGCATGTCAGATCATCTCCATCAGGTAAACCACGGTGAATACGCCGATCCAGATGACGTCAAGGAAGTGCCAGAAGAGGCTGAGGCGTAGCATGCGCGACGTCACCGCTGGCGTGATGCCCTTGAACAGCAGCTGGCCCATCATGACCGTCATCCAGATGAGGCCGATGCTGACGTGCGCGCCGTGCGTGCCCACCAGACCGAAAAACGCCGAGAGAAAGCCGCTGCGGTCTGGGCCGTTGCCTTCCAGGACGAGGTGGGTGAACTCGTTCACTTCCATGACCACGAAGCCCAGCCCCAGGAGGGCCGTCAGCACCAGCCACTGCACCGTGGCGCGGCGGTTCTGGCGATGCAGGCTCAGCATGGCCAATCCGTTGGAAAAGCTCGACAGCAGCAGGAACATGGTTTCGACGAACACATAGCGCAGGTCAAACAGTTCCTTGCCCGAAGGGCCATTTGCGGTGTTGTGGTGCAGGACGGCGAAGGTGGCAAAGAGGCTGGCAAAGAGAATGCAATCGGTCATCAGGTACAGCCAGAAGCCGAACACGGCATTCCCGGTGGCGTCATGCGCGTGCGCATCGTGCGCGTGAGTCATGGCAGTCATTGTGTATATCCCTGGATTCTGAGTTCGGTGGGGATCATGCCGCAGGTTTCAAGGTGCACCACTTCGTCGGCGCTCACCGTGTAATCCACGTCATCGTCATTGGCGCGCATCACCACCACCGCCAGCATGGCGACTGCGCTGCCGGTGGCCATCCACCAGATGTGCCACACCATGGCAAAGCCGAAAATGAAGGTGATGGCCCCGATGGTCACACCCACACCGGTGTTGCGCGGCATGTGGATGGGGGCGAAGGGCGCCTGGGCGCGATGGGGGATGCCCTGCTCCTTCATGTGGGCAAAGGCATCCAGAGCTTCCACCTGGGGCACCTTGGCAAAGTTGTAGAAGGGCGGGGGCGAGGTCGTGGTCCATTCCAGCGAGTGGCTGTTCCACGGGTCTCCGGTGGTGTCGCGCAGCGCTTCACGGTGGCGAAAGCTCACCACGAGCTGCACCACCTGGCAGAAAATGCCGTAGGCCACGAGGAAGGTGCCCAAGAGGGCCACCAAGAGGTAGGGCTGCCACAGCGGGTTGTCGTAATGCACGAGGCGCCGGGGCATGCCCATGAAGCCCAGGGCGTAGAGCGGCATGAAGGCCAAGTAGAAGCCAACCAGCCATGACCAGAAGGCGCGCCGGCCCCAGGTTTCGTCGAGGCGAAAGCCAAACATCTTGGGAAACCAGAAGGTGTATCCGGCAAAGTAGCCAAACAGGGCACCGGGAATGAGCATGTTGTGGAAATGGGCCACCAGGAATTCGCTGTTGTGAAGGACGAAATCGGCACCCGGCACGGACAGCAGCACGCCCGTCATGCCACCGATGGTGAAAGTGACGATGAAGCCCAGGCTCCACAGCATGGGTGTGGTGAATTCAATGCGGCCGCGGTACATGGTGAACAGCCAGTTGAAAATTTTCACGCCGGTGGGCACGGCAATCACCATGGTGGCAATGCCGAAGAAGGCGTTGACGTCCGCCCCCGCCCCCATGGTGAAAAAATGGTGCAGCCATACGCCAAAGGACAGCACGGCAATGGCCACGGTGGCATACACCATGGAGGCATAGCCAAACAGCCGTTTGTGCGAGAAGGTGGACACCACTTCCGAGAAAATGCCGAAGGCGGGCAGGATGACGATGTACACCTCGGGGTGCCCCCAAACCCAGAACAGGTTGGTAAACATCATCTGGTTGCCGCCCAGGTCATTGGTGAAGAAATGCATGTCGAGGTAGCGGTCCAGGGTCAGCAGCGCCAGCGTGGCGGTCAGCACCGGAAAGGACAGCATGATGAGGACGGTGGTGACGAGGATGGTCCAGGTAAACACCGGCATTTTCATGAGTGACATGCCCGGCGCGCGCAGGCGCAGGATGGTGACGAAGAAATTGATGCCGGTCAGCAGCGTGCCCACACCGCCCAGCTGCAGTCCCCAGATCCAGTAGTCCACCCCGGGTCCCGGGCTGAATTGCGTTTCGGAAAGCGGGGGATACCCCGACCAGCCCGCCTGAGAGAAATCACCCACGGCCAGTGATACCATCAGCAGTAGGGCGCTGGCCACCGTCATCCAGAAGCTCACGGCATTGACGAAGGGATAGGCCACGTCGCGGGCCCCGATCTGCAGGGGAACCACGTAGTTCATGAGGCCGATGAAGAAGGGCATGGCCACGAAAATAATCATGATCGTGCCGTGTGCGCTGAAGACCTGGTTGTAATGGTCCGGTGGCAGATAGCCCTGGCTCAACCCCTCGGCCAGCGCCTGGTGGGTGCGCATCATGATGGCATCCGCAAAGCCGCGCAGCATCATGATGACGGCCACGATGATGTACATCACACCGATGCGTTTGTGGTCCACGCTGGTGAGCCATTCACGCCACACATAGCCCCAGAGTCCGCGCCAGGTTACCCAGAGCATGACGAGCAGGCCCAGCGCGGAAGCCGTGCCCACGGCACCCATGATGATGGGGTTGTGATAGGGAATGGCAGCGAGGGTGAGTCGGCCTAAAAGACTGGCGGGGATCATGAGGTCATCCTTTTATCGGGGCGTCTGCACTGGGAGCGTATTTCTGCAGGATGGATTCAAAGAGCTGGGGGGTGACGCGTGAAAAGCGGGTGGGCGTCACGTCTTCGCTGGGTACTTCCAGTTGCTTGAGGCGGGTGTCATCCAGTACCAGACGGCTCTTGCGGGTGTCCTTCACCCAGCGCTGGAATCCCTCGACCGGCATGGCCTGCGTCTCGAAATGCATGCCCGAAAATCCTGCGCCGCTGAACTGAGTGTCCAGCCCGCGGTAGGTGCCGGCCTCATCGGCCTGCAGGTTCAGTTCGGTTTGCATGCCGGCCATGGCATAAATCTGTCCCCCTAAACGCGGGATGAAAAAGGAATTCATGACCGAATCGGAGGTAATGAGAAACTGCACCGGCGTACCCACCGGGATCACCAGCTCGTTGACGCTGGCCACCCCCTGTTCGGGGTAGATGAACAGCCATTTCCAGTTCATGGCCACCACCTGCACGGTCAGCGGCTTGACGGCCGAGACAAGGGGCTTTTCAGGGGTCAAGGCGTGGGTGGAACGCCATACCAGGGTGCTCAGAATCAGCACAATGACGGCGGGGACCAGCCACACCACCGCTTCCACCTGGTGGGAATAGTCCCATTTCGGCGCATAGGTTGCGGCGGTGTTGGAAGCCCGGTATTTCCAGGCGAAGGCAAAGGTCATGATGATGACCGGAATGACCACGATCAGCATCAGGGCAAAAGCGGTGAGGATGAGTTGCTTTTCGTCGGCGGCGATGGGGCCTTTGGGGTCCAACAGGTCCCAGGCAGCTTGGGCCCACCCCGGCAGGAGTAACAGAGCGATCCAGAACTTTTTCATAATAATATTTAAATCAAAGGGTTGTGAAACTTGCATTAAATTGCATGAGTTAACGACCCGATTTTGCAAGCGTATCTGTTTCAACGCCTGGACGAGGTTGGACTCACTTTAAACCCTTACATTCTAGTCCCGCGCTGCGTGAAAAAGGGATGAGATTTGTAAAAAGATGCCCCCAGATGGAGGCATCCTTGCTCTAGATCAAGACGGGAAATCGCGGTTGCTGCTAGGCGGGAACTATCGACGCGGGACGTTGACACTTTTGGGTATCAAGAACAACACCAGCAAGGCACCCACCATCAGGATGGCGGCAATGGTATAGAGTGCCGCGGAAGGATCGCTCGAATACGCCCGGACCCACACCGGAATGTTGGG
>VFSW01014510.1_pt1 | contig 10887 bp, 14 predicted proteins | sample 5358111 | NCBI WGS metagenome assembly VFSW01 (sample SAMN11554181, study PRJNA540505) | mine drainage metagenome | isolation source: sediment from site ElyBrook_90M | place: USA: Ely Copper Mine, Vershire, VT | collected 2017
CTAATTATATAGCGATTATATGACTTATACAACAATCCAGATAAGCAAGACAACCAGAGAGAAACTTGGTAAACTAAGAGTATACAAAAAGGCGACCTATGACGAGATAATAGGTGCACTAGTGGATCTGATACCAAAAGGCGATGAGGAGGGCGAATATGCAGAAGAATTTAGGGCATCATTGCTTCGCAGCCTAATCGACATAAGATCTAGCAGAACTTATACCTCAGCTGAAGTCAAAAGAAGGATTGGTGTGTAGCGTGGATTTTGCTGTGGAGTACTCGGCCGAGGCACTCTTGCAGTTAGAGAGTTTGGACAAGACTGTAGCAAAGCGAATAATAAAGAAAATTGATAATGCAAGAAACAATCCGCGCCATTTTTTCAAAGGGTTAACAGGAAGACCTGAATGTAAGTTAAGAGTGGGCGATTACAGGGCTATTGCCAATTTAGATGAAAGTAAAAGGACCATTTTCATAAGAACCATGGGACATAGAAAAAACATTTATAAGAATTAGCAACGTGTGAAGATCGAACTCCTAACCTGGCTCACCAAACCCCGGCAAAGCGGTATATACCCCTGGCACTGAACTATGAGGCCAACGCTTTACCCCGGCGAAGATTTTAAAAAATCGATGACAAGATTGAACTAGGGAAGAAATAGGTTCAATAGCTTTAAAGCTTTTTATAGAGAAGAAAGGAAAGGAGAGGCAATGACACTTGACCCACAGGCGCAAGCTATATTGGACGCGGCGAAAGCATCCGGGTTGAAACCTATCTACTTGCTTTCTATCGATGAAGCGCGCGCTAGGATGGAAGCACAATTTCGAAATCCAGACCCGCCAGAAGCACTGGAATCTGTTGAAGATGTCAGCATACCTACTTCATCCAATAGTATAAGGCTGAGGGTCTATCACCCAAGCAAAAAAAGAGACCTTGGATGCTTTGTATTCTCGCACGGTGGCGGGTGGGTGGTTAACAGCTTAAACACACACGATTTCCTCTGCCGCAGACTGTCAAAATTAGCCGATTGCGTGGTCGTCTCTGTTGACTGCAGAAGAGCGCCAGAGTACAAATACCCTGCCGCATTTGAAGATATGTGCGCGGCTTTGCAATGGGTATTCGACAATGGCGGCAAACACGGATGGGATGCAACAAGAATAGCGGTTGGAGGGGACAGCTCTGGTGGAACCCTTGCTACGACAGCGGCAATGCTTAATCGGGATCGCAGCGGACCAAAAATCAAATGTCAAGTACTGATTTGTCCAGTAACGGACTATTATTTACCTGAAACACCATCATATAGGGAGATAGGCTCTGGTTACCTTATAAACCGGGATTGGATGGTGTGGGCTTGGAACAACTACCTTCCAGCGAATGCTAATCTTAATGATCCATATCTCTGCCCGCTTAGGGCTACAGACCTATCAGGGATGCCACCTGCGCTTATTGCAACTGCCGAATATGACCCACTTAGAGATGAAGGAATGGAATATGCAAAGAAACTTCAAGCAGCAGATGTCAAAGTAGAGCTTCTTCATCACGAAGATCAACTGCACGGTTTCATAATGCAAACGCGCAGGATAGACAAAGCCCGCAAGACGCTTGAGATAATTTGTGAGTACATTCACGAGCAACTTAAAAGAAAATAAGGCTAGGAGAGCAGCTAAACATTCCGGACTTCGAACTGCAAGTGCAACGTTCTACCCCGGCGAAGGTAAAAATTACGGCAGATACTCACGCTCTCGAGCCCGTAGAGGAAGATTACAACTCCAGCTAAGTGAACATTATGTATGCATTTTGTTCAGTTAAATGAACGTAATGTTTAAATACCTTTTCATGCACAAATAAGTCATGGAGGAGGAGATATACTCGAAATTAGTGATTGAGAGTGAAAGGGCCACGGAAAATGCCAAGGTATTTACCTTTCACCGGTATCTTTTTGAGACAATAGATAAGGCATCGCAGAAGTTCTATAATGGCATATATGGACTGAGGGGAATAGGCAAAACCGTAATGCTTCTGCAGTTGGCTAACAAAAGGAAAAAATCAATCTACATACCGGCAGATGCAAAGTATTTACTACCGTATACTATCTACGATATAGTTAGTCATGTTGCCGTAAGAGGGTATGAAAATATTTTCATAGATGAAATACATGCAAGAAAGGACTGGACTGTTGATTTAAAGACGCTTTATGATGAAGGAAAAGTAAATATATTTTTCAGCGGTTCGTCTTCCATAGAGGTAAGGAAAGGGGCGGATTTGAGCAGAAGAGCGATATTGCATGAGCTGAAACCTGCCTCTTTTAGAGAATATCTGAATATCAAGAAGGGTGCAAGTATTGGCAAAGTGAGAATTGGAGAGCTTTTCAATAATGAAAAACGGAAGAGCGTTGCTATTAAGAATTCAAAATGGAAGGAGTTCGTGCAGGAATACTATAGATATGGAGGGGTTTTGTACGCTGGTGTGGAGAAGGAGTTCCCGAAATCAATATCTAACAGTCTAGAGAAAATCGTCAGCGTGGATCTTACCTATCTGAGAGAGTTGGATGTAAAAATAGAGAACGACATATACAAGCTCCTATACAAGATAGCCGAATCAGGACCCTATGAGGCTAGCTATACGAAACTGGCAAGCTACCTTTCGATAAGCAAATCCACAGTTATAAAGTTATTGTCAGACCTGGAAAAGATCGGTTTGTTAAAACAGGTCTTTCCCTGCGGAACAGGATTCAAGAAGGAACCCAAGATATACTTGCGCATACCATTCAGGCATGCATTGAATGAGATGTCAGCAAAAAAAACTGAGATAGGCGCAATGCGCGAAGAATTTTTCGCTAACAACGTTGATGTGAAATGCTATTACAAAACAAAAAGGGGCGAAAAAACCCCTGACTTCAATGTTGCAGGAAAGATGATAGAAGTTGGCGGCGTGAGCAAAAGCTCTACGATTGCTGACTATATTGCAGTTGATGGTGCAAGTTTCACAGATAACAAGATACCCTTGTTCCTATTTGGATTTTTATACTAAATAGGGTATATGCTTCAAGCGTTGAACTACAAAGTCGATGTCCTGCCCCGGCGAATATGCTTATGCGAGGCTGTTTGGTACATCGATATTACCTATAAATAGGTGATATCTACATACAAAAGGCATATATATTTTATTGCCCATATCCTATCATGCGAACCGAGGTGTTCAACGATTACCTGAGATCCCATAAGATATTTGTCTTATCTGTATATGATGCGGCAAAGATAATTTCTATGCCGTTCGCCTACGCGTCTAAATTTCTTTCGATGGACAGCTACTTAATGAGAGCCGAGCGTGGCGTATATTACACCAAAGACGCAAACGAATACGAAGCCGCATCACGAATACTTTTCCCATCTTACATAAGTCTGATTTCTGCGCTACGTTTTCATAACCTAACGGAGCAGATCCCTAGACGGATATATGTGATAGGAATGCGCCAGCACAAAACAATAAGAAATCTGAACGGTTACGTAGTCGAATTCAGCAAAATCAAGAAGGAACTCATGTATGGTTATAGAAAGGTGGATGGCGTGTTTGTGGCGGATCCGGAAAAGGCCGTTGTAGACATGCTCTATCTTAATAGGTTCGTTGAATATGCCGAGGAGGCTGTTCAAAGCGGCAACCTAGACAGGGAAAAACTAGAAAGATACGCTGACCGGAGCGGGGTAAAGGAGATATTCAAAAGAATATGGGCGATGCTGAATGCTGACAAAAGATGAGTTAGAGACATATAAGAAGTTTGATAATCCGTATCTTATTGAGAAAGAATACCTTCAAGAGATCATACTCCATGAGATATATTCGAACAGGAAGTCTACCAGGTCTTTTGTCTTCAAAGGTGGTACTGCGCTTTCAAAGTTTTACAATTCGGATCGCTTCTCGGAAGATCTCGACTTTACACTTGCATCTACCGGAGAGACGGTAGGCCAGGTCGAGCTCATCCTGGGTGAAATTGCAGAGCATCTATTTTACGATACAAAGTTCATAAAGAAACCATCAACAAACGACTTCTTTACAGTAAGCACCGTTCTTGGCATAAAAGGGCCCAGATACAACACCAAGCAAAACTCTCTGCAGCATATCCGACTGGAGATAAACACCTCATCAAAGATGTTTCACGAGCCTTTGCAACTTCCAAGAAACCCCGCATATGGTGACATAGACGGATACATAGGCACGGTAATGGACAGCAGGGAGATACTATCGGAGAAGTTCAGGGCGATAATGAGCAAGGGAAGGTATCACAGGGAACGAGATTTATATGACATAAACTTCCTGCTCGCCAAGGGCGTTGCGCCCAACAGCGCCGAGATCCAAAAGAAGCTTGACGATGTGGGAAAGCAGTTTTCCAAGGAGGCACTCCTAAATGCGATAAGCACCATCAAGCCATCATGGAAGGATCTTGTCCCTCTGGTGAGCCACACGCTTGAAGCTTATGAAAAGGTAAAAGACGATACCGTCACTAGGTTAAAAGCTGCAGGAATACTGTAATTATAAAGATGGCTATGAATGAGATAACATGGAAATTTCTGGTAATACGATTCTGATAACCGGCGGGGCGACGGGCATAGGATTCGCTCTTGCAAAGGCATTTGTCGAATCGGGAAACAAGGTGCTGATATGTGGCAGAAGGCAGGGCAATCTTGACGAGGCCAAAAAGGCGCTTCCCGGAATAGAGGCATTCCGAAGCGACATATCAAAAGAGGAAGGCCGTAAGGCGCTTTACGAATGGGCAACGTCCAATTTCCCAGAGCTTAACATTCTTGTCAATAACGCCGGCATACAACGCCCGATAGATTTCAAGAATGGAATCGAGGAACTGCTGAATAGTGAGGATGAGATCGAGATAAATCTTAGATCACAGATATACTTGTCGGCGCGTTTCGTCCCATTTCTACTAAAATGCAACACCGCCGCAATAGCCAATGTCTCATCGGGGCTCGGATTCGTCCCCCTTGCGAGATTCCCTATTTACTCGGCAACAAAGGCGGCGATACACTCATTCACCAAATCGCTTCGCCACCAGCTCAAAGGCACAACGATAAAGGTCTTCGAAATAATTCCTCCAACAGTCCACGATACGGAACTAAAGGGCAAACCCATAGATAGGGCGGCATGGACGGTGTCCGCGTTTGAGGTTGCACTGGAGACCCTTGATAGCATGGCCAAAGACAGATACGAGATAACGCTTGGCCCTTCAACACAGTGGGTGGAGGGCACAAGCAAGGACAGGGAAGCGGCATTCAGCAACATGAACCACTAGATGCGTGTGCGCGATCGAACTCAGGACACCGAAGGCGCCTGCCTCGGCGCCACCGGCTCAGTGCGCCTGTTCTGGTTGCTGAAAAAGCATTCAGCTCCGTTGACCACCGCCACTGCGTATTTTAGCCTGTTGCTTTCCGCTTTGAGTATTGCAGCCACATCGATCGTGATCGCGCCCACTTTTATTTTGGTCTTTCCGGCTTCAACATCGCGCCCCCGCGCTTCTGGAGAAATCTCCTCGATTGGCGCAGCACCGCCAAAACTCACGTCGACCTTCTCGCGATAGTCGACAATATCTGCCTTTGCCTCGGGCGTTCCGTCACCCATGAAATTGAGTTTTATTGAGCCTATCGACCTAAGGTTGCTTTCTGATGTCAAGTTGCTGCCTACAAGGACGTTGAATGTAATTTCGCCTTCTGCTCTACTTGTCAACTCCACAAGGAACCGCAGCCTCTCCCTAAATATCTCCTCTTTTATGAACTCCCTTACATAAAGGGCGTTACCCACCCGCTCGGTCTCCACCCTGGTTGTTCCCTTATGTCTCTGTCGTAGCGGTGCTCCAATCATAATATCAATAGGTAACTAGTTTTTCAGATATTAATGTATTTCGACCGCCAAATTGAGGCATCCATAAGGATAAATATCTGACCATTGTATCAAAATTGGATGTAGAGGGTTAGATGGCGGCCAATCTATTCGCCCAGCGCGACCACGCCCGAAGCGACAGCGCAGTTCAGCTTATCTTTGATGCCCGCCTCTGGTACGAATTTGATGCGGCGAGCGGCATGGCACTAGAGCATCTCAGGAAAACAAGAAGCAGCAAAGACCTCTCACTCATAATCGAAGCTTTTGACCAGAACATATCCTCCACAAGAGTCCAAATACAGGGGCCAGATTTGCTCAGCAGAAGCTGCGTTGCTTCCCTATGGTTGTACAATGCCGGGTCTACGGCAGCGGATTTTCTTGTAAAGTGCAGGCAGATCGGCTTCGAAGTCCCGCAAGGAGCCGTATCGCACTACTGCGACGTCGCGTTTGAAGGGTTCGATGCCTCCTACATAGCAGAGGCATGCAGGGGCGGCAGATATGACGAATCGGGCAACCAATTGCACCTTGTGAAGTCGGTTTTTGGCTTTGCAGAGAGGCATGGCAGGAAGGCCGAGATGCTGCAGATAGGCCCAATGCTGCTCGGGGTTGACAGCGCGGCGTTAAGGAGATCACCCTCCTACTTCGAGGTCAAGAGCACGCTTCAAGAGATGCTACGCACCAAGCAGAAGCTCCTGAGACTTGATGCACCTGCTGAGTCTGCAGAGCGGGTTGCAGTTCCTGTGCCTGCTCCTGCGTGACCCCGCATCAATGCTTTTATACTTTCCTTGATAGAGTATCCTGAGATGGCCATCGATCAGAACGATGTAAACTCCGTAAAGGGGGTCCTGCTCCCTGACGAGAAGGTGCAGCTCACTGTAAGGCAGAGGAGAGTGGGGCCCGGGGGGTCTGTCACGGTGCCTACTTCGGTGATCGCCACCGACAAGCGCCTCATTATAGTGAACAAGGCCACGCTTGGAATCAGGAAGGACTACGAAGTGATACTCTACAGGCAGATAACCAGCGTCAGGTTTGAGAAGGGGATAATTTCCTCATCGGTGTTCATAAGGGTGCAGGGCTACGACAAGGATCAAGGGCTGTTGCAGGGAGGTAAGGAGGAGGGAGAGATAGACGGGCTCAATAACACAGATGCCAAGCTGCTCGCCGATTACGTCAATCAGATGATCGTAGCCGTCACCGAGCTGCCCGAAGCTGCGGATGATGCATCCGCCACATCCGTTTTCTGCAGCAAATGCGGGGCCAAGAACCCCGCCGGCTCAAAGTTCTGCAGCAAGTGTGGAGCGAAGCTCGCATGAGCATTACTGATTCTGTATGAATTCGTCCATGAGCACTGTGGCGTATGCCCCAGCTGGCAGCGAGAATGAAAGTTTTGCCGTAGATTCGCTAGCTTCGCACGAAAAGTCGGTGAATGGAGTGAAAAGAGCACGGTAGTTGCCCTTGCAGCTAAGCTCTGGCATGCTCTGTATCTTGAACATCTCCTGAGTAATGCCCATCCCATCCATTATTGACTTCTCATTATCGTTTATCTGCTTGCTTTCGTAGCCTACTATGTTGCCGACGGTAAAGTATCTGCCTTCAGGCTTCGTGTCGTTCGCGCTCTTCACATTTTTCATGTCTGGAAAGCCGAACTTGTCAGCTTCGCAGAAGAGGTCATCAGCCTGCAGCTCATTGCGCGCTCCTGATACTCGCGATTCCACCTCCTTATTGAATATCTGGCTCTCAACAGAGTGAACGAACATGAGAGTAAGCTGCCGAGGAAGCCTCCTCATCGCGTTAGCGTAATCAGTCGTATACCTTGAAAGGTATTCTATCACCGTCATCTCATACTTCAGATGGCGCGGGAAGTATTCGAGCGCGGCCTTGAAGTCGCGTTCCCTACCGAGCTTCTCCCTTGCCTCTATCGAGTCAAGGTTCCTCTCATTGGAAGTGTTTGTAAGGAAGTCCATCGCAGCCTGCTCGAATTCGCCCTTTATTATCGAGAGGCCTACGCTCACATTGTTCGACCGGAAGCCGAAGCGCTGTTCCCCGAAGTAGTTGGGGCAGATTCCATTCAGCTCACTCGCTATTTTGTTTATTCCTTCTACTGTCGCGTCAGTTTCCCTAACCGTTATAGTGAATCTATTGCCAAGAAGACCACCTATCTCTACTCCAGTATCGCTCTGCCACGCACCGTTTATCGTTATGTCCTTTACGTGAAGAGTGGATACTCTTTCGGCGTTTGCTCCAAAGATGCTGCATAGTTGAGTAGAGATCGATGCTCTATCCTTTGTACCTGCAAAGGCGGTGGATCTTATGCCCCTGCCGGCTTTCTTGGCAAGCATCTTCAATGCCTGTATTGTGTTCCAGTCACGCTTCTGCATAACAAATACCGTGAACTTGCCCGATGCGCTGCTCTGCATCCCGACCTGCTCGCAGGAGACCTTCTCTCCTATGCTCAGCGCTTTTCCAGACTTAGTTATCTCTTCTACAAGAAAGTCCTCCGCGCTATCCTTTATTTTTCCTTTGGATCCTTCTGAAGAGCTCATGCGCAGCATTCTAAATCAATCCTACCTAGAACCAGAAAGGTCATCCTTTGTACTTGATCATCCCTTTTCTAACCATGTAACTTTTCACAGTTCTAAAGACAATGGCGTGTCCTTTAGAGTTAAAATGCACGCCATCATCCAATACCTCTTTCAGATTGTGTTTTGCGAGCTTCTTTGATATGTTGATGTAATGGATTCCAAGCTGCTTTGCCGTTCTTTTCAGTATTTCATCGTATTCCCTAAACGCAGCTTCAGAAAAAACAAAGTCTGGTTCATATTCAAGGAAGATTTTGTTATTTTCATCAATAACTCCTATGCCAATCAAGGCAATAGTGCCTGCCAATAACTTTGATACCTCTACAAGTTTCTTCACGTTCTGCTCAAATTCCTGTTTGCTTACCCAGTTTGAGTTCATGCTCGGTCTGAAAACTGCATCGTTTCCTCCGATTTCTATAACTATTACCTTTTCCTCCTTTTCGAGGAGCTTCAATCTCGGCGTTACCTCTCTTTCGAGTCTTTCAAGTAAGCTTACAGAATTATCGCCACTCACTCCAAGGTTATAGAACATCATAAAGTAATCTCGGTCGTTTACTGCCTTCTTGTCATAGTAGTCACGCAGTCGCTCGACCCAGCCACCTTTTGTGTCCCAGGCGCCATAAGTAATGCTGTCACCAAGGAAATACAAAATTGTCATGGTTTCTGATTAACGCTGCAATAATATATATGTTATGATGGGCCAGCTAGAGCGCTATAATCTCTTTACTTTTGAGTATTTGGATTTCGGGTCTTGTGTTCTTCAGGTCTTTTAGCGTAAAGTTATCTGTCCTTGCTGAGTTGGATACGCATGCGTCCTTCGCTATTGTTATCTTGTAATCTCTGTCATAAGCATCTGATGCCAGGCTTCTAACGCACAGGTTTGTCATTATGCCGGCTATTATGATTTCATCGATTTTGTGCTTCTTGAGGTAGCCTTCCAGACCGGTTTTATAGAACGGGCTGATCTTATTCTTTATGAATACTTTTTCTCCCTTGATGGGTTTCAATTCATTTACAACTTTAACGTTCTTCGAGCCTTTGGAAAACTCTTTTTTCGAGTTTTGTTCGACATGCACTGTGAATATTGTCATCATACCCTTAGCTCTGCACGCAATTAGCAGTCTTTTTGCATTCGCTATCTTGCCTTTGAAGTCACCAAGATAGTACGCTGAGCTTTTATCACGCCACTCCTCTTCAAAATCAACTAAAATCAATGCCTTCATGAGTGTATTTCCATAACTAAACCTTATATAGACTTTTATTAATCCTTATTCATGCCGAGAGAGCCCAAAACATGGACTAAGGGCTCTGCGACCTCCGTCGCTGCAACGCATCGTAACCTATTTATACGCCCAAACGCCACCAAAAGCCTTTAATATCAAATAAAGGTCACTCTCGCTATGGCTTCTAAAGATGTTCCTCGGCTACATGCAGAGATTCAGACCACACTGGATGCCGCCTCAGAGTCGCAGGGTGTGGCAAAGCGCGGAGTAGTAATACCAGTAAGCATTAGTAGAAGAACTCAAGGGCTTGTGCGCAGGCTTAATCAGGCTGACGACGCAATCAGCACCTTAGCTAAGCTCTACTGCGTTCTTGTAACCACCCCCGAAGATGCCTCCAATTATATTGAAACCCAGCAGGGGAAAAGCATCGCCGCCGTGCGCTTTAGACAGAGTTGGGGCATCAAGGACAATCCGCAATCGCCAGAGCACACGTACAATCCAGAGACCGAGTTACGGTCGTCCAATAGCAGACTAAGTATCCTAACACGGAATTCAACTGCACTCTTTTCTTATCTTACCGGGCAGCGCGATTACAGGCTTCCAACTACGGTGCGGGAGACGCTCGTAGAGCTCAGGGCCTTTGCGCATGCATTTGTGGAGTGGGACACTCATTTGGCAGGATTCATGAAGCAGCCGCTGTCGAAAGCTCAGGGAGATATGCCCTTCGACAAGTGGGCCGACATAAATTTTGTGCGCTGGCTTGAAATCCCTGTTGAGACGCCAATGGATTTGGAGCAGATATACTCTGCATCCGAACGCAACTTTATTCGGGTATTAGACGGAGCCCTGGTTTACAGGAGAAGCTACTACAACGTGACCAGCCCGTATAATGACCTTTATTCCTGTTATTTGCGCGCCAAATCCGTCAAGAGATATCTCGGATGGGCGCTCAACGGTGGGACAATCCCTAGCATCTTGGAGAGATTGTATTTTGGTTTATATAGATACCAGCCTGGCGCGCCTGGCCGGACTCCGGTTTTTAGATCCGACAATTTGGAATATGACGGCCATAGCACGCTTGTGAAGGACACCAATTACAAGCTGGATGCTCTGCTACGCCGTGCCCAAAGCATGTATGTAGGCAGAGCGCCCGCAGCCGAGTGATTCAAGACTGTTCGGCGGCGTAGCGAACTGTCATCGCA
>VFSW01014511.1_pt1 | contig 10887 bp, 10 predicted proteins | sample 5358111 | NCBI WGS metagenome assembly VFSW01 (sample SAMN11554181, study PRJNA540505) | mine drainage metagenome | isolation source: sediment from site ElyBrook_90M | place: USA: Ely Copper Mine, Vershire, VT | collected 2017
ACGAAGTGAATTTCTTTGGCCTGGGCGCGGGACTGCTCTTCAGTTTTTTCACCAAACCGCTGGATGGCACGGCGCTGTGGCTAGCCCGGCGCTGGTTTGATTTTCCGCCTCCTCCAATGGCGCTTTCGTTTGCCGATGCCGCGCTCGGAGCGCTGGCCGGAAGCGGTTTGCTGTGGATCGTCGCCGAGGGATATTTTCGCCTTCGTGGCCGCGAAGGGATGGGTTTGGGCGACGTGAAAATGATGGCCGCCGTTGGCGCGTTTCTCGGCCTGAAGCGCACGATGCTGACGATTCTGCTGGGATCGCTTCTCGGCAGCGTGATCGGTGTCTTATTGATCGCTATTTCAAAAAAGGGACGCGATTACGAATTGCCGTTTGGTACATTTCTCGGAGCGGGCGCGCTCCTGGTGGTTTTTTTTGGAACTCCCGCGCTCCATTGGTATGAGTCCTTGCTGGCGGTGAAGTGACCCGTGAATTCTGAATTCTTACTTGCGGCCGCGGCTCCTGCCGTCAACTCTCTGTGGATTCTCTCGGGAGTGCTGCTGATTGCTCTATTGGCCGCGGCGATCGTGGCGCTCGTCATGGCGCGGCGTTACTTCCACCACGGATCAAAATCGCTGGAGGGTTCTCGCGCCGAGACGCCGCGCAGCGACAATCCCGCGGCATTCATGACGGCCTCCATGCAAGCCGTCATCAAGAAACTCAAGGAGCAGGAAAAGGAACTCGAAGCCCTGCACCGCGCCGAACGCGAGCGCGCGCAGCAAACCGAACGCATGAGCGAAGCCGTCACGCGCAACATGCCGGCGGGCTTGCTCCTCGTGAATTCCGCGGGGCTCATCACCAGCGCAAATCCCGCGGCCGAAGCCGCCCTCGGCGTGAAATCTCTCGCCTATCGCCGGTCCAGCGAAGTCCTCGGGGCCGGATCGCGCCTCACCGAACTGGTCGAGGGATGCCTGGAACATGGGCGCACGTTTCGCCGCGAGGAGGTCGAATATCTGACGCCTTCGCACGAATTGCGGCAGCTCGGTGTGACCATCTCCCCGATTCAGAACAACGCGAACGAAATCACCGGCGCGATTTGCCTGTTGAGCGACTTGACCGAACTCGCCGCGCTGCAAAAGCAGATTCACATGAAGGAAAATCTGGCCGCGCTCGGCGAGCTTTCCGCGGGCATCGCCCACGAATTCAAGAACGCTCTCGCGACGATCTCCGGCTACGCGCAAATGATCCGGAGCGAGGCGCAACCCGGCAGCGATTTGCGCGAGCATGGCGAACTCATCCTCCAGCAGACGCGATCCCTGACCCACGTGGTCACGGAATTCCTGAAGTTTGCGCGCCCCCTGGAACTCGCCGACGAACAAGTTTCCGTCGGCCCGATGATGGAGCGGATCGTGGTGGAAATTAGCGAGGCCGTGCCGGGCGTGCCCTTCGTCGTCATGGGAGAGTTCGGAGAAGTTTCGGGCGATGACGCTCTCCTGCGACAGGCGATTCTGAATTTGGCGCGCAACGCCGCGGAAGCCGCCAGCGACAATCCCGCGGGCGGACGCGTGATCGTTCGCGGCGAAATTGATAGGTCCGGACCGCTCCAGGGACTGCGGATTTTCATTACCGATAATGGGCCCGGCATACCGGGCGAAGCGCTGACCAAGATTTTCATGCCCTTTTACACCACGAAGGCGAATGGAACCGGCCTGGGACTGGCAGTCGTGCAAAAAATCGTGGTCCAGCACGGCGGTTCCATTGAAGCGCGCAATCAAGCCCAGGGCGGAGCCGAATTCATCGTATGGTTACCCTTTGTACGCGAAAACATTAGAGCGATTGATTCGGCCCCTGCGCGCATCTAAACTAGTAGTGTAAAGATCCGCCGTTTTCCTTCAGAAAGGCGGCCAAAAACTATGAATACAAAGAGATTTATCACACTGGCGTTGGGAAGCTTGCTGCTTGCTTCCCCGGTTTATTTAGCGGCGCAGCAGGATCAAGGGCAGGGGCAGGAAAGCGTTGCCGACGCTGCGCGCAAAGCCAGGGCCGAGAAAAAAGACGCCCCCAAGCCCAAAATGGTGATCGACAACGACAATCTTGACACGCTAACGGGCTCCGTCAGCGTCGTTGGCGAGGCGCCCACCCCGCCCGATGCGCAGGCCAAGAAAGAAACGGACGGCAAAACAAAGAAAGCGCCGGTCAAGGATGAAGCGTACTGGCGCCAAAAATTCGCCGACGCGAACCGGAAACTCACCGACGATGCGCACGAACTCGACATTTTGCAGCGCGAATTCAACCTGAAGCAGGAGCAGTTTTACACGGACCCGATGGCTTCGCTGAAGCAGGAATATTCCCGCCAGGACTTGAACGATACGAAAACGAAGATCGACGAAAAGACCGCCATGGTCGCGCAAGATAAGACCGACATTTCCAATCTCGAGGATGAATTGCGTCAAGCCGGCGGCGATCCGGGCTGGGAAACTCAGCCGTCACAGCCCGCTACGGATGCGGCGACGCAACCATAGCTCGCCCGGATCAGCGTGGCGGGACGATCCTGGAAGCCGATAAACGCCCGATAGCGAACTCCGCACAAGGCCGCGCGTCCGGTCACTCCGCGGATTGAAATCGTGATACAAGAAAATTGATGGAACCTCTTCTTCTTGTCGAAGACAAATCCGAGCTGCGCGCCATGCTCAAGAAGGCGTTGGAGCGCGCGGGGCACACGGTGGACGAAGCTCCGGACGGCTCCTCCGCCGTGGCGAAAGTTCGCGCGCGCCGCTACACGCTCGTCCTGACCGATTTGAAACTTCCCGGCTGTTCAGGACTCGACGTCCTCCGCGCAACCAAGCAGGCCGACCCCACCATTCCCGTCATCCTGATCACCGCCTACGGCTCGGTGGAAGAAGCCGTAACGGCGATGAAGGAAGGCGCTTACGATTTTATTCAGAAGCCCGTGGACCTGGAGCATTTGAATCTGCTGGTCGAACGCGCTTCCCAACAGCAGGAACTTCTGCGCGAGAATCTCCTGCTCCGCGAGGAATACGCGGAACGATACGGCTTTCCGCGCATCGTGGCCGAACACAAGAGCATGCAGGACGCGACGCATCAAGTGCAGCGCGTGGCCGCCACCGATTCCACCGTTTTGCTGCTGGGACAAAGCGGCACGGGAAAGGAATTATTCGCGCGGGCGATCCATCATCTTTCCCCCCGGCGGCAGCACGCCTTCGTCGCGCTGAATTGCGCCGCGATTCCGGAAGGGCTTGTCGAAAACGAATTGTTCGGCCATGAGCGTGGCGCGTACACGGGGGCCGGTTCGCGCAAGGTCGGAAAAATGGAACTGGCCAATCGCGGCACTATTTTTCTGGATGAAATCGCCGAGCTTCCGCTCGGCACGCAGGCGAAACTTTTGCGCGTGCTGGAGGAGCGGAGCTTCGAGCGCGTGGGCGGAACGCAACTCGTCGACATCGACGTTCGCATTCTCGCGGCCACCAACAAGGACCTTCACGAAGCCGTCGCTTCCAAAACATTTCGCGAGGATTTGTACTTCCGCATTGCCGCCGTCCCCATTACGATTCCCGCACTCAGCGAGCGCGGCGACGACGTTCTGCTGCTGGCGGATTATTTTCTGGAGCGGTTCCAGCGCGAATTTCGCAAGCCGAACCTGAAGTTTGCGCCCAGCGCCCGCGGCGCTTTACGCGGCTATTCCTGGCCCGGAAATGTCCGCGAACTTCAGAACACCATCGAGCGCGCCGCGATCCTGACGGACTCCGAGACCATCGAAGCGGCCGACCTGCAACTTCCCGCGCCGCGTCCCCCCGATGGCGATATGCCCGCGGGCATGTTGACGGACGCGTTCGATTGGGGCGGCACGCTGCAGGAAGTCGGAACGCGAGCGGTATCGTACGTGGAGCGTTTCAAGATTGAAGCCGCGCTCAAATCCTCGAAGTGGAATAAAACGCGCGCCGCCGAACAGCTCGGCGTTTCCTACAAAACTTTACTGAACAAGATTCGCCTGCTGGGCCTGGAAAACTGATCGCGTCGCGTAGGATAGGCTTCAGCCTGTCCGCTTTTGGCCTCTCATTGCTCTCTAAAGACGCCCTCTAAAATTGCCCTCTAAAAGCGCCAGGCTGAAATCTTTCCTCTCAAGTCGTCCGCTACTGCTTCCTCGCCCAATGCAGTGCGACAATTCCCCCGGTCCAGCGCTCAAACCGCGTTTCCGCGTACCCCGCTCGCTCGAAGAGAGATTGCAGCGCTTCAGGCGAGGGAAATTTGCCGACCGAATTCGGCAGATACGTGTACGCGGAACTATTCCCCGAAATCAGCCCGCCAAGCCGCGGAAGCACCCGCCGAAAATAAAACCGGTAAAGACTCCCAAATACTTTTCCCCGAGGCTCGGCAAATTCTAGAATCGCGGCAGCGCCTCCCGGCTTCAGCACGCGAAAGATCTCAAGCAACCCTCGCTCGTAATTCGCGAGGTTTCGAAATCCGAACGAGCAGGAAACCAGGTCGAAACTCTCATCGCCAAACGGAAGAGACAGCGCGTCCGCCTCGACGAATGCAACGCCCGCGCCGGATACCGCGGCCTTGGCTCGCGCTCGGTCCAGCATTTCGGGGACAAAATCGGCCCCCACAATTTCAGCGCCCACCGGCGCTTCCTTGCGAAACGCCAATGCCAGGTCGCCTGTGCCGCAGCACAGATCGAGCACGCGCGCGGACGGATCGTGAAGAATCGCACTCGATCGTTTCGCCACGCGGCGCCGCCACACCTTGTCGATGTCGAGGGAAAGGAGATGATTCAGCAGGTCATAACGCGGCGCGATGCGCCTGAACATTTCCCGGACTCGTGCCGCCGCTTCCCTTTCGTCCCGAACTCCCTCCGGGCGCGTGCCGGGAACGCCACTCTCGGATGCGGATCTCATTTGCGGCGACCCTTCCGAGTTTCCGATGGCGCGGCGGCGAGCGCGCACTCGCGCACCACCCGCACCAGCATTCCCTCCTCGGGTTCGACGCCGCATCGGACCGCGCCGATGCCTTCGGGCAATACAAAGCGCAAGCGCCCGGCGCGCGTTTTTTTGTCCGCTTGCATGGCGGCTATCAATTGCGCGGCGGGAATGGATGGCCACGCCGGCAGCGGCCCGACGCGCGCGATCGCTTTTGCAATTCGTTCTTCATCCCGCGGCGAAAGCATTCCCTTCTCAACCGCCAGTCGCGCCGCCGCGATCATTCCCCATCCCACTGCCTCGCCGTGGAGATACGTTTTATAGCGGGTGACGCTTTCGAGGGCGTGCGCGAACGTGTGCCCGAAATTTAGAATTTCGCGCAAACCGGATTCATGCTCATCCTCGGAGACGACGCGCGCTTTTTGCGCGATGGAGCGTTCGATCGCAAACGCCAGAGCGGGGCGCTCCCGCCGCAAGACTTTCTCCAATTTCCCTTCGAGAAACTCGAAAAGCTTGGCGTCGCCGATCACCCCATATTTTACGATCTCGTAGATTCCCGATCGAAATTCGCGCGGTGGCAGACTGGTTAGGAATCCCGGATCGGCCACAACCCCATTCGGCGGGTAAAACGCGCCCACCAGATTCTTCCCTTCCGGAAGATTTACGCCCGTCTTGCCGCCGATCGCGCTATCGACCTGCGCCACGACGGTCGTGGGAACATGGATCAGCGCGATTCCGCGGGCGTAACTCGCCGCGACGAACCCGGCCACGTCGCCAACGACTCCTCCTCCCACGGCAACGATGAGCGCGCGGCGATCCGCGCCGGCGCGGACAAGATCGCGGCAAGCTCGCTCAACGGTGGAAAGATTTTTCGCGGTTTCCGCGTCATCGATCAAGATCGTGGCGCGCCGGGCGTCCCCCAGCAGTCTTTCCACTCGCGATCCCCAATGCCGCCACACGCGCTGCGACGAAATCACGAACACCGCGCCATCTGGCCGGACGCGCGATACCATGCGTGGCAATTCCCGCAGCACGCCTCGTCCGCACAATACTTCGTATTTCCCTGTCGCTGCCCGAACTGAAATTTTCTTCATCCGTTTTCTTCGCCGGCGCTTCCCGGTGGAATCTTCTTTTCTCTAATCGCTAAAAAATGTAACACAGATGGCGGACCGCCAAGGAATACAAACGCAACTCTTGCGCACTCGGTCGCAAATACCGGCGTAATTCCAGGTCCGCAAGAGGCGTGCAGCGCCCCCGATGGGGCTTTGCATTCGCGCTGCGCCGGTTCTTATCACTACCCATAGGAGGCCAGCGCGACTTCCTGTTGACATGAAATGGCAGGAGGGCTACGCTTCGGGCCAAATGGACGGCTCAAGACGGAAATTCCAGGTAATGTCAAACAAGAAGCCGTGATGGACCGCGAGATGCTGCCGAAGGCGTGAGTGCCAATTAACAACTCGCCAAGACATCATCGGGAAGCCAATACTCCATGGATACCGAGCAACGAAGTCGCAGACATTTTCTGAGGGGCGGCGCCGCATTGGCCGGTATGGCCGTGGCAGGGGTGCGGCTTGCAAAGGGGCAAGGGGAGGCCGAGAAATCCGCCACCAGCGCCGCGGCAAGCGACAAGGGAGAGGCGACCGCGCTCTTCCGGCTCTACGGCACGGAAGCTCCGCTCTACGGGACACCCTCCGAGAACATACAGCGATTGCCCACGATCGAATATCCCTTCGCAACACGCACTCCACAGCAAGACCTGCATGGGATCATCACGCCTTCCGGATTGCATTACGTGGTGAACCACGGCAATCCCACACCTGACATCAATGTGCTGGAACACCGCCTGATGATCCATGGCATGGTGGACCGCCCGCTGCTTTTCACCGTCGAGGAGTTGAAGCGGCTGCCCTCCGTGAGCCGGATCCATTTTCTCGCTTGTGCCGGCAACAGCTATGTAGACACCTATGCCAGGAAAAACTTGCCGCAATCCGTTCAGGAAACCCACGGAGCGACCAGTTGCAGTGAATGGACTGGGGTTCCTCTATCCGTGCTGCTCCAGGAAGCCGGGGTACAAAAAGAGGGAAGTTGGCTGGTGTGCGAAGGCGCGGAGTGGAAAAAGCACACGATCAGTATCCCTCTGACAAAGGCCATGGACGACACAATTGTGGCCTATGCCCAAAATGGCGAGGCCGTGCGCCACGAAAACGGCTATCCCTTGCGCCTCGTGGTCCCGGGCTTTGAAGGAGTCCGCAACGTGAAGTGGCTCCGGCGGATCAAAGTGGTGGATCGGCCTTATATGACCAAATGGGAAACTGGCGTATACACGGATCTTCTGCCGACAGGCAAGGCGCGTTGGTTCCAGTTCGAGTTTGAGCCCAATTCCGTCATCACGCGTCCCTCCGCTGGATTGCATATGGCCGGCCGAGGTTTTTGCGAGGTCACCGGCATCGCGTGGTCCGGCGGGGGCAGCATCCGCAGAGTCGAAGTCTCCACCAACGGCGGCCGTGATTGGAATGACGCCGAGTTGCAGCACCCGGTGCTTACCATGGCGCATACCCGCTTTCGCTTTCCCTGGACTTGGAACGGTGAAGAGACGGTGATCCAGTCCCGCTCCACGGATGAGTGGGGCCACGTCCAACCGACGCTGGCCGAGTTAACCAAGATCTGGGGTGTACCACCTGACTTTTGGCGCACCGACACAGCCAGAATCCAACATTTCAATGCCAGTCAACCTTGGACAATCAAGCCGGATGGGAGCGTGCGAAATGAAATCTGGTAACGCTTTCCTTCTAGCGATGGCTCTTCTGCTCCCTTTCAGCCGTGCGCTCTGGGCGCAGGGGCCTACTTATCACCTGGGTAGAACCCCGACGCCAGAAGAAATCAAAGCCTGGGACATCGCCATTGGTCCAGAGGGAAAGGAACTCCCGCCCGGACGCGGTACCGTGCAGGAAGGCGAAAAGATCTACGCGCAGAGGTGCGCCAAGTGCCATGGGCCGACCGGGACGGAAGCCAAATTTCTCCACGGTCCTCTGGTGGGAGGCTTCGGATCGCTCACCACGCTACACCCTTTGAAGACCGTTGGGAGTTACTATCCGTATGCGACGACGATATGGGATTACGTCAATCGCGCCATGCCTTTCGATCAACCTTCTTCTCTCAGTCCGGACGGTGTGTACTCCGTGGTGGCTTTCCTTTTCTATCGCAACGGCATCATCAAGGAGAGCGACACGTTGGACGCCACGAGCCTGCCGAAGATTGAAATGCCGAATCGAAATGGGTTCTTCCCTGCCCGACCAGATTGGAAACTCGGATACTGGCAGCCCTATTTCACGCCCGAGCCGATTCCCCGAGTGAAGAAACCATAGTTTCCTCCTCTGGAATTTAATATTCACTGGAATTTCAAATAAAAGGGTCTGCTAATCTCGATCATGGGCGCCGATCTTCTCAACAACGAAGGTGTTTTCCTCTCCGAGCAAGTCAAAAACATTGAGGCCCCCACACTTGCAGTTGAAGGTTGAATGGTGATTGGACCGGAATCGTTTTGAACCGGGCCAAACCCAAATCCTCAGGAAGGAAAACCACTTTTGTATACGTTCCCGCTCCGACCCCGCCGGAGTGACCTAAAATTTGCCGTCCCCCTGGGATTTTCAATAGCAAACTATTAAGTTCGGAAAGCAGCTGGTGTACTGTCCGGCAAATACGTAACAATTCTAGTCGTGGGTCAGGGTTTCAGCCTTTACATAAGCAATAGAAAACGCGGGGGCTTTGGCCCCTGAAGCTGCCGCAATTTATTACACGAAATTGCGGGACAGCACACTAGCTCCTCGCTCCATGCTTTTCATTCCGGATGGCGATGGCGTAAAGTGATCTGGCATTATTCCCTAGATCACATGGAGGATTCGACGGACGTGAAGACAATTCGCCTGGGACGCAATGGACCTGTCGTTTCGCAAATCGGGCTGGGCTGCATGGCCATGTCCGACATGTACGGCCCCTCGGATGAATCGGAAAGCGTTGCCACGATTCACGCCGCGCTCGATGCGGGAATCACCATGCTCGATACCGGCGATTTCTACGGCATGGGCCACAATGAAATGCTCATCCGGCGGGCCATCGAAGGCCGGCGCAAGGACGTATTTCTGGCCGTTAAATTTGGCGCGATGCGCGGGCCGGATGGTTCGTTCAACGGGTACGACCTGCGCCCCGAAGCCGTAAAAAATTTCCTTTCGTACAGCTTGCGCCGCTTGGGAACGGATTACATCGATCTGTATCAGCCATCGCGCGTCGATGCGCGCACTCCCATCGAGGACACTTATGGAGCGTTGGCGGGCCTTGTCCAGGCCGGCTACGTTCGCCACATCGGCATTTCCGAAGCGTCCGCAGCCTCGATTCGCCGGGCGTACCAAGTAACGCCGATCGCCGCCCTGCAAATCGAATATTCGCTCGTGAGCCGAGGCGCGGAAGAATCGATCCTGCCCGCGGCCCGCGAACTCGGGATGGGCGTCACGGCGTACGGAGTTTTGTCGCGAGGATTGCTCTCCGGTTCGCCGGTGAATTCGCCAAGGGACATTAGGAGGCATTTACCGCGATTTCGCGGCGAGAATTACGAAAAAAATCAGGCGCTCGCCAACACCCTAAGCGCGATCGCCGCGAGCAAGAACGCGACCGCTTCGCAGGTCGCGATTGCGTGGGTGATGTCGCGCGGAGCCGAAATCGTCCCCCTCATCGGCGCCCGGCGGCGCACCCAGTTGGCGGAATCGCTCAAAGCGCTTGAATTAAAATTAACGTCCGAGGACTTGGGTCAAATCGAACGCGCTGTCCCGGCGGACGCCGTCTCCGGAACTCGCTACAGCGCAGAGCAAATGCGCTGGCTGGACAGCGAAAAGCCCGCAACGCAAGCGTAATCGGAGAAAGTGGGCGATACAAAAAACCTAGGAAGCAACCTCGCTTTGCGGGCACGGATTTAATGCCTGGGTTGCGATTCTGCATTTTGTGGCAAAGCGCCTAATTTCAGAATTAGAGGGTTCGCGTGAAAATCGTTCTCTGGGCTTTCGTCTTGGCACTCGCATGGACCGCCGCGCTCATCGTCATCGCCCGCACCGTCGGGCTTCATTCCCCGCAAGGCATGTGGACGGGCGCGGTCGGGTTGCCGGGCGTTGTGATCGCCAACTGGACGCAAGCGCAACTCTTTCACAGGTTCCATCGCTCCCTCGGATATGGCCTGATGTTCCTGATCAATTGGGCATTCTACTGCAGCGTGCTTCAGGGAATTATTTCGCTCAAGCGCGGGATTTGGGTCAAGTAGGATAGGCTTCAGCCTGTCTGGTTTTGACGTACGCGAGCGCCGCAAAAAGTCAAAAGCGGACGGGCTGAAGCCTATCCTACCTAATTCTCTTTTCCAGTTCCGGAACGGACTCGATCAAAACGTGGCCCGTGATCGCAAGCGTGCGCGGATCGACTTTGTCCAGCGTGTCGCGAGGGGTATGCCAGTATTGAAGGACGGAATTTTCAAAATCGATGATGTCCACCGAGGGCACATTGCGCTGGAGAAACGAGATGTGGTCGTCTTCGATGGTATTGGAATCGTTGACAAACACTTTGCCGTAACCAAGGCGCGCCGCAGTCGACCATACCAGCTCCGTTAGCCACGGCGTCGAATTCGTTTCGCGCCTGTAAATTGGATTTGTCGGCCCCACCATGTCCACCAGGATCATAGCCTTCACGCGGCGCAAGCCGCCCGAAAGCGCGAGACTCGCGGCTAATTCGCGGCTCCCGTAGGTATCGTCCCGATCGGTCCAATTCAAATTGAAGTCTTCCTCGCCGTCAAAAAACGCCAGCCAGATCGTTTCCGCGTTCTTTCGCGCGCATAGAAGCCGCGCGAGTTCGAGCAGAACTCCCGTGCTGGAGCCGCCGTCGTCCGCGCCGACGAAATTGTCGATGCGTTTTGTATCGTAGTGCGACCCGAACA
>VFSW01014512.1_pt1 | contig 10887 bp, 11 predicted proteins | sample 5358111 | NCBI WGS metagenome assembly VFSW01 (sample SAMN11554181, study PRJNA540505) | mine drainage metagenome | isolation source: sediment from site ElyBrook_90M | place: USA: Ely Copper Mine, Vershire, VT | collected 2017
AACCGCAACACCCTATGATCTGACACGGCTCTGCGCCGAGCGCAGCCTAAGTGTGAACACCGCAGCCGCTGGCGGCAATGCCAGCCTGATGGCTCTGGCATAGCCGCGCAGCACATATTCCAAGGCGCCGCGCGGCTAGAGCAGCATCCGATCAGATACAATTATCTAATCGGATAAAGTTGCTCGCCAAAACAAGGAGCTAGAGCCATCGACAAGGCGATTAGCCCTTATGCTGTGCGTGCACCGGCATTACTTGCACTTTATGCGCCGTCGCGATCTGATGCGGCTGCGGCACTGGGAAGCTGAGATTATAGGCCCGGTCCATGGCGGCCACCAGCTTGGTGTGCGCAGTGCTCGATGGAGCGGCCTGCGCCGCGAGGGGCGCGAAAACGGTGAGTAACGCAGCGATTTTTACCAAGCGTGTCATTGATGGCTCCTGTCAGGTTGAGCCGGTGCAAAACACCGGCCGGTCAAACGTTTGACCTTGATTTGGCAAATAAGGTGGCTAATGATGCGGCATAATCGCCTCGCCTTATGTAAGATCCATACAGCGAGCGCATAAATCCAATTAATTGAGACAAACGTCTAAAAATGGACCTGTTGTCAAAAATTATATCGTAGACAAAATGATGGTTTTATCCTAAATATAGATTGGTCTTGAGGGGAGCTGTATCATGCCTTCGAACGCATCGACGATTCAGAGTGGCACAACGACAACATTAACAAGTTCACTGACCGGGAATATCACTTTTAGTAATACGCCGAGTGATTCCGGCGTGCTCTTGATCGATCCGACAGCGCTGAGTTTCGGCCCGAGCACCTCAAACGTGGTTTCGACCTATCTCGGCGGTAATATTGCCAATTTTTCCCCAGGCGACACGATTATTGTCGCAAATGTTGAGCAGGATTACGCTAACTTTGATAAATCGCCGAGTTCGCTAACGAATAATGCAAGTTTCGATAATTTGATCTCGGCGGCGGCGAGTGGAATTTATAGTGGATTGGGATTTCCGATAAATATCGGTCATGTAGATTTCTATATTGAGCCTGGAAACACCATTACGACAAACAACACAACGATTAACAATCTGCTCGGCACGTCGCTCAACGCAATCGCAGGACCCTATCTCGAATCCCTTGATCAAGCCCTATTCGGTGCATCCTCGATCAACGCGACATTGACGTTGAACCCGCAATTCGAGACGGGATCGACCTCAATCGTCGATGTCTCGATTACAACGAACGCCCATGTCAATGCATGTTTTACGCCTGGCGCTCGCATCACCACCATTCACGGTCCCGTCGCGGTCGAGGCACTTAAGCTTGGGGATCACATCATCACTGCCTCCGGCGCGGTGCGTCCGATCATCTGGATCGGCTCTCGCGCCATGGATTTCACCCGCCATCCTAATCCAGCCTCGGTTCAGCCGGTGCGTATCGCCGCTGGCGCCATCGCCCCTGGTCTGCCAGAGCGGGATTTAATTCTCTCGCCTGACCACGCTTTGTGGTTCGAAGGCGCGCTGGTGCCGGTCAAAGATTTGATCGATGGTGCTTTGATCACGGTGGAGCGTGATTGCGCGCAAACCGTTTATTATCATGTGGAACTCGATGCCCATGATATTTTGCTCGCTGAGGGCACCAAAACCGAAAGCTTCCTCGATACCGGCCATCGCTCGCTCTTCGCGGATCGGGATGTGCCGGTCACCTTGCATCCCGACTTGATCGGTGATGCCGCAATGCAGGAACGGCGTGTGGCGCTAAGCTGTGCGCCGTTGGTCACCGACGGCCCGATCCTCACCCAAATCCGCGCTCGCTTGGCAACCCGCCGGGCCGAGATCGGCTATCATCTCGCGCCGGTAACCCCCTGGCTGCGCGCCGGAGAAAACATCTTGGCGCCAATCATCGATGAAACCGCGGCCAATACCGCCAGCCTGACGGTGCAACTTCCCGGCCAGGTGCAACAGGTCGATTTGCTCTGCGCGAGCTTTGTGCCCGCCGAAATTGATCCGGCTTCGTGCGACCGCCGCCGTCTCGGATTGGCGATCACCGACATCCTGCTCGATGGGAACAGCCTCCCGATTGATGCGGTGATCGAGGCTGCTGACCGCCATTCGCGCGCGGATGGCGATACCGCCATCTGGACCCGGGGCGATGCCCGGCTCAATCTTGGCCGCGAGGGCCGGGTTTTGACCATTCTCTATCAGGCGCGGCCACAGCTTTGGCGCCGTGCAGCTTGATGGGTTGAACCCCACGAAATATTAATTGGCGTTTTCGCTAAACCGAGCTAATATCACCCCAGGGTCATCACTGGGTGGTAATCCGTCTTTAACTTGTCCGTCGGCTTGATTCGGCGGCGTCACGCTCACCATAAACCCGCAAGTGAAGGCGGGATAGAATAAGGAATTGCCCTGGTGGCTACTGAAAAATCGCAAAATGTGCAGGATGTGTTTCTAAACCATGTCCGCAAAAGTAAGACCCCTGTCACGGTGTTTCTGGTCAATGGCGTAAAACTCCAAGGCGTGATTACTTGGTTCGATAATTTCTCGGTGCTATTGCGCCGCGATGGCCATACCCAGCTCGTCTACAAGCACGCGATCTCAACGGTCATGCCGGGTGCGCCGATCCAGCTTTTCGATGCAACCAAAGTCGAAGGTGCTGCGGCCACAGCCCCTGGTGCGGCCGGATCAACGCTCAGCCTGGCGCGGCAAGCCGCGATAGAGCAGGGCGAGGATTAAACCGGCTTGGCCAGCGAGCGCCCGTCTCGCGCCGCAATTCTGCTACCCTGGGAACAGGGCAAAGGCGGCGGCTTACATAAGCGTGCGGCCGATGCGCGCCTTGGTGAGGCTATCGGGCTGGCCGCGTCGATCGGGCTGGTCATCGCGTATGATGCGGTCATCACGCTGCGGGCGCGCAAGCCCGCCACATTATTTGGCAGCGGTCAGGTCATCGAGATCTCGGCCGCGCTGCACGAGGCCGAGATCGATGTGGCCATTGTCGATGCCGCACTCAGCCCGGTGCAGCAGCGCAATCTGGAACGCGCTTTTGCCTGCAAGGTGATCGATCGCACCGGCTTGATTTTGGATATTTTCGGCGCCCGTGCGCGCACCGCTGAGGGGGCGCTGCAAGTTGAATTGGCGCATCTCGCCTATCAACGCTCGCGGCTGGTGCGCTCCTGGACCCATTTGGAGCGCCAGCGTGGCGGCTTCGGCTTCCTCGGTGGCCCCGGTGAAACCCAGATCGAAGCGGATCGCCGGTTGATTACCGATCGTATCGTCCGCCTCAAGCGCGAACTTGAGGATGTTCGGCGCACCCGTGGCTTGCATCGTGAGGCGCGCAAACGGGTACCGTTCCCTGTGGTTGCTCTGGTCGGCTACACCAATGCCGGTAAATCGACCTTGTTCAACGCGCTTACCGGGGCCGCCGTGCATGCCCAGGACCAACTATTCGCCACACTCGACCCCACTATGCGCCTGATCGATCTACCCTCCGGTCGCCGGGCGATCCTTTCGGACACGGTCGGTTTCATTTCCGAATTGCCCACCGAACTGATCGCCGCGTTCCGGGCAACTCTCGAAGAAGTTGCTGGCGCGGACCTAATTTTGCATGTGCGTGACGCCGCCCATCCGGACAGCACCGCGCAATATGAGGACGTGCTGGCGGTGCTGGATGGCATGGCTGCAACCGGCATGCTCGATCAAGATTGGCGCACAAGCAGCATCGATGTGCTCAATAAAATCGACCTGTTGGAACAGCCGTTGGACATGCCGCCGGAGGCTCTCGCCGTCTCCGCACTGACCGGTGCTGGGCTCGATCGGCTGCGCGACGCCATCGATGCGCGTTTAGGCGAAACCCTGACCAGCGTCAGCTACCAAATCCCCGCCCAAGATGGCGCACGCTTAGCGTATCTCTACCGTCACGGCGAGATCATCCAGCGCGACGATCTCGGTGATCTGATCAACATTACCGTGCGATTGAGCCCCGAAGATCGTGCGCGTTTCGAGCATGAGTAACCCGACCATGCTCGATCAGCGTGATCTCGCGGCTATTGAAGCGCTCATGCGTGATGTCACGAAGCGCCACATCATGCCTGGCTTTGGCCGTATTACCGCCGCGCAAATCCATATCAAATCCGGTCCGCTCGATCCGGTGACGGACGCGGATCGGGCTGCCGAATCAGCCTTGATCGACGGCCTAGGACGGTTATTTCCCGGCATTGGCACCCTCGGTGAGGAAAGCGTCGCAGCCAATCCGGCAGGGCTCACGGCGATTGATCGAGACGATCCGATTTTTGTGATTGACCCGATCGATGGCACCCAAAATTACGCGGCGGGCTTGCCGTTATTTGGCACCATGATCGCATTGATCGTGCAAAATCGCGTGCTGGCCGGATTGATTTACGACCCAATCCGCGATGACACCGTGATCGCTCAGCCCGGTGGCGGCGCATGGCTCTGGCGGGGTGCTGAGCGAACGCGCTTGCGAACGGCACCGGCTGTGCCGTTATCCGCCATGATTGCCTCGATATCATGGCAATATATGCCCGAGCCAGAACGCGGCCTGGTGCTGCGCGGTCTGACCGCGCTCGGGCAAATGCCAAATTTCCGCTGCGCCGCCCAAACCTATCGGGCCATTGCGATGGGCGCGATCCATGCCACCTTGTCACGTCGGACTTTGCCATGGGATCATGCCGCTGGCAGCCTGATTGTCGCGGAGGCAGGCGGTTTTGTCCGCCAGCCAGACGGCGCTGCGTGGCAACCCAGTGCCCTCAACGGGGGCATTATGACCGCACCTGATGAGGCGAGTTGGCAGGCCCTGCACGCCGCCCTGTATAGCGCGAGTTAGCCCAGCTTCGTTACGACGCGACTCATCGCGGTAGAGGCTCAAGCGCCAGCCGCGTGAGCCAGAAATGCGGCATATGAGCGATATAATCGGCGCGTAATTGATCGATCGTCGCTTGCGGCAGCCCCACGGCAGCAGCCGTGAAAAACGCGTCGTCGCGCGTGAACACCAGATAGGCCTGGGTTTCATTCATCATCAGCGTTTGGTTGGACATATCGTAACCCTCACGGCCAAGGAAGCTTCGAAAATCATGGCGTTCGGCTTGGGTCAATATCAATGTCCAGAATTGCTTAGTGTAGCTACGGTAGAACGGTAGGGTAAAGAAGGCACCATGCGAAATTTCATGGCGCAAAATAACCGCGCGGACATGCATGCTCACCCGTTTCCCGGTCCCAGCGGCTGGCAGCGAAATCACCGCACCATTGGCGCCCCTGCGCAAATAGCCAACGCGCCCTAACAATGTCCGGAGTTTTTTTTCCTGAGCGTTGAGCTTTCGGTGATCACGCTTCGCGATGCGAAAGAAGCGCCGAAGTGAATGAGCAGAATAATCATTGCCGTAATAATAGGTGCCGATCGTCTGATGCGCTGTTGTGGCCGCTTCGGTTAGTTCCGGCCATGACAAGACCCGATCACGCGGAGCATTAGCTTTCTCGATCAGCGCGGCAATCCGGTCAAACATCAATCCTTGAACATGCAAGGTGGGACAATCGACCACCAATACCAGAGGGTCGGCCCGCAGCCGAAAAGTCATTACGTAATGTGGATGGTTGAGCGCAATCGCTTTCTCGTCGGCAAGTGGCAATCGTACCCGGCGCAGCACCACGAGGCTCAACGCGATGAGCGCGACCCCGACCACAAAAAACACACCGACGAATAACGCAAGTTTCCGATGCCCAGAGCGTGGCGACTGGGGCGGGGGTGACTTGCCGACAGGGGGTCTGACCCGGATCGTATCGTCAGAATTCATGAGCAATACGATCCGCAGTCAACGGCAAAAAGCCGTGAATTACTTGCCGATATTGATGATCTGCACGCGGCGATTTTGCAAGTTCGGCGTTTGCGCGGGTGTTTGCACCAGCAGGTCCTTTTCGCCAACACCGGAGGCTTTGAGAATGGGGGCGGCGACATGGAACTTCGTCTCAATATAGCTGGCTACCGCGTGAGCGCGGGCGTCAGACAAGGCGAGGTTTGCCGCGGGCTTGCCCGTTGTATCAGTATGGCCAACAATGCTGAATTTATAGCCAGCTAATTGTTGGCTGGTCAGAGCGTGGCCAAGTTGATCAAGTTCGGCCTTCGCGCGCGGGGTCAGCGTTGCCGAACCAGAGGCGAAATCTACATTCAGATTGACTGACCCATTACCACCAATCGGTGATGGGGCAGGGGCCGTCATGGCGTGATGCGCCATCATCACACCCGGATGTGCGGCGGAATGCGTCATCGGCATGGCCGGCGCTGCCTGCTGTGGGCCGGGTGCGAGCGGCACGATTCCGCGCGTCGTGGTCGAAAGCGTGCCGGACGGCTTCAGCGCGTTGATAATCTGTTGCGCGTTCGGGTTGCTGCTGTTGGCTTGCGCCATCGCTGCGGGGGCAACCAAAACGATCGCAAATCCAATTGATGCCTTGAGAAAAATTTTCATGATGCGCTCCTTTGCTTCAGTACCGAATTTATATCAGCTTTGTGATTGGCTTGGAATGCCGTTCAATCAGCGATGCTGGAAATAACGCTTGATCGGGATGTCGCTCGCCGGTGAGCGCCGCAGTAGGTCGCGGTAACCATCCGGTCCAAGACAGACGCGGCGCATCGGCGCCACCTAATTTCACCGTTGGGATCGCGGCTGAGTCGAGTACCAAATTAACCGCAAAATCACTTTCCATGCCCACATAGGCGCGAACCAGCGACACTAATCGGCGCAAGGTTGGTTGGTCGGGAAGCAGCGACTCAAATCCCGCTCGATCCAGCGGCCCGATACGCAGAATGAACCGGGCCTGCTGATCAAACGCGCGGGTGCCGATCGCACAATTACTGCCTAACCGATTAAATTGCCCTGGAATCCGGCCCTTGGGCATTCGGCTTTGCTCGCCAGGATCGAGATTGAGCCAAAGCCCGGCAAATTCAATAATCGTTACCCGCCGCCCCAACCAGTCCGAAACAATGGCCGCAAGCCGTTCCGCAGACCGGGCCTGAGTGGCGTAAAATCCAGCATAATGCTGGATTGCTGACCCGCCCGCATCGAGCCTATCGAGCAGCCGACCGCTGCCAAACCCACTTAACGCCAGCAGGGCTGACGCCACTGGATCGGTAGCGAGTGTATTGATTACGCGCGGAGCCGCCGTACCTGACAAAGTGGCATCACGTAGGCAGGTCATTGCGCCCCGTTCGGCGGCCAAATGAGGGCGATATTTGGCTCCAGATTCAACGAACGCCGCAATCAGCCGTTGTGCAATCAGGTCGAAAAATTGCGCAACCGCAGGAGCTCGATTACGGACCGACAACGCGATTTGCTCAGTATACCAGCGTGGCATGGTCCCACTGGGGCCGATCAATCCGATCATCGCGGTCTGTAGCCGAGCGCGCTTACGCTGCGCGGACATCGGCTCGACGGCGCTGACTTCGGCGCTAGGTTGCGCCAAGCTGATGTCAGAGGCAAACCGGATCGCCTCGCCCGGATCGTCGCGCCTCGAGGCAAGCCAGAGCAGCCTTGTCGCAGCGCGAAAGCTGAATCGGCTGGGCTTGCGATGCAATTGCTCAAGCGGCGACATCATTGCAAGAGACTCATACGAGCGTTCGAGTTCCGGCGCGCGCTGGAAACCGCATCGCCGCATCGCGCATTCCCCTTAACCGCACTGTCGTTCGCACGAACGAATTAATTGTCCCGTGCAGCGCAAGAAAACGCTCAAGTACACTGGCCATCAGAAACAGGCCAGAATCGCGATAGGGCTTCGCATCGAACTCAAGCGTGACATCCAGCCCGCGGCAAAAGCCGCCAAGTCGCCCATCCGGCACCCTGGCTGTGCCAGGACGCGATGTGATACTGACCAGCGCAGTAATCGCTGCCCGGCTTTCCGCGGTCTCGGCCCGATCATAAAGGCGCAAAATCTCACGCAAGGCTGCCGCCCCGTCGGCCCCGCCGGTCATCGACAAGTGACCCAGCGACAAATGCGAAATCAATTTCCAAGCGCCATGCTCGCGTAATTGCGGGCGCAGCGTCGCTGTCGGGGCCGTTAGGCAATGGATTCGCGCCACCCCATCATGCGCGGAAATCGGACTAAGCTTTGGCTGCCCTCCGCCAAATGGCAAATCAGCCGGAAGATCCCGATTAAAACAAACGGCATCAATCGCTAAAATCGTTTCCGCCGGCGCGCTTGCCGAGAAATCTGGCACGTACGGTGCGATGAAGGTCTCGCTGCCGGTCAGGCCCGAAGCCGCGTCGCGCCGACGCTCCTGGTAGAACCCGGTCGGTGGCTCGGCCTCACCCTCGGTCAAGCGATAAAACTCCCGCCATGGCTGGCTGCTGCCATCGGCAGCAATCGCGCGCACCTGCGTTATTCCCCAGATTTCAACGCCCGTGCTGCGCCGCGCATCCGGTACCACCCGATACTCGATATCGGTGTGATCGACCGCAATTGGTTCACAATGCTGATTAAACAAGTTAACCACAGGCGTACAGCCGAGCGTAAAATTATCGGCGCTCACCGCCCGTTCGAGTTCTGGCACCGCCGCATCAAGATAGATAAAAATTTCGATCCGGTCGCGTTCGGATAGCAAAGTTTTACGATCAAGCTGATCGATATCAACGAATAGGAATTTTTCTGGAAAGGCAAAATACTCGCTAATCAAGCGAAACCCAGCAAAGCTGCGCGCGGCGTAGGGCAATAATGAGTCGTCAGGATCAAAACCAACGGCGCGAAGCGCGTCGCGTCCAACCAAGACCGGCGCAGGATCTCCCGGCGCATCAGCGAGGGCAACGCCGATTGTATGTGCCATCAGCAATTCATAAAGCTGCGGCGCAAGCGCCCCCGCCCCGCGCAGATACAAACGCAATCGGTCAAGCCCAAGGGTCGCGAAATTCAAATCGGGTGAGGCGGTGCTGACCACGAGGCGCAAGACCGATGTTGCGCCAAGCGCCATCGGGTTCACCGGAGCCACGAACGGCAAGCCGGTCAACCGCGCACTCTCGATCCGCACGGGCCATAATTCGACCGGGTAAACCGAGCGATACCGGCAGGCTTGCCCGCGCACCGGTTCGGTTTCCATCACGAAACCAGGACGGAGCGTTGTGTGTGCAGCCAAATCGGGCGTAGCCTGAAATTGCACAATCGAGCAGGATGGGATTGGCGCCAAAAAATGCGGATACAGTGCGCCGAGCAGCGCATCCGTCAGCTCAGGAAATTCGTCATCCAGCCGCTCATGCACCCGCGCCGAGAGAAATGCGACGCCGTCGAGCAGCCGCGCGACATGCGGATCATCGATCAAGTCCGGCGCTAAGCGAAGCCGTCCCGCGATTTTGGGGTGCGCTTGCGCAAACTCCGCCGCTAATTGCCGGATCGCAATCAGTTCGCGATTAAAATACGGAAGTAGATGATCAGACAAATGGATCGTCCTTCACCGAAACTTCTGCGGTCGCCGCATCGATGATGGTATCGAAACTGATCGGCTCGGGCGCCGGATCAGCATGCAGCAGCCCCTCGATTTTCAGCCGCAAGGTCGAATCAAGCCGGGCATCGGCATCCAGAAGCCGCACATTGATCCTCGCGAAGCGCGGTTCAAAGGCACGAATGGTGCGTTCAATTTCAATACGAAATCGCTCACGTGCATCGGCGTCTGCCATGCTGCCAGCGGTATAATCAGGCAACCCGTACCCCGCATTGGAACTGATTAAAGCTGGAAACAGTCCCGGCAGCGTGCGCCAGCGGCGTTTGGCATTGAGCAACGCTTCCAAATCCCGGCGCACCGCGCGTTTGAGCAAGCTTAACGCCTCGCTCGGCGAGAGGGGCCGATCCCGGTCCAATTCCGGTGCGTCGTCAAGTAGCCGGTCGAATGGCGATAATTGCACCCGCGCGCCCGCATCCCGCACTCGGTCGGAAAAGCTGCGCGCCGAACGATCGGGCAAATCACTCATTATTTACCAAAGCGCAGCGTGCCGAGTGCCATGATCGGCACCGGGGCATCGCCTACCAAAAATTCCCGCTGACCAATACCCGTCACGACCCCTTGGTGATCCATCCAGTCCGTCGCCCGGCCCAACCGATAGGCCGAACCCAACGCAGAATCGTCAGAGAAATAGGTCACCGGCACATAAACATCGCCGTCCGGCCCCTGATTGACCGAGATCGAGGCGCGTCGCCATGCCAAATCACGCGGGCGTGTCGGCTTGTGGAATGTTATTTCTTCAATCCGCCCAATCGGGATCCAGTAATATTTCCCGGTCGTGGTCAATATTTCAAGAACGCCGCTCAGATCATCACTCGCATCACGAAAATCATCAAACGCGCCGTTATCCGATTGCCCGTCCTCATGCACGCCCGCCGTAAACTCGCGCGCGGTCTCCGCAGCGGTTGCTGCCTCGGCTGCCGCCGGATAGTCGCCAGCGCGCATCGCCACCAGACACGCGAGTAAATGTTGCTCGGCCGGGTTGGGCGTGTCGAGAAACTCGGGCACTCTCCCGTCGCGAAATAATTGACGGCGCGCCATATCCGCGCGCAGCAACTGACGGAACTCGGCTACGATCAAACTGGCCGACGGGTCTAACTGCCCAGCCGCATCAAGCAGCACGTCCGCCCGTTCCAAGTTTCCAGCCAAAAGCAGCATTTCTGCCAGCATGACCCGGGCTGCAAGGTCAGTCGGCTTAGCCTTAACGGCCGCACTGGCTGCGACAACGGCATCATCCAGACGTCCCTCGCGAAAGGCGGTTCCTGCTTGATCTGCGTCTGCCATGGTCCTATCCTATGCTCAATCGATTGTTATGCTGAGATCGTTTAGCACAATTTCAGCGCGCGCCGGGAGTGGCCAGTTCAGTAATCAGTCGAAATGACGCCGAAATATCGTCGA
>VFSW01014513.1_pt1 | contig 10886 bp, 7 predicted proteins | sample 5358111 | NCBI WGS metagenome assembly VFSW01 (sample SAMN11554181, study PRJNA540505) | mine drainage metagenome | isolation source: sediment from site ElyBrook_90M | place: USA: Ely Copper Mine, Vershire, VT | collected 2017
TGGACAACTCGATTGCCCTTCTCGTAACGCCGCAAATAGATATTATGTAAAATTTTCTAAGACCAAAGCGCCGTGTTGCAACGAACTTGTCAATCAACTGCCTCACGACCTTGGGGGATAAGTCGGAAAACTTACTCCATCTGTTATTTTACTTCGAAGAATTTTGGAAAAGCTTTATGGTGTTGTAAGCGATCAGTACTAACCCGCATAGGAGTACAGCCCAAGAAAAGTAGTATTCGACGCTTACCTTTGAACAGTCGGCTTGTGCTGTTTCTGAGAAGTAAGTTACAATCTGACCCAACCCGGATGTACAGACCCTGTGCCAAGTAGAGAGATTTTGAGATGAGAATATCGGTTCGTCTTGGAGGATGAACCCGAACGCTGTCATCGCCACTCCTATAGTTATCGCCACACTAGGTTTCATATTTTTAGGCAAATCTTTACCTCCTAACTCTTTCTGTAGATACATCTTTAGAGAGAAGATATCGAATCTTGGAAGGAGAAAGCGAACCTCCCCACTTTTGCTTTCCACCTACCTCTTTGTCTGCAAGTCAATTGTGGAATTACGTCGACCGTTGTAAGAGCTCCGGTTTCCCGTCATCTTAGTTGCGGTGAATTTCAGGATAGTTGACGCATATGCCTGCTTTCAGATTAATGGTAATTCGCTAATTTTGAGCGGCCTCATTCTCTTCGATTTCGCTGTTTTCGATAACGGTAATTTCATCGTGTACGATCGGTTCGCAAGCGATTAGTGAATTGTGCATAACGCAAAGCGCTTAAACACGTCTCAACCATCCTTGACTGCTATCACCAACAGTTTGGCGCTACTACTGCTATTATCTAGGTCAAGTCACGAACGATTCATCTTATAATATGAAGCGACTGAATGTAACTTGAATCAGAGTATTCACGTCTCGAATCGATTGTTTAGGCACTGTGTGCTATCTATATATTTGCTTTCCATTCGACTAAAAAAGTTGAGCGAATGATAATTTAATCTTCCAGCTTTATCCCGTTGGAAAGTGCCTTTTCTATCACTCCCAAGAGTATGAGACATTGCTTTTCGGTTGGAATTTTAGCGGGGATTTGACAAGCAATGCTAGTGATCCCGATTTCTTTTTCCGTTAGCAATCCTAATTTGGTTAGATTTTCAAGTGCAATGGACCATTTATGAGGGGGTATAGAGATCACTCTGGTTTGAATTTCAATTCCGTTGTCTATCTTTTGCATGGATATGGCGTTACGTTCTCGTGAGTGCTCTTGATCTGGCGAGATCAGTATCTTGTCGAAGGATACGGGTAATACGGTAATAAATCGATCCATATTTTCAATCATTCGGTTCCAGCAACTTTCTTGTTTGCTCCATTCTGATATATTGGAAATACCTTGAGGGGGGCGAAGAAGTTCATCGCTGACAAGTTTCCCTACCAATTCAATCGTAGTTTCTAACGTTATTCCAACTTCCTGGGCATTCCATATGGAAGAGTAGTTTAGTCGCTTGCCTTTTATCCTAATAATTTCGCTAATGACGCCGAGAGTATAGGCAACGATATTCGCTCGATATCCACCCCCATACCAAGGTTGATGCGATATGAGGCGCTCCGTTGCACGAAATACAATTGCGCGAGCCACAATCCTTTTGAAATATTCTTCATTAAATTTGTCTGGTGATTTCTCCCATTCGGCTCCGATTCGTGATGCATAGAAAGAGAAGTTTTTCTCCGCACCTAGGTTCACGAATCTTGGCTTATCATCCCAGACATTTTCAAACTTTGCGAGATCCGTTTTGCTGAACATTTGAGATTTAGGATTCTCAGCTTTAAAGTGGCGTTGCTCCGCCAATGATAGCTTTGATTGAGCATCGGCATATTGGCCACGGGCTCGCTCGTAAAACCATTTTGTTTCTCTCTGCGCGCCCCTAATAGCAGGTACCCATAACCGCCGAGAAAATTGTTCCATCCGAATATGAAACGCGTGATTCGAAAAGAAATCCGCCGCTTGTACTCTATTTTGCGTGTTGGCATATTCTGAGATCCGGGGAACTATTCTGTCACTCAATTTGCTGTCAATTACTGTCAGTTTCATTTGCACAAATATTTGTTTCAAATCCGCCTTATCTTTTGTCGAATGGTAAAGTGAGGCTGTCGTTTGACCTCCATTTACTATCTGGAGATCGGTGATCTTTGTGATGGATAAGCCTTCTTGTCCATACTTCGTTTCGACGCCTTGAGCGGTCGCCGTGATACCGTTGTTGTAGGCGAAGAACATTGATGGTTCGTTAAGTATCGTCGTTCGTATGCCTTGGTTCACTTTTCCTCTGGCTTGGAGGAATGTCCTAACGTTTTGCTCGAGAAGCCGGGCCCCGTATTTCTCATAAAGTTTCGATAGAATTTCACCTGGCATAACGACTAGATACGACTGATATGTTTCTGTTCCGACATAAGCAGGCAGACAAGGAATTGCGGTTCCGAACATGGATTCGAAGTTCAAATCCAATGGCTCTTTATGACTCTGCGAGATGCGTTGGCGAAAGAGTCTTGAGATGTCCCATATGTGGTAGCTGGTAGAGATATCGATCAACTTGGTATCCGGCAGCTCTTTTATTCGGTCACTCAACGTTCGGTCGGAGATTAGAAATATGTTAATGTGTCTTAGAGAGTTTCTTTTTAATTTAATTTGACTCGAAAGTCCATGTTCAGGCGACGTTACTTCTAAAGTCTCTTCAAGGTTTTTGTTAGCGGATGCTTCTAAGAAATTCGCGACTCGTTTGAAAGACGCCACTGCTTCCGTACGGGTTAGGGATTCGATTTCAGTCCTATTGCCAAAATCGGCAACGAAGAGATCAAGTCCTCCGTCGTCGTTGAACCAGTAACCATCGACTCGCAAACCTCGTTGAGCACTAAAGTGACAGAATTCAAAACCTTCCGTAATTCCTGTTTCGATCAAATCTGCAGTCACGTTATCCAAGAATTCAGCAAGTAGAAAGTTTCCTTTTATCTCGGCACCGGCAAGTAGACTCTGTTTAAAGTCATGAAAAAACTCGTCTTTAGTTGTTTCCATGCTAAATTCTCCGAAATAATTCGCCAGATTGGCAGGCATATGAAGCGATTGATTCCAATTTGATGTCGTATCTAACTTTCATTATTGAATCGGGAAGGCTTGATCGCACCAAGCGCGGGAAGTCGTCAATGATACGGTAAGCGTTGAAAATTTCAGCTAAAAACTGTGGCTTATCGTATTCTGTAAGTGGTAGATAATTCGTGCTCGCGATTTTTCCAAGGAATGACTCTATGGCAACTGGATTTGATAGTTCGCTCTCAATCAGAGATATCATGCCGTTTAGCGAAAGTGCATAGTTGTCGTCAGGAGCTTCCGTTAGACGTAGTGTGAGTAAATACAGATGCTCAGCAAACGACTCTAGTTGATCTTCGGATGAAATGTGCACTACCCCGCGCTCTTTTGTGGACAGTGACTTTACTTCAATGGCGCGATTTCCGAAAAGGAAATCCTGTTGCGCGTTACTTGGACCACTCCAAGCTTCAATTGCGGCTTCTTGTGACAATGTTCCACGATAGAGCGTTCGGAGGGTATGTAGTTCGCCGAACAAACCCTTAATTTCTTCGGGGGACATTATTCGGTTATAACCAGAAGCAAGAAAGGCTTTCCAGCGTTTTAGATGTGAAAAGATCACTTCAACGGCCGTTTCTGAGTTTGAAACCATGTTGAGGCGAGCAATTAATGTATTGCATAATCCAAAGAATAAATCAACGTCTATGTGGCGTGCAAGTGCGAGAACAACTCGTTGCATTCCCGCACTTTCTCCATTTCGAAGATCGATACTAATCCCGTGCAACTTGGTAGTTTGTCTGCGGAACTGCGTTGTTACATCACCGCTCAATTCGATTATCAGTAGACATTGAGACGAGGAATCACGTCCCCAGAACGTGGGAACCCCGGTTACGTCTAAAACTCGGATAACGTTAAATCCGGTGCCAGGTATAGGTATTTCTTCCCATGGAGTGGACCTATTCATCGTCGAAATCCTCTTCAGGTTCGGCATCACTTCCAAATGGCCCGTATTCTTTTTCCAACCATACTTTGTTCGCGACAACGTTTATTGCGATCTTATACAGGCCGTCGGGAAAGCTGATACCCCAGGCCGGTACGCGATCGCAAATTGGTATTACGTTATCCTTTGGCTGAAGAATATGAATCATAAGTAGCGGCTTATTACGGACTAGTCGATAATGGTAATCAGATGGGATTACCGTTTTGGTTGAATTTGCTTCATTTGCGATTTTATTCGCTTCATCGATTTGGACCGGAGTCAGGCCAAGTTTCTCGTCTCCTCGACTGGCTACGCGGTATCCGGAGATTTGCCATCTAGCAGTCGTAGCTTCTGCGGCAGTTCGAAGCTGTGGTCCTAAGCGAAATTCACCCGGTTCACTTGGTCCCTTGGAAATGAGAATGACGTCGCCTTTGGGAAAATCGTCGTAGATTGCTCGTAGATAATCTGTAGCGGCTTTCTTTTGATTGCTGGCATCGTAATGTGACTTGAATCTTGTTAGAAACTCGATTATGCGCATCGTATCGACATCGCGTACATACCATCCTTTTTCTGTTTGTGAAATTTCGCCTCCAAATTTATCTCGCCAAAATTCGGTTATCAAAATTTCATTAGTTTCGCAGGTTTCCTTGTCAGGATCGAGTAAAAAGCTTTCGATTAGTTTTCCGGTGAAATTTTGACTAATGGTTATTTTTTCAGCACTTCGCATTTTATTAGCAGCTGTAATCAGTAGACTATCGGGATGAGAAGTAACGTATAGCCCAAATTCGCGGGGACTCAAATTTGCGATTCGCATATTTCTAATTTGTTGCCGTAGTTCTTCGGTGGCCTCTGCTATATGTTTGTACCAACTAATGGAGTCCTCTGATAAGAATACTCGACAAAGATCTTCGTAACCAGGTCGATAGCCAAACCATCGAGCCATTTGCATGAGGGTGTCATACATTTTTGTGTTGCGATACATGTAGCTAACGGTAAGGCCCTCAATGGTCAATCCCCGGGACAAGCTTAAGCCTCCTATTGCGATCGCCGTAAGACCATTTCCATCTCTTTGATATTTGCCATAGTCAAGAACGTCATCGCTTTTGCCGTTAATGAGATAGACCTTGAGATTATCGAAGACGCTCCAAAGAATTCGCTTAACTTCGGGCCATGCAAATTCGCAGTTAGCGTATTCGTTCTCAAATACCGCTTTTATATTGGCCATGTATTCGTTCAATTCCGAGCTTTTATCTGGCATTAGATAATTGGCCTTTACTGCTTCCCGGATTTTATCTAACCGTAAATTCACGAAAGCTTCAACATCCCGCTGGATCGACACAAAGCGGGAGACATTTATTAGCATTGAACAATGTTTGCGTTCCTGTTTCCTTAAATTGCGAATTGCACGAGCGACGATAAACGTATCAATTGCTCCGTAAAGACTCGGTGGAAGCTCATGAAACTCCGTATCCTTCTTGTGGGATAATGGGATGTACTCCTCCCCGTCCGTGATCTCTACTAGTATTTTATCGCTAATATCTTCATTGATAAAGACCTTTTCTGGTCCGAAATACGTCGTAGGCGCATCCATTGAATAGATGAAGTCTTTAGGAAATAATTCTTCGTAAACATCGCCGGCGAATGAATCGGGATCAATAAATATGTTGGCGAACGGGGTTGCAGTGTAGCCAACGTAGCATGATTTAGCGAAAAGCCTAAGAATCTTTCTGATCCATGCGTTAGTTTTGGTCGGATCTATGTCAGGTTTATTTGTGTTTATTGAGGCATTATCAGCCTCGTCATCAATCACCAGTAGGGGAACGTCGGCGATTCGGTCATGACCCTTTGTGTTTAGTTCATGCAGCCAAGAGTAAAGTCCTTCAAGAGTCTTGACATTTTTCTTAATTACAATTATAACCGGCTTTTTGAAGTCATTAAGTTCGTGCCCGCTTTGTTCTCCAGTTTTTTTATTGAAGTCTGAATTTACACTGGTAAGCGTTACGGGGTGAGGGTAATCTTTATTAAAACCGACTCCTATGTTACCGCGATTTCGAGGATCGCTTGAACGTCCAACGAAACCCTCGTCAATTCGTTGTTGAGTTTGCTTTCTCAAGTTATTGTGTATTCCTGCTATTACAATGATGAATTTGTATCCCGCATCTGCGGCCTTAGCGATAACTCCTACGTAATTTGCAGTTTTGCCTGATTGGACGTGACCTATTACTAGTCCGCGTCTGCTCCACGTTCCTTCGCTCTTTGGATCTTGGAGTAATCCTAGAATCTTTGAACCGTCATTTTCAAGAAGCGTATTTACGACGGAAGGCTTCCATGCTTCTCTTTTTAGGTGTTCGCCATATGCGTCCGCGTATATTGAATCAAATTCCCGTTTGTGTATCCAATCCTGATCGTGATCTGCTTCGACGTTTACCAGAGAAATACCTGCACTCATATGTGAAGGTATTTCGGATTCCGCAGTTGCTACTACGTTCTGGAGGTCTCCCGAGTAGCCAATTATCGGAGCTAAGGTACTCGCCTTTGCCCATATTTCTTCGTGAGTTGGAATTTGGCTTGACGTTTCATAGGCCGCGAGAACTGCAGCTAAAACTGCTTTTTCTTTATTTTCTTCTGCCATAATTAAATGAATTCCTCGGAAATATATGCCTCAATAATACTTTGATTATTTTCTAGTATTCGGGTTGATCGCACGATGTCCCGAAATGTATCAGCATCACCCCGCGAATCGTTCCAAAGAGCATGCCTTAGATCAGAAAGTAGTTCTCGCGCATCATTTGCCGATGCCGCTTGCACGACCTCCCTGGGTTCGGTGGAATAATCCGAATAAATCATTTCAACGGGCAGCGATGATGATATAGCGTGAAGTAGAAGGTCAAGGTGTCGGACTTCGTTGTGCTCAAGCTTCTCTCGCAAGCGATGAACAAGAGGGTGTAGGTCGTTTAACTTGTATCGGATACCGATGCGGTCCGCATAACGTTCCCACAGGGGAAATTTTAAGTCTTGGAATAGTCTTTTCCCTCGACCGTGATGTATATTTCTACTTGCAATGGTGACTTGAGGGATAATTTGTCTCAGACGCTCACGCACGGGAAATGGAGGGCGCGAGCGCGATTTCTTGATGTCGATGGTCCAAGCTTCGTCCATCGTATTTGGAAAATTTATCTCGACGCGAGCAAGTTTGGTGGATTCTCCCTTTGGAATTAATCGGAACCAATCGCCCCAAGTCATCAGTCTTTGATTTCGATAAACATATGCTCCTTGATTCGAAATAAAGTCACCACGGCTTTGATAAAAATCATATTCCTGCGCGGTTAAATTAGAGTGATGCGGAAGAATGAAAGGCTGAAGGGTTACCACACTAGAACCTATATGCACGACTTCTTCTGGCAAATGGCGTGTGTAAGAATTTTTTCGACAAAAAGGGTCGAACGGTTCGACGGTGTGTCCATTCACCGAAATCCTCAAGCGGTCCCTACCTCTTACTTCACCAGACAGGTACTTGTGGAAAACTAACGAGAGATGCCTTTCGAGTATATCTAATTTTTCATTGACGATTTCAGCTTTTCTATTCCCTGTTTCGCCTTCAAGAAGTCGGTCTAGATCGCGCCAAATTACGGCAGTTCCGTGATTTCCTAAAAGTTCCACGTAGGGGATATCATTGATTTCATTGGAATCTAGCAACTTGAGGATCCACTCATCGGCCTTATCGATAAGGGTTAGATCCCATTCTGCAGCGGAGTAAATATTGTCCTTTTTGCTTGCCACGGTCAATGAACGACATTGCGAAAACGAAGCTGTCTTCAAGCCTAAACCAAATCGACCGAGATCTTTAGGAGACCGTTCGTCGCGCGGGTGGGTAGCTCCGTGTCTCATTGCGGCTATCAGCTCGTCATGGTTCATTCCGTTTCCGTTATCGAGAATGATCAATACCGGTACTTCCGCGAGAGGTTCGCAAAAGACTTCAACAGTGGTTGCTTCTGCCGAGATACTATTGTCAATCAAGTCAGCTATAGCGGTCTCTAACGAATAGCCGAGATCGCGCATCGATGCTGATAGGCATGCTGCACTTGGCAATAGCGTTATTTCTCTTGCCATATAATTCCTCCACATCTGGCTTTATTCGGTCCCGACCGCTGAGGCGAAATCGGAAACTACGAGTTTGAGATTTGTGAATATGGTATATCAAGAATATAGATTGAGGGTAAAATTTTCCATTTGACTGAATTAGATAGTGGCGGTTTAATCGTAGATTGAACTTACTTGCGAGCCCCAAAAAATATACAAGGTAAATTATTTTTATTTTGCTTGTGGGTGTTGAAGGGTTTAGGTCGTTCACTCTTTTGGTCGTCGTACGTGAGTGATTATTTCGTGCAATACCATCTGCGAATGTGACCTTATATACATTAACTTCCAGCGGCTGATGGAGTATTGTTGAGTATCTTTTTATGGCGGACCTTGACATGAAATTCACCTAAGGACTTCGTGCGAAATAATTAGCATCTACTTCGTGTCTCCGATTGAATCTAGAACCTCAGCAACGATGCCAGCAATCTGTTTGGCAAGCATAGGTGGTACTGCATTTCCAACTTGATGATACTGAGAAGTTCTTGGACCCGAGAAATAATAGTTGTCGGGAAATGTTTGCAGCCTAGCAGCCTCTCTAACTGTCAAACTTCTGCATTGCAGTGGGTCGAAGTGTATAAAGTAATGGCCATCCTTCGATATGTGGGACGTTATAGTTGTTGAAACTTGGTCAGCAAGTTGCACTCTGAATCGATCTGCGAACATTTTTCCTTTTCGCCCTATTTCGACGTTTTTATGATTCGGCAGTAAAGAATCGGGGAAGTCAGCTAGCCTCGGACTGCGTCCTTTTTTTTCGGCGAATGACGCGGCGAAACGGTATCTTTGAAGATCGGAAGCCATATGGCCTCTAGCTTCGTGTGCTGTAAGAACTGTCAATCTCTCGTCGTAGAGGCTTTGGATGAGTTTGTGTGCTGGCTTTCTGATTTCGTAGGCAGTTGAAAAAGTTGCCGTGGGTGGCTCGGTTTCTTCTATATTACTGAAGCGGTACTCGCTCGAAATTTTCTCAGAAATCTTCGCATTGACATTTCGGCGATTTGGGTCGGGGCTTTGGAGATATTGTATTTCGTTAAGCCAAGCTTGTGGACTATCTAATTGCTTCGAAAGTTTACTTCGAATTGGAGGGAGCGAGCCAATAGTATCCCGAACCGTAGGCGGATCTAGTTTTTCGAGCAATTTAGGACGTACCTTTATGTCACTCCTAATACCTACTATAAACATACGGTGTCTCGCCTGAGGGATTCCGTACTCTTCGGCCCGAACAACGAAGATGCGAGGGTCTAAAACGTCTTCGACTCTTGTGTCTTGAGTCAATGAGTAAAGCCGATAGCGAGGAGGATCTTGAAGTCCAGTGATTGATAGCCCTGGATTCGAGAGATCCTCTGTTATTCGTCTGATTGCGGACCTCCCCTCAATACTTGCAGAAAGCAGCCCTTTAACGTTCTCCATAACGAATACAGGAGGTCGGTGGTCTGCCATTATTTTTAGATATTCGAGATAAAGGGTGTGGCGTTTATCTTGCGCGAATTCCGGATTGCTCATCATTCGTGATCGACCGACCACGGAGTAAGCCTGACATGGCGGTCCGCCGACAAGAACCCACCTAGAGCGCTCGCCAATGCGACTCCCTATAAGGTCTTTTACGGTACTATGCGATTCCGGCCCGAGTGAAATCTTTAGAGCCGATGATTTTGCGATGTGATAGGCCTCTATATGGCGGTCGAAAAGTTCTTCTCTAGAGAGGTTGCCTTCTAAGAACTTGTAGTAGTCGTCGGGCACCTCGCCTTCCTGATACTGTCGAAAGAAATGGCGCATAAGGAGCGTTTGGTACGAGAATTCGTCTCGTTCGATTGAGACGGCATTGTTAAAATGTGGTGCTCCATTGGAGTCAGTGCTCAGGGCGAAGCCTTCGCCTAAACCACCTGGTCCAGCAAACAAATCGACAACGGGGTAACGATAACTAACTCCTCGTCGGCTATCTTTGTCTACTTGACTATCCCTCCTTATGTAGCCAGTTGCTTGCACTTTGTTTTCAAAGTGCATATTCTGCTTGCATCCGTTCGTGCGCAATCCAAAAGACAAATCTGATCATATACGTATGTTATTGCATAATCAGTGTCTCGACGCGTAAAACTAATAAAATCGATTTGGCCCGGCAAATGCAATCAAAACTGTAATATTCATTTAAAGGTGAATTTCCAGCAGCGTTAAGAATCAATTGAATTCTCCTCTTGTAAAAGCCGGTGAAAGTACCTAACCTTTCTACGTCAACATTTCCAACTCGCATCGGTTCACAAATATATAACACCGCTTGTTTTTTGACTTGACGCTTAGATCGCAGCGTACCTTAAGGAAAATGGTAGGCATCCCTCTCGGGCAATGATGTTGTTAGCTGGCTCGATTTTTCAGCTCAAGAGGGCGTAGTGGAATTGCTCACCAAACGCAACACGTACCTCGCCTCAACGATGCAGCCTTCAACATAGCTGACTTGAGGGAACTCAGTTGGTGAAATATCACCGACGCTTGAATAACTTTTATTCCCGTTGCACAACTGAATCCAGTTAGCCATTTCGATTCTCGCCGCCCTTTTGGTTTAAAAGGGCGTTCGATACACGAGCTCTTTTTTCAAAGATGCCAACAGCGGCTCAGCCATTGCATTGTCGTGGGATTGGCTGGTTAACTGTGAACCGCCGAGATTTCCCATCGACTTGGAGAACTGAGAGAGGCTGAGAATTTCTCTGAA
>VFSW01014514.1_pt1 | contig 10885 bp, 11 predicted proteins | sample 5358111 | NCBI WGS metagenome assembly VFSW01 (sample SAMN11554181, study PRJNA540505) | mine drainage metagenome | isolation source: sediment from site ElyBrook_90M | place: USA: Ely Copper Mine, Vershire, VT | collected 2017
GGTCGCTAAACTGCACTCTCCCTCTCTGTAAAGACGGCCAGAACACCACGCTTACCGTTAGGTTGATCATTTGCGCCGTCAACTGCGTCCTTAAAGTCGCCGTGAGAAACGACCATCCAACTTGCTACGATGCGGCGAAGCCGAACAGCGGACTGCAGGAAGCACGTCACGGCGTGACCGCCCACCTGCTCCTATCGCGATTACGAGCGCGTTTAATCCTGCGATTTCGTTTTCTTGCCCGCCTCTTGCTCGATACTCTTTCCTATTCGTTTTTGGACCGCCTGCCGCAGAATGATTTCGATCTGCCCGTTGACGCTACGCAATTCATCCTGGGCCCAAGCTTCCAACTGGGCCCAGAGGTTCGGGTCGATCCGCATTAAGAATGCTTTGCGTTCTTTCATCACGCCTTTAGCTGTAGAGCGTTCCTGCGTTCACGATGGGGTGAACTTCAGATTCGCTGCAGAGTACGACCATGAGATTGCTCACCATCGCCGCCCGGCGCTCGTCGTCGAGATTCACGACGTCCCTTTGGGACAGTTCTCGCAGCGCCATATCGACCATTCCGACAGCGCCCTGAACAATCTTCTGCCGCGCGTCAATGACAGCCTCTGCCTGCTGTCTGCGAAGCATTACTTGAGCTATTTCTGGAGCATAAGCCAGATGCGTCAATCGAGCTTCGTCAACCACAACACCTGCTTTAGCCAACCTGTCCTGCAGTTCGCCCCGTAAAGTGTACGCGGCGGACCATACATTTACTCCGCCCTTGACAGGGACTAATGTCGCCTGACGTTGCACCTATTGTTTGCATGTCGAACACGATCTTGTAGTCCTGGCTGGGATCAGGCATTTCATGCGCATCCGGAATGTCGACCATGACCGGTGCGCTCGGAACAGCCAGCGTTTGCGCCGCAGTCTGCATCGTTAGACATCCGAGAACCGCAGCTTTCACCAGCGCACCAGTAAACATCTTCGAAGAAAGACCCCTCATGTTCGCCTCCATCCAAATGGTAATGTACGGTACGAATGCCACTTGCAAATGGTCTTAAGGTATTCTCGGACCCGTTTCGAAATAATCGCCAGCCGGCCGAAGGTCTCACGAATCGAACGATCGGCCTTTTAACAACCTCATGGGATTAATGAGCTTGTCCGGCGGTCACCGGAAATCGCGCAATGCGCCACTCTATCGCGGGAATTCTTCCGCATCATCCGTCAGAAGGACCCGGCCGCATGGCCGGCTTGGCGGACAGCTGCTGCTACTGGCCCATTCGCCAACTTTGCCAACTACCTTCAATGCAACGAAACCGCCTTCCTTCGCGGCACTTCAACAGCCTTGGAGCAACGGGCCAGTCGAAGGCCAGGTCCACCGCCTCAAACTGATCAACCTCTATGCACGGTCGCGCTAACTTCGACCTGATACGCTTGCGTGTTCTGCGCACAGCTTAAAACTGGATTTACACAACTCCTCCACGAAAATCCTACAACCCCTTCACAAAATTGCACATGGACCATTTCTTGCGCAGCCGCGTACACAAACTGCGTTGTGAGATTGACAACTGTAATATATCGGTATATTGTTCTCCCTATCAAAGGCCTCTGCAACTGCGCTTCCGGAGCTAAGCGGGGGCGATTGCTTAATCGTGCTCTTCCTAGACCGATTTTCCGGCAGTTCCCTGATAGGTACGGCGGCATTCAGGACAGAGTTCATTTGTAAGCTGCCCTGCAGCACACGAAATTCCGATGCGAAAGAGGAAGGGATGAATATCGAGAAGTTTGGCTGCCACGAGGCGCAGGACGTGTTCCGGATCTCGCTTCGGACGGAGAGCGGAACCGAGTTGGCTGTTCTTACATATGGCGCGGTTCTACAGGATATGACACTACCGTTGCTCAGGGGGCAGCGCCGCGTAGTGTTGGGTTTCGAGACGCTCGGTGCTTATGTCGAGAATTCTATGTGGCACCTCGGTTCTGTGCCGGGGCGGGTTGCGAACCGGATCGCCGGAGGGCAGTTCAGCGTGGATGACGCGCAATATCGGATACCCAAAAACCAGAACAATCGCCATACACTGCACAGCGGCACTCAGGGGTTTGGCGCACGCAACTGGACCATAGTATCGTCCACGGAAAACGCTGTAACGCTGGCTCTGGTCTCCGAGGATGGGGACCAGGGCTTTCCAGGCCGACTAACGACGACGGTAACCTATCAGCTTCTGGCGCCCACAACCTTGCGAATCGAATATACCGCAACCACGACCCGGCCAACGCCCATCAACCTCACCAACCACGCCTATTTCAACCTTGATGGTGGCGGAGATATTCTGGACCACCGGCTTGTTCTGGAGGCTGATCACTATACTCCTACAGATCGCGACCTGATTCCTACCGGTGAAATTCTTGCAGTCGAGGGCTCGCCCTGGGACTTCCGACGGGAGCGTGCAATTCGGTTCGAGACGGAAAACGGGCTCTTCCACTACGACGGCAACGTGGTGCTGCGATCCCACGGGATGCTCACCAGAGCGGCTTGTGTAACGTCCTCCCAAGGCGATCTTTCCATGGAAGTGTGGACGACAAAGCCGGGCCTGCAGTTTTTCGATGCGGCGACTTTGGACCTGACCGCATCTGGGTTGGGCGGAATCCGCATGGTGCCGCGTTCTGGCCTGTGCCTGGAACCGCAGTTCTTTCCGGACTCGATTCATAAGGCACACTTTCCGAACTGCATTTTGCGCCCATCGGAAGTCTATTCCCATTGCACCGAATATAGGTTTCTCACACCATCGTCGGCTGGATGATCTGGTTGACTTTGCTTGCTCACAATCGCAAACGGTTGATTGGCGCTTGCGTCGGATTTTGCGGTTCGATTATTGAAGAAACAATGGAGACAACATCATGAGCGTGAAAATTGCATTGATCGGCGCCGGCAGCGCGATGTTCGGCCTTGGCGCTGTCGGAGACATACTGAAGTGCAAGCCACTGGCTGGCAGCACAATTGTGCTGAACGACATCAATTCTGAGGCGCTGTCATTTGTTAGCAATGTGGCGCGCAAATATGTTCAGGGCCACTCTCTTCCCTTCACGATCGAGGCCACAACCTCGCTGGATGAGGCGCTCAAGGGCGCGCAGTTCTGCATGATTTCCATTGAAGTTGGAGACCGTCATGCGCTCTGGGAGGATGACTGGAAGATTCCGATGCAGTACGGCATCCGCCAGGTTTATGGAGAAAACGGCGGTCCGGGAGGACTCTTTCATGCGCTCCGCATTATTCCTCCGATTCTGCGGATTTGCGAACGTATACAGCAGATATGTCCCGACGCCTACGTGATGAATCTATCCAATCCGATGATCCGCATCACGCACGCGGTGCACACCAAATTTCCAGACTTGAAGTTTATGGGAATCTGTCACGAGGTGGCATCACTGAATGAGCATTTGCCTCTTCTACTCGGGACGCCTTTGGAGAATCTGTCGTTCAAGGCTGGAGGCTTCAATCACTTCAGCGTTTTGGTGGAGGCAAAATACAAAGATAGCGGCAAGGATGCCTATCCCGACATCCGGGCCAAGGCTCCGGCCTATTTCGCCAAAGCTCCGGCGGTATTCGGCTATGTCGGCGAGCGAGCCCTCTTTCAAGAAATCCTTCAGCGGTTCGGCTACCTGCCAATCACCACAGACAGCCATTTCGGCGAATATATCTCGTGGGCTGCGAGCGTCGTTGATCATCGGGGTATCATGGAGTTCTATAGCAGTTACAAGAAGGAGATGCGCTCCAATCAAGACGAAGCGCTCCGCCGGGTTGCGAACGGCACGCCCGTTGAGGAATATTGGCGCGTTGTGCCGATCATTGAAGGCATTCTTACGGACTCGCATCACGAGGAATTGGCAGTCAATCTTCCGAATGACGGCTTTATTGAGTACCTGCCGACGAATCAGGTCGTGGAAGTTCCTGCCACCGTTGACAAGAACGGCGTTCACGGCATCAAACTCTCTCATTATCCACGGGCATTTGCTGGTCTGTTGATGAATCAGGTTGCCGTAAATGATCTGACCACCGAGGCGGCACTCTACCAATCGAAAGAGGCAGCGCTGCAGGCGTTGCTGGTTGACCCTGTTGTGCACGATGCGCGCGCCGCTGAAGCTGTGCTGAATACCATGTTGGCGCTGCAAGCGAAGTATCTTGGCTACCTCAAGTAGCGGTCGACAGAGTTGTCCCTCTACAGGACACCGCGGATAGTGGCACATGGCAGAAGGTGGAAATCACGGCGGCCATCTCTGGCCCAGTTCCACATTCGCGGGTCCGCATGGTAGTGACCTGCAGCCGACTCGCCTTTGGAGGCCCGTCCATGACCGCCCTCGGAGCTTCGCATCACCACAAGGACTATGGTCCTGTAGGCGAACAGGCGATCAAACTTGCCAAGCGGACCATACTTCCCATTACCTTCCTTATCTACTTTTTCAACTCGTTGGACCGGGCGAATCTTGGCTTTGCCGCTCTCCAGATGAACAGCGAGATGCACATCTCGGCCGTCGACTTCGGGAATTTGGTCTCGGCGTTCTTTGTTTCTTATCTGATCTTCCAAATCCCTAGCAACATGGCTATTGAAAGACTCGGCGCCAAGCTCTGGATTGGAACGATCGTCGTCGGCTGGGGATGCGCCACAATGCTGATGTTCGTCGTGCAAGACACAACTCAGATGATGCTGGCGCGCTTTCTCCTTGGTGTCTTTGAGGCAGGCTTCTTTCCGGGCATTATCTTCTTCTTCGCGCTATGGTTTCCCGATCGCGAGCGCGCCAAGGTGACCGTCTGGTTCATGTTGGCAAGTGCGGGGTCAGCGCTGGTGGCCGGCCCGGCTTCAGGTTGGTTTGTGGGGCACGTCTACTTTTTCGGACACGCCGGATGGCGGTGGCTCTTCATTATCGAAGGCGTTCCCACTATTATTCTCGGAGTTCTATCATTCTTCGTGCTTTCGAGTTCACCCAAAGAGGCAAAATGGCTCCCTGTGGAACAACGCGACTGGCTGGTCAATAAGCTGGAAACCGAACGCGCAGGGTTAGGAGCAGTCCAAGGCGTGGGCTTGCGTGGCGCTCTTTGCAACCCGGTACTGTGGAAGCTGGCCGTCGTCTATATGTGCGCTCAAGGCGCTACGCAGATGGCGAGCTTTTGGTTTCCTCCTGCTTTGAAGGCCTACCGGTTCGGACTCACGGATACACATGTAGGCCTCCTTATGGCCGTCCCCTACATTTTCGGCCTCTTGACCATGATGTTGTGGGCTCGCAGTTCAGATCGGACCGGTGAACGAAAATGGCACACGGGAATTCCGATGCTGGTGTGTGCGCTCTCCTTCTTGATCCTTGCAATCGGTCCCTCGTTATGGATGAAAATCTTGGCCCTGGCTTTGTTCGGTATGGGGAGCCTCGGCTATTACGGGCCGTTCTGGGCTATGCCCGCTGCTATGCTCTCACCTGCGGAGTTGGCAGTTTCTATCGCTTTCATCAACTCCTGCTCAAGCCTCGGCGGACTAATCACCAGCCAGATTCTCGGCTACGCGGATAAGTCCTTCGGATCAACGGGTATCTTCCTGGCGATGACAGTCATGGCCCCTCTGTCGGTTCTTGTCCTGATGACGATGAAAGTGCCGCGGGCCCAATCCGTATCAGCGGACCTTGAGATGGACTGCAATTTTGCAAAGCGCGGCTTGGTAAGCGACCCGCAGGCAAATCACGATTGTTGCGCACTGAGTCCCGACACAACAACAGGAGATAAGTGATGAAAATCACAGCTATCGAAATCTTCGACTGCGAAATCTGGCGCCGCCATCCGGATATGACGCGTGTCAACCCGGTCCTGATCCGCGTGCATACCGACGAGGGCGTCACAGGTGTCGGCGAGGTGGGCCTCGCGTACGGCGCCGGCGCCAAGGCCGGGGTCGGGATGGTCCGCGACCTGGCCCCCTTTGTGCTCGGCAAGGATCCGATGAAGTCGGAGGCGCTCTGGGAGAATCTTTTCCGTGCGACTTTTTGGGGGATGAGCGGAGGTCCGGTGTTCTATGGCGGGTTGAGCGCCATAGACATTGCGCTCTGGGACATCCGCGGCAAGGTACTCAACGCCCCGATCTATCAATTGCTGGGGGGAAAGACCAACGACAACCTCAGAACCTATGCCAGCCAGTTGCAATTCGGCTGGGCCGACAGGCTGGCCATCCTGATCGACCCTAAGCAGTATGCCGAGACCGCCAAATACGCCGTCTCGCAGGGGTACGATGCGATCAAGGTCGATCCCATGCAGATCACCCGCACTTACTGCCCGGATCAGCGGCGGGAGGTATCGCAAAGCAACTTCGGACTATTGCTCGCCGACCAGGTGCGGATGGGTGAAGAGCGTATTTCCGCGATGCGCGAGGCCGTCGGCTCAGACGTGGATATCATTTGCGAGATTCACTCGTTCCTGGGCACGAACGCGGCCATCCAATTCGCTCGAGCCATCGAGAAATACAACATTTTCTTCTATGAAGAACCCGTCCATCCGATGAACGTCGACAACATGGCCAAGGTCGCACGCAACACCACGATTCCGCTCGCCACAGGCGAGCGCTCCTATACGCGCTGGGGTTTTCGGGAGCTGCTGGAGAAACAGGTCGTTGCCGTGGTCCAGCCGGATCTCTGCCTCGCCGGTGGCATCACGGAGGGCAAGAAAATCTGTGACTACGCCAATCTCTATGACGCAACCGTGCAGATTCATGCCTGTGGATCTCCGATCTCTACAGCTGCGGCACTTCAAATCGAGGCAACGATCCCGAATTTCATCATTCATGAGCATCACACCTGGGCGCTCAAGGATGGTATCCGTGAACTATGCATCAATGATTACCAACCGCGGCAGGGCAAGTATCGTGTTCCCGATCTTCCCGGCCTGGGACAGGAGCTGAATGACGAGGTCGTCAAGGAATATCTCGCTGTCACAATTCAGCTCTGATTCCCGCTATCCAACCGGGATCAGTCAGGAATACGTGGGCTTTTGCGTCGGCCAAAACCCCATTTGCCGCCACCCTCGCAGTTTGGAGTCTCGCGCTCCCTCCTGTGGAACTTCGGATGTGTTGCCCACGCTGTCCGCCCTCATCTTCGATCTCGACGGAACGCTTACCGACTCCAAACCTGGAATTCTTGGCTGTCTGCGCAAGGTTCTCGACGCCCGCAATATGGGCGACCGGGTTTCGCTCGATCGCTTCATCGGTCGTCCTCTTGTAGAGTGGGTCGTCGAGCTGCTACCCGAGGGAAGCAACGATGAACGCATGGCCATGGTCCGTGATTACCGCGCCTGCTACGACCGCGTGGGCTGGAGAAACAACGCCGTCTTCCCAGGTGTCCGTGAAATGCTGGCCGATTTGCGCCGGAAGGGATTTTCGCTTTACGTCTGCACCTCGAAGCTGCAGCACTTCGCCGTCCGCATCCTCGACTTCTTTGAACTGTCTGGCCTTTTCATCGCCATCCGCGGGGACAAGATCGAAAACGCCAGCCACAGCAAAGGGGATTTGCTGGCCAGCCTGCTGAGGGAATACTCCCTCCGCCCGGAGTCAGCCTGGATGATAGGCGACCGCAGCTTCGACATCGACGCAGCCCATGCAAACGGCCTGCGGTGCCTTGCCGCCGGGTGGGGCTACGGCACACCGCAGGAGTGTACGCAGGCCGATGCCGTCTCAGCTATCCCCGCCGATGTCGAAGCCCTCGTCTCTCCTGGGAACCTGACTGCCGGTCGCTGACCTGCTCTAAAGGCAGTAGCCGCAGGTTGCAACCGCAGAATGGCAGATACTGTGTTCCAGACCTTCCCGGTCTGGGGCAGGAACTGAATGAGAAGGTCGTCAAGGAGTATGTTGCCGACAGAATCGAGATCTGATCATCGATGCCGCATACCTCATCCATAAGTGCTTTGAACAATAGAAAGCGGATCTTTCGTTACCGGCCAACTCGCGGCGATGGTGGCCGGCAACTTGAATCCACACGGCTGCACGAGAGTTCGACTGCGGGGCGGCCACAAAACCTGCCAGATGGATCTGTCTGGCATCCAGAAGAAGCTCACATCTGTACGCATTGGGAGTCCCAGCGATGAAACCAAGAGTTGCCGCAGTTTGCGCGCGTTATGAGGAACGGTCGCGGCAGGAGCAGCCCATTGTCGCTGCTCTCACCATGCAGGAGTATCTTGACAGCCGAGACGAATTTCTGCTCGATATCGGAGTAGAATCCGCGCAGTTCCTAAATATTCTGATCAAGGCCTCTCGCCCACGTACGATTCTTGAGATCGGCACATCCTACGGATATTCAACCATCTGGCTGGCTGAGGCAGCCGAGGTGTGCGGCGCCCATATCGTGAGTTTTGAAATCGATGCACCGAAAATCCGTTACGCGCAAGAACAAATCAAAGAGGCTGGCCTGAGTTCCGTAGTCGAGTTTGTTCATGGGGATGCTTGTCTCGCCCCATTATCGTTGCCGTGCCCGGTTGACTTCGCCTTGATTGACCTTTGGAAAGAGCTCTACATTCCAGCTCTTGACGCTCTTTATCCTATGCTTGCGCCGAAAGCGATCATCGCGGCCGATAACATTTGCTTGCCCGCAATTCACGCACCTGCAATGCAGGGTTACGTCGCTCATGTGCGTTCGCTGCCTGGAATGCAGTCCGTTACGGTGCCGGTTGGAAGCGGTATCGAGTTGAGCCGGTACTCGCAAGTGTGATGGTCAAATCAAGGTTCGGTGAGTTCCGTGCGAGGCCGACCTCAAACGAGCAATGATCTCATGAGCGCCACGAACAGCTCGCCGAGCCTTAGACACCGTGCAAAGATTCCGGCATAGTCTGAGAAATCTTACCGGATAGAGGCCGTTGTGAGGTGCGTTGTTTGCGAGACCAGCAGTGGATCGAACTGATTGATCAGGTCGATTTCGCGGAAGAGCTGATCGATGTGCGTCTGGAAGGCCTCGGCCGCCGCGGCTTCGTCGCGCTTCTGGATGCACCGATAAATGGTTCTGTGCTGCTCGAGGCTTTCGAAGTAGTGCTGGGACTGGGGAAGCGCGTAACGGCGGACGCGATCAAGCTGGCCGTTGGCGTGGTGCAGCGAACGCCAGCCGTTGGGGAATCTGGAACACTCGCAGATCAGCTTGTGAAACTGGTTGTCCAGATCGAAGAATCCATCCATGTCGTCTTGGTCAGCTGCAAGTTTTTGCTGGAAGAGCAGTACCTCGAACGAACGGGCAAACGATGGTTCGTAATGGCGCGCCGCAAGCTGAACCAGACGCTTTTCGAGCGTATCGCGCAGAATCTGGCCGTCGAGCACCTGGTCGATCATGATGATGTTGACAAACGTGCCGCCACCAGGTCTGACCACCACCAGACTTTCCGCTGCCAGTTGCAGGATCGCCTCGCGCAGCGGCGTTCGCGAGACTCCCAAGGCCTCGCATATTTCCATTTCGACAATCGATTCGCCGGGAGGTAACTTCATGGTGATGATGGCCTGGCGAATCAGCTCGTAAACCTGACTGGTCTTGGGGAGGCGGCTAAAGATTCTGTCCGGGGAAAAGCCGAGCTGCGCCAGACGCGAAGCTCCGGCGCCGGTCACAGGCACTGGGGCTGGCGGGTTCGTGGCCATATTCCGCGGTGCAGAATCGATCTTCTGGCGCCGTGTCTCTTCCGCGAGCGAACGCGCCTCCGCGAAGTGCATTGCCACCGAGGGCTTAGGTCTGTTGCCGGCCTTGTTGGTTAGCGTGGTATGCGGGTTCTCGTGGATAGATCGTTTCGCAGTCAAAGTGTGCTCCTCTATCAGACCGTAGTGAAGGTCGAGTTTTGAATGGGCACGGCTTCAGCCGTTCCGTAACTGCTCTAGAATGAACGGGGCTTTAGCCCCTGAGGGATGTTTTTCTCGGCCAAGTTACTTTCACCACAGGCTGCTATCAGTATGAACGAATACTTCCTTATTGACAATATCAATATATTGATATATCTTTCTCCCGTCCATTCTTTCTCGGCAAGCAAGGTTCCTGAGCCGGATCGCTAACCGTATAGAGGCAGGAAATGAAATCTTCAAAACCCTAAAACTGTACCAAGTGGAAGTTGAGAGTTTGGGGCCTCCGTGGTTCTCTGAAGGTGGAGAGGAGAGCCAGGAGATGGCGAAGAAGGGACATTCAGAAGAGGAGATTCTGCGGGTGCTGCGCGAAGCAGAGTCGGGTACCGCAGTTGTGGAGGTATGCCGCAAGCATGGGATCAGCCAGCAGAGTTTCTACCTTTGGAAACGGAAGTATGCAGGCCTTGGTCTGAGCGAGTTGCGGGAGCTGCGCCAGCTTCACGAGGAGAACGGCAAGCTGAAGCGTTTGGTGGCCGATCTGAGCCTGGATCGCCACATCCTGCAGGAGATTGTCGCAAAAAAGTTGTGAAGCCTCGGGCACGGCGTGAGCTTGCCGAGTGGACGCAGCAAGTCTACGAGTTGAGCCAGCGCCATGCTGCGAGGCTGATCCCGGTTCCACGCATGACTCTCCGTTATGAACATCATCGTGAACGCCACGAGGAACTGCGATTGCGTCTGCGGCAGCTGGCTGGCAGCAGAGTAAGGTACGGCTATCGGCGTCTGACCATCCTGTTGCAGCGCGAGGGATGGGAAGTAAATGCCAAGAAGGTTTACCGCCTATATGCCGAGGAAGGATTGAAGGTGCGAACACGAAGTAGGAAGGAGCGGGCTCAACGTCAACGGCTACCGCTGGCGCAAGCCACAGGCAGGAACGAAAAGTGGAGCATGGACTTCGTTGCCCAGCGGCTTGCAGATGACCGCTGGATTCGCGTTCTAACAGTCGTCGACCAGTACACCCGCGAGTTGGTTTCGTCAACTTGACTTGGCCCCTTTTGATGGACTGATCTGGCCCCACC
>VFSW01014515.1_pt1 | contig 10885 bp, 10 predicted proteins | sample 5358111 | NCBI WGS metagenome assembly VFSW01 (sample SAMN11554181, study PRJNA540505) | mine drainage metagenome | isolation source: sediment from site ElyBrook_90M | place: USA: Ely Copper Mine, Vershire, VT | collected 2017
ATGCTGCGGTCGGCGGCGATGCGCCACAGCCGGCGGAGGAGCGCGACGTGCGCTCGCGCCGACGGCGTCGACTCGAGACGGAGCGAGACGGCTCGCGCCGGCTGGGGAATGCCGGGCTGCGAATACCCCGCGATCGCTACGGTCGCGAACTCGTCGGCCGTGCCGGCGCTCCCCAGCCCGTCGCCCATCTGCATGCCGCCGCCGACGCTCAGGCCGTCGTAGTGCAGCTCGAGCCCTGCGGTGCCCGTGAGCCCGTTGCGATCCTCGCCAGGAAAGTACGAATCGAGCGCGCCGTAAAGCCGCCCGACGTAAGGGATGTCGAGCCCCAGCGTGATGCGGTCGGTCCATCGTCCGGCGCCCACCGCCGCCGCCTCCCAGTACTCGGCCTCGACGCCGAGCTCGAAGTCTCGCCTTCCGGTTGGCCGCATGGCGACCCCGAGGACATATTGGCCGTCGAGCACGGGCCGGCACTCCGGGCCCGCCGAAAAGCATGGCAGCCCGGCGTTGCGGATGGGCGCCTCGCTCGGGCGGTTGAAGTCGCGCGCGATGGCGGCGAAGGCCAGGTGCGGGTCCGGCCGCCAGGACGCCGCAGCGGTGAGGCCCCAGAGGCCGTCGACGTAGCTGTTGACGGAATACGACCGAGCGAGCGAGGCGCCGAAGGCGAAGTGCTCGCCGACCTGCCCGGCGAGGGCCAGCGTCACCCACGCGTAGTCCTCGCCGCGGTACGGGAAGCCGACGCCCTCGGTGAGCGGCCCCCCCCAAGGCGGTTGCACGAGATCGACGCGAAGGGCAGCGGCGAAGCCGAAGGGGAGGGGGGCGGCGCCCTCGAGGGCGTGGCCACAGCCGATCTTGACGGCGTCATCGGGGCAACGAACCCATGCCCATCGCAGCTCGGGCGCCGGGATCCACGCGAGGTTTGCGGGGTTGAGGACAACGGCTTGCGAGGTGTCGTCGGTGACGCGGCTCCGGTCCGGCAGGACGACGTTCGCGGCGCTCGTGGGGAGGGGCTCGGCGTGGGCGGAGCCGGTGGTTGCCAGGAGCGCGAGGAGAGGGGCACCCTTTCTCATGCGAGGGTCGCCATGTCGCGCAGCGTCGCCGCCTCCGCCTCGAAGGCTTTCCTTACCTCGTTCACGATGAGCCGCTCAGCGACTTGCCTGACCGCGCCCACCCGGAGCTCCACTTCGCCGCGGACGGTGCGTCGCGAACGCCCTCCGCCGAGCGGCTCGACCTCGTACGTCCCCTTCGATTCGAAGTAGCGGCGCCACTCCGGCTTCACGCTCGGCGACACGGTCCACGACCCTCGGTGCCGCGCCATCTCGTAGACCGTGTGCTCGTCCCACGCGCACATCTCTCGCGTCACGTACCCGCGTGCGAACTTGGGGACACGGACATTCGCCTGGTAGTGCCACGTCCGCTCGAGGACGCCGCTCTGCAGCGACCGAAGGCGCTCGGTCACGCATTCGATCCCCACACCGAGCTGGAGGGCCTTGGCCGAAAACTCTTCGGCCAAATCGGGAGACATGACGGCGAGCTCGAGGGCGTCGGGTGGGATGTCGAACTCGTGGGCGACCTGGAAGTGCACTGTGCCTTCGAACATAAACGAATCCGTCGTTCGAGGAACCCGTTCGATTTTCAGGAGGTGCGCTGTCGCCGCGACCGTTCAGACCGCGTGCACGACTTCGCGCATCTGCACCGAGACGTGGCCCTTGGCCCAGACGACGATCGGGAAGGAAAGGACCTCGCGCCCGTCCTCGAGCTCGTCCGTCGACTGCGGGCGCGTGAGTTTCCGCTCGAGGAACGGCTTCTCGGCGACGAGCTTCAGCGCCTGCTCCCGCCGCACGACGGACACGGCGTTGCCGTCCGGGCCGAGCGCGAGGATGATTCCCGCGCACTCGTCGAGCACGCTGCGCGCCGATGCCTCGCGCAGCTTGTCGAGGAGGTCCTCGCTGTGCTCGTCGACGAGGCGCTTGTGCTCCTGGTAGGCCGCAAGCAAAGTCTCGTATGTGGAGGGCTCGTCGCCCACGGAAGCGAAGGCCTCGCCCTTCGCGAACAGCAGGTGCGTCGGCAAGTTGACGGCTTCGGCCTGACGCCGCGTCACGGGGAGCGCCGGCTCGACGTCGATCGACACCAGCCCCACGACAAGCTGCGCCTCGACGACGATGTCGAGGCGATCCGGCAGCGGCGGCGCGCGAAGGCCTTTCTCGATCGAAGTCCACGTCTTGGTCGCGTCGATCGCCTGTTGGCGCGAAGTTACTTCGACGAGCACCCCCTCGTCGTCTTCGTCTTCCGTCGTGAAGATGGCGCCGACCCACGTCTCGATGGGCGGCAGCTTGTCGGCGATGATCTTCGCCACCATCGCCGTGAGGCGCGGCTCGTGTTCGGCGATGACGCGCTCCTGCTCGCGGCACGCGTCGGCGATCGTCTCCTTCGTCATCCCTGGCGTATGCGACAGGACGCGCGGTATCGCCTTGGGCCGACGGTTGCGATCTTCGGAGCCGCCGGCCGAGGCCGAAGACCGTCGCAAGGGGATGACTTTGCTGCTCATCGAAGGGCCGCTTGCCTCACATCATGCCGCGACCTTGGGCCACCGCGCGAATTTCGTCTTTCCTCGCCTCTAGCTCCGCGTAATCCTTCACCGGAAGGAAGCGGGACTCCGCCCCGGTTCGGGGGACCCGGAGGTACGTCGCCGGGATCGCGGCCGTGAGCTCCTGGAGGAGCCGTTCGAACTGTACTGCGGTTCGGCCGTCGACCTTCTTTTCGACTTCGAACCACGACGAGGCGCCGCAAGCGTGGAGCAGCGCTCCGGCACGCACGAGGAACGTGTTCGTGTTGAAGACCGGCACCGACGACGGGTCGAAGCTCGGCGGCAAGCGGAACTCCTCGAGGATCTGGAGGCGGCGTTCTTTGCCGCCCGCCGCAGCAGGCACGTCGGCCCAGACGGGGATACCGCCGCGGTCGCCGGGGACCTTCGGCGCGACCTCGACGAGGACGTCCGCGCCGCCCTCCTCGATGAAGAGGCCGAGGATCGCAGGGTCGATGCTGGCGCCCAGGTTGTCGAGGTTCGCGATCCAGACGTATTGGCCTCCCGCCGCTACGAAGGCAGCGAGCAGCCCCGACCTCCGCAGCGCCTCCGGCAGATCGCCGTGGCCTGGCGCGTACGTGCTCGGCTGCCCGTCGTCGCCCCGGAACAGCTTTCCTTCGGGGGTGAGGCGAAGGCCGAGCCCCTGAAGGAACGTCGCGACGTGCGCCGGCGACGCACGACGACGGAGCTCCTGTCGGATGGGGCCGTCCGTCGCCTCGCTCGTCATGAGCCACAGCGGCACGGGCCGCTCTGCCTTGTTCGACCATGAGGCATTCTCCTGGAGGCGCAGGTCGAAGAACGTCCGCGCACCGACGGCGGGTACGAGGGCCTTGACGACGCCGCCCATGCGCGTCGCCATACCGCCCGCCAGGACGCAGAAGGCGACCTCTCCGCGCGCGATCGACGCCGCCCCGATCGCTTCAAGGCGAGGCCGTTCCGCCGAGCCGGGCGGCGGCAAGAGCTTCACTTCGTCCGCGCGCGGCGGCTCGACGAGGCCGCTCACTCGGTTGCGTTCGTCCTTGTGCGGAGCGGGCTCGCCGCGTGCCCGGGCGAGCAGGGGCCCCGCCAGAGCAACGAAGACTTCCTCGTCGAACCCGGCCCGGGCGAGCCTGCCACGTAGCTCGCTCGGAAGAGATGCGAGCTCGGATCGAAGGTCGGATTCGCTGCCGCGGTCGTTGCGGACGTTCATGGCCATCTCCGGGCTGCTTGTGGGGGTCCCCGGCGTTCGGCAAGACGGCAGGTCCAGAGCTTGGTCGAAAACCTGACGGCGTGCCCGCGCCGCGATCAGAATGGTAGGCTTTCCAGCATGTGGGCGGGCGGGCAATCGGCGTGGCGGCTTCTCGCCTCGTGCCTTGCTCTCCAGGCCGGCTGCGTGGTCGAGGCTGTCGCGGAGCCGCCGCGGGGGATCGTCGTCAGCGGTCCGCCGCCGCAGCCCATGCAAGATACTCGACCGCCTCCGCCGAACCCCAGGGCCGTGTGGGTCGCGGGTTATTGGCACTGGACAGGGATGCAGTACACATGGATCCCGGGGCACTTCGAGGAGGCGCCGCCTGGGGCGCAATGGCACGCGCCGCATTACGTGATCCGGGACGGCACCTACTTCTACGAGCCGGGTGGCTGGCGGCGATGAGGAAGAGGCGGGCCGCGCAGGCCCTTGCCGCCGTGGCCATGGCCTCGCTCCTCGTGGGGGCGCGTTCGTACGAGCCGATCCTCCACGAGCCGATCCCTCCCGATCCCCGCGAGGACCTCGCGATGCGCGTGTCGCTCGCGGGAGAGCTGCCCGCCGCGCTCGAGACGGGCAGCGGCATCGTGTCCGCGCCCGATCCGCAGCGGCTGCCGTCCCCCTTGGAGACCGCCTACGGCATCTCTTCGATCGCCAGCTACGCGCCCGATCGGGAGACGCGGCGCGCTCGGGTGGGCGCGTACGATGACCCGTTCACCCCCTCGACGGCGCCGTTCAAGCGCATGCAGTCGTTCGACAGTGTCGGCGCAGACGGCAAGCTCCACGTGTTCGACGAGCGGCGCGTGCCGGTGGCGGTCGACGCCACGCCGCTCGCGGGGGACGACTTCTTCTACGCGAATCTGGTCGTCGATCTCGCGCCGCGGAGGAGCGTTCGGATCCCGAGCGTCGGCCCGGGGGCTCGCATCCTGCGCGCGAGCCTGAGTCGCGGGGCGGAGGCGATCCCCTTTCTGATCTTCCGAGACGGAGCGGAGAACTGGTCGCTCGAAAGCCCGGGCGTGCACGCCCCCCTCGAAGCTCGCCTCGTGATGGAGGTCGCCGTCCCCCGCGCGGTGTTTGGAGGCCCGATTGCGAAGGTGGGCTGGGACCGCCTTCCGCCTGCGCCTCCTCTGCCCCCGAACGTGGCGCGTGAGGCGACGCAGGTGCGCTCGGCGATCGGCGTCAGCCGCGAGCTGCCGCCGCGCGATGCCCTCGCGAAGCTCGTGACTTACTTCCGCGGCTTTGAAGCCTCGGACGAGCCACCACAGGGACGGGGGAGCGTGTTTCTCGACCTCGCGCTGTCGAAGAAGGGCGTCTGCCGTCATCGCTCCTTCGCGTTCGTCGTAACCGCGCTGAGCCTCGGCATCCCCGCGCGATTCGTCATGAACGAGACCCACGCCTGGGTCGAGGCCTTTGACGGGGCCGTCTGGAAGCGTATCGACCTCGGCGGAGCAGGCACCATGCCGAGTGCGTCGTCGAGCGAGACGGGCGCTCCGCCGTACGAGTCTCCGGTGGACGCGTTCGCGTGGCCTCGGAGCGGACAGCGGGCAGTGGACATGGTGGGCGAGGTGCGCTCGGGAGGCGCATCTTTCTCGAAGGAGACGCGGCCGTCTCTATCGGCCGATCAGGTCTCGGCTCCTTCCAAAGGCGTCGACGCGGACGGAGACACGGGCGATCGCTCGGTGAGGATCGTCGTCGCGGACGCTGCGCCGCATCGAGGGCAGCCGCTGCACGTGAGCGGCGAGTTTCTCGCCGGGGGCCGGGCCTGCGCGCACGCCGCCGTCGACTTTTTCCTGCGAGATGTCAGGACGGCCCAGACGACGCTTCTCGGGACGCTCGCAACGCGGGACGACGGCACCTTCGCCGGGAGCGTCGTCGTGCCCGAGTCGCTGGGGCTCGGCCCCTACGACATCGTGGCGAGGGCGTCGCGCGGAGAAGCGTGCGGGGCGTTGCGATAGGTCTGGATCTCGTGCGGCGCCGAGAATCCTCGCTCGGACACGGACATCGAGCTAATCGGGATTCCTGGGCCGCCACGCGTAAACGAGCGGCCCGAGGAGCGCGAGGAAGGCTGCGATGGCGATCGTGGGCACCGGCCCGAGCTTCTCGTCTTTGCCTTCCCAGAGTGCCGCGACGAGCAAGATCGTCGGGACCACGCCGAGGGCGGCCGTCCCGAGCACTCCGCCCGGGATGCGAAAGGGGCGGGGGAGCGAGGGCTCGCGCACCCGCAGGACGACCAGTGCGACGAACTCGAGGACGAGGCTCGCCCCGTAAAGGAGGACGTCGAGCTCCACCAACCGCCTGAAGCCGATGCCGAGGCAGGCGGCGTATGTGACCGAGCAGGCGAGGATCGCGGCCGACGGTGCGCCGGTCTTCGGGTCCGTCTTCTTGAGCCACGCCGGGAGCAGGCCGTGTTCCGCCATCGCGAACGGCAGGCGCGAATACGAGAGCAAGAGCGCGCTGTACATGCCGACGCCGCAGGCGATCCCTCCGCCCACCATCCCGAGCTCGAGCCAGCGTCCGCCTACCGTACGCCCTGCGTCGACCCACGATCCGGTGGACCACCCCGCCGCGTCGATGCCCGCTGCTGCCGCTCCCGCCACCGGCACGATGTACGTGACGGCGACGAGAGCGACCGTGAGCATTATGGCGAGCGGATAGGTGCGCGCGGGCCGGTGGACCTCGAGGGCGATCGTCGAGGCGTTGTCCCAGCCCATGTAGTTCCACATCGCCACCATGATCCCGGCGAAGAGCGCATGGTCGACCGGGGCCGGGGAGGGAGGTCGAGCCGTGCCGGCATGAAAGAACGCGAGGGCTCCGAACGCCGCGAACGGACCGAGGAGTGCGACAGCGAGGACGGTGCTCCCCTTGCCCACGCCCGCGGCGCCGCGGAGGTTCCACGCAGCGCACGCAACGATGAGCAGCGCTCCGGCCACGAAGCCGCCTCGTGGCCCGAGGCCGGGGAGGAGCCGGCCGAGGTAGAGGGTGAAGAGGGTCGGATAGACCGCCATGTCGAAGATGCTCGCGACGAGCGAGAGCCAGGCCTCCTGAAAACCCCAGAACGGCCCCATCGCCCGTCGCACCCACGCGTAGTAACCACCTTCCTCGGGAAAGGCGCCCGCGAGCTCCCCCACGAGGAGCGCGGCCGGCAGGCTCCAGACGACGGGGGTGACGACGAGCGCGGCGATGGCCGTCGCGTATCCGCAGGCGACGAGCTCCTCCAGCCCGTACGGCCCGCCCGAGACCATGAAGTACGTCGCCGCGACGAGCGGCAATAGGGTGAGCTTCTTCGGGGCGGGCGCGGGCATCCGGCGGAGGTTAGACGTTTCGACCCGTCGGCTTACGCCTGTGCGCCTGAAGCCCCGATCGCTTACGGCACTTCAACGACCTCGAACACGCGTTTGACGACTTGCTCGGGGGTCACCTCTTCCGCGTCCGCCTCGTAGGTCAGCACCAGGCGATGCCGCAAGACGTCCGGCCCCACGGCCTTCACGTCCTCGGGGGTCACGTATCCGCGGTGCCTCAGGAACGCGTGCGCTCGCGCAGCGAGGTTGAGCGCGATGCTGGCGCGGGGGCTCGCGCCGTACTCGATGAGGCTCGCGAGCTCCTTCAGGCCGTGCTTTTGGGGCTCGCGCGTCGCGAAGACGACCTCGACGATGTACTCCTTCACCTTCTCGTCGACGTAGACTTGGCGGACGACGTTCCTTGCGTCGAGGAGCTGCGCCGGCGTCACCACCGGCTCGACGCCGAGGCCCTGGTCCGGCTGCGTCATGCGATCCATGATCTTGCGCTCTTCCTCGCGCGTCGGGTACCCGACCTTCACCATGAGCATGAAGCGGTCGACCTGGGCTTCAGGTAGGGGATACGTACCTTCCTGCTCGATGGGGTTCTGCGTGGCCATGACGACGAAGGGCTGGGGCAGGGGATGCGTGCGGTCGCCGATCGTGACCTGCCGCTCTTGCATCGCCTCGAGCAGCGCGCTCTGAACCTTTGCCGGGGCGCGGTTGATCTCGTCGGCGAGGACGAGGTTTGCGAAGATGGGGCCGAGCTTGGAGGTGAACTCGCCCTTGGCCTGGTTGTAGACCACGGTGCCGATGAGGTCTGCCGGCAAGAGGTCCGGCGTGAACTGGACACGGGCGAACTTGGCGCTCACGGCTTCGCAGAGGGTGCGGACGGTGAGCGTCTTGGCGAGACCGGGGACGCCCTCGAGAAGCACGTGCCCCCCGGTGAGCAGGCCGACGAGGATCCGTTCGAGCATGTACTGCTGGCCGACGATGACCTTGCCGACTTCGTTCATCAGCCGGTCGACGAAGGCGCTCTCCTTCGCAACGAGTTCGTTCAGGGCGCGGACGTCGTACATACGGAGGCTCTCTTCCTGTCCAGGGCGGGCATTGCCCGGCGCGCTTTCTAACACGCAGCCGAGCGACAACAATCCCGCTCCGCTTCCGCCGTGGCGCTGCTCTAACGCGCGTCGAGAGTCGTGGCACCCTGGCCACTGCGTTCCCAGACCTCCAGCGCGTAGTTGCCTTTTCCCATGCCCACCGACACGACGATGGTCGCCTTGTCCGCCTTGCGGAAGCACACGGCCCCGTCCTCGAGGACGACGGGGCTGGGGTCGTCCGTCGAGTCCTGCCCCACGATGACGCCCGCCGAGTCCTTCACGAAGACGTCGAGATCTTGGATGCCGGGGCTGGCCTGCCCGTAGACGCGGTAGCAGTGCTCGGCTTTCGCCTCGAGGGGGAAGGTCTGCGGCACGTCCGTGTCGGCCTGGGTGCCCGTCAGCGGCTTGCCGACAAGCTTCATGGACGTGACTTTTTCGCACGTCTTCGCCATGGCGACGACATCCCTCACGACGCTTTTGTTTTCGGCCTTGAAGTTCTGATGGCAGCTCGCCCAGGAAGCATCCGCCATCGGGGTCGCGCTGGCGACCGTGGACGTGGGGACGGGCGCCGGGGGCACGGCTGCGGCGGTGCTCGGGCCGGGGACCGCCGACGCGGCGACCGACGAAGAAGCCGCCGCCGAAGCCGCGGGGTTCGGCCGGGAGCTGGCGCTCGCGGTCGGAGATGCGGCGGGCGGTTTCGCTCCGCCTCCGCATGCCGCGAGCGAGACGGCCAAGGGAGACGCGGCCAGGGACGCAAGCATCACGAGCGAGGTGGTTCGAGTGAGCGACATGGGCTTTGCCCCGTTAAGCTCGGGGTAGCGAGCCTTTGGCAAGCGCAAAGGGTGCGCGCGCGCTAGAGGCCCGCATGGTCGAGATGCGGAGGGAGACGCGGGTGCTCGTGGTCGACCCGCACATGCCCGATCCCCAGGCCATCGCCGATGCGGCGGCCGTGCTTCGCGCTGGCCGGCTGGTGGGTCTGCCGACGGAAACCGTGTATGGCCTCGGCGCCCGAGCGCTCGACGCGGAGGCGCTCGCGAGGATCTTCCGAGCCAAAGGTCGCCCGTCTTCGCATCCGGTCATCGTGCACGTGCTGAACGCGACTCAGGCGAGAGCGCTTGCGGCCGTCTGGCCGGAGGATGCCGGCCGATTGGCGGAGGAGCTCTGGCCCGGGCCCCTCACGCTCGTCGTCGAACGCGGCCCCGTCGTGCCGGCCGCGGTCGCCGGCGGGGGACCATCCGTCGCAGTTCGAGCGCCGTCGCATCCGGTCGCGCGCGCCGTGATCGAGGCCCTGGGCGAGCCGATCGCTGCGCCGAGCGCGAACCGGTACCAGGGCCTCTCGCCGACGCAGGCCTCGCACGTCGTCAAGCAGCTCGGCGGTAGGGTCGACCTCGTGCTCGATGCCGGGCCGTGCGAGGCAGGGATCGAGTCGACGGTGGTGGACGTGCGAGCGGCCCCGGCGCGCGTGCTCAGGCCGGGGGCCGTGTCGATGGCGTCGCTTCGAAAGGTGTTGCCCGACGTCGAAGCGGCCGCCGAGCACCTTCGAGGGGGGGATGTGCGCGCTTCGCCGGGAATGCAGGATCGTCACTACGCGCCGCGCGCGCGGCTCGTCCTCGCGAAGACGCGCGGCGAGGCTGTCGAGATGGCCGCGCGTCTCGCCGCGAAGCGAGAGCGCGTGGGCCTGGTGCTTCGTGGGGCAACGGCGTTTGGGGGGGCAGGCTCGGTCGTGCGCGTCATGCCCGCGGACCCTGAGAGCTACGCCCGGCGCCTCTACGGTGTGCTGCACGAGCTCGACGACGCGGGTGCCACGGCGATCGTGGTCGAACGGGTCCCGGAGAGCGAAGCGTGGTCGGCGGTGGCCGACCGGCTCGAGCGCGGAGCCGCTGTCTAGAGTGCGTGCCGGCCGACCTCGGCGCGCCTCATGCCTTTCGCCGCAGGTGCGCGAGGAAGTAGCCGTCGGTCCCGTGCACGTGGGGCAAGAGGCGGATACTCGGAGCGTCTCCGGCCGGCGCTCGGGCCTCGCTCGCTTCAAAGGAGGTCAAGCGGAACTCGGGCAGCGCAGCGAGGAGAGGCTCGAGCACCTGCTCCGCCTCTTCGCAGAGCACGCTGCACACGACATAAAGGAGCACTCCCCCGGGGCGCACGTGCTCGGCCGTCCGGCGGGCGATGGCGAGTTGCATTTTCGCGAGGCCCGCGAGGTCGGCCTGTTCTCGACGGAGCGCGATCTCGGGGCGGCGCCGCAGCGTGCCCACGCCGCTGCACGGGGCGTCGACGAGCACGCGATCGTACGTGTCGGTGACATCGCACGAGCCCACCGTCCAGTCGACGGGGAAGGCGGCGCGAACGCGCAGCCCGAGACGCGAGAGCTCGACGGACAGGCGTTCCAGCTTCGACGGGTTCGCGTCGCACACGTCTACGGCGCCTGCCGAAGAAGCGCCGTCCGTGGACCCCACGGCGCGTGCCAGCACTGCCGCCTTGTTTCCCCGACCCGCGCAAGCGTCGAGCACGACCTCGCCCGGCCGCGCACCCAGCGCGAGCGCTGCCAGCTGCGAGCCTTCCTCCTGCACCGACCACGCCCCCTCGTCCCATCCCGGGAGGCGCTGCGGTCTGCCCGCCCCGCGCGCGAGGATCGCGAGCGGCGATATGCTCCCCAGGTCGAACGTCGCCTCCGGTCGGGCGCTCCGGAGCCGCTGCATCCACAGCTCGCGAT
>VFSW01014516.1_pt1 | contig 10885 bp, 9 predicted proteins | sample 5358111 | NCBI WGS metagenome assembly VFSW01 (sample SAMN11554181, study PRJNA540505) | mine drainage metagenome | isolation source: sediment from site ElyBrook_90M | place: USA: Ely Copper Mine, Vershire, VT | collected 2017
CTCTATGACCTGGGCAGCGATCTCGCCCCCGGTGGGAGCATCTGGGCGACGCTCGCTGGCGCGGGCGGGTCCGCCGCCGCTCCCGGCGCAGTGGGTGCCGTGGGTGCTCGCGAAGGCCAGATGGTGTTCCCGCCGGGCATCGGCGTCGGGCCCAAAGGGGACCCCAACTCCTACGACAAAGTGCGTGCTCGCCGCATGCGCGCGGAACGCAAGGCGAAGGAAGCGATCGCGGCCGGCGAGCCTGTTCCAGCCGACGTGGCGGCAACCATCACAGAACTGGGTGGCACCGTCCCGGGGAAGGCGGACTAGATGGCAACAGAGGTCCTCTGGTGGATCTTTGCCGCGGCGATTGTCGCGCTCTCAGCGGGAGTGGTCTTTTCGCGCTCGGTCATCCATGCTGCGATTTTCCTGATCGGCAGCCTCGGCGGCGTCGGTGCGATGTACGTCATCCTGAACGTCGAATTCCTCGCGCTCGTCCAATTCCTCATCTATGGGGGGGCGGTGACGGTGCTCATCCTCCTCGCACTGATGCTCACCCGGATGGGGGCCTCCGGCACTCCGGAAAAGCTGAATGGGGCGCAGGCTCCCTTCGCCATCCTCGTTGGTGGCGGCCTGATGGCCATCCTGATCGGGGTAGCAGTGAGCACGAATTGGCCCAGGAACGTGAGCGATAAGCCATACGCAATTTCCATCCAGACCATTAGCAATCGCCTGTTCCTGGATTATGGCGTGCCCTTCATCATCGCCTCTGCCCTCTTGCTGGTAGCCCTCGTCGGGGCCATCATCCTTGCGCGGCAAGAGGAGGGCGAATAGCCGATGGTGCCTCTTTCGAACTACCTCGTCCTTAGTGCCATCATCTTCTCGCTCGGCGCCTATGGCGTGCTTGCGCGCCGCAATGCGGTGCTCATCCTCATGAGCGTGGAACTGATGCTGAATGCGGTGAGCCTCAATTTCATCGCCTTCGCGGCCTATTTGGATCCAACGAAGGTGACCGGGGCCATCTTCGCTATTTTCGTCATCACCGTCGCCGCCGCGGAAGTGGGCCTCGCGCTGGCAATTGTCATCCGCCTGTTCCGCAACCGTGCCACCAGCAACGTGGACGAAGCGGCAACCTTGAAGTGGTAGAAGGGGCCGGGTAGAACGCATGGGAGCTCATCAGGCATGGCTGCTCGCTGCTATCCCGGCGGGCATGTTCGTTCTGCTTGCCCTCTTCGGGCGCTACCTCCCCCGCAAGGGGGACTACCTCGGCGTCCTTGCCATCGGCACTTCCTTCGTGCTCTTCTTTTTCGTGCTCGGCGATTTCCTCCACGCCGGGCCCCAGCATTGGCCCATAGTCGAGACCATCCAGTGGTCGAACATCGGCAGCTTTCACCTGCGCATGGGCACATTCGTCGACCCCATCACCATCGTCATGCTCGGCGTGGTGACCACCGTCGCCCTCATGGTCAACATCTTTTCCATTGGTTACATGAAGGGCGAGCCGCGCTACTACTGGTACTTCGCCCTCCTTCAGCTCTTCGTCGCTGCGATGCTCTTCCTCGTGATGGCCGACAACCTGCTCATGGTCTACATGTCCTGGGAGCTCGTGGGCGTCTGCTCGTTCCTCCTCATCGGCTTCTACTGGGAGAAGCGCAGCGCCACCGAAGCGGCCAAGAAAGCGTTTGTCACCACGCGCGTGGGCGATGTGGGCCTCTTCATCGGCATCATCCTGCTCTGGAAGGCCACCGGCACGTTCAATATCCAGGACATCATCCAGCAGGCGCAGGCCGGCCAGATTGGCCACACATACCTCTTCGTCAGCGTGATGTTTGTTTTCCTGGGTTGCATGGGCAAGAGCGCCCAGGTGCCGTTCCACGTTTGGCTTCCCGATGCCATGGAAGGCCCTACGCCGGTCAGTGCCCTCATCCACGCGGCCACCATGGTCGTCGCCGGTGTCTATCTCACCGCGCGCCTCCTGCCGCTGTTTGAAGTGGCCAGCGGGGCGTTGCTGGTGGTCACCATCGTTGGCCTCGTCACCGCCATCCTCACCGGCTTCATGGCACTCGCCCAGACAGACATCAAGAAAGTGCTCGCCTACTCCACCGTGGGCCAACTGGGCTTCATGTTCGTCGCGCTCGGCGCCGGCCGGCCCGATATCGCCATGTTCCACCTCATGACGCACGCCTTCTTCAAGTCGCTTCTCTTCCTTGGCAGCGGCTCGGTCATCAGCGCCACGCACCACAACCAGGAGATGGACCGCCTGGGTGGCCTCTGGAAGAAGATGCCAATCACCGGCACGACGTTCCTCGCTGGCTGCCTGGCGCTCTCCGGCGTGATCCCCTTCGCCGGCTTCTGGAGCAAGGACGAGATCCTGCACGCCACCCAGATCTGGAGTGGGGGCTGGGCGTTCATCCTCCTCTCATTCGCCGCAATCCTCACTGCTTTCTATACGACGCGCCTGTTCATTCGCACGTTCATGGGTGAGCCCAAAGACAGGGAAGTCTACGAACACACGCACGAATCGCCGCTCGTGATGACACTGCCACTCATCTTCCTGGGCATCCTCACCTGCGTCGCCGGCCTCGTCATCTGGAATGGCGTGGGAAGGGCACTCGGCTTTCCCGGTGGCATCACCGAATTCATCTTCCTCACGGAACCGGAGCGCTACCACTTCGATTGGGTGCTGGCCGGGGCGTCCATCGGCATCGCCGGCGTTGGCATCTTTGGAGCAGCCTGGCTCTACTGGGGTAACAGCCTGGAAAAGTCCACCAAGCTCGCCGAGTGGAATCCCGGGCTATACCAGCTGCTCGTGCGGAAGTTCTACTTTGATGACTTCTACCAGGCGGTGATCGACCGCGGCGTCCTCGGGTTCAGCTATATCGTTGCCTGGTTCGACCGCTACGTGGTCAACGACACTGGCGTCGACGGCTCCGCCCAGGTCACCGGCTATTCCGGGTACATCCTGAAATATCTCCAGACCGGCCGCGTACCGAACTATGCCATGGGCATCGCCCTCGGTGTGGTTGGCCTCGCAATCGCCGGCCTCGTGGTGAGGGGCTAATCGCATGACCTTCGACCAGGGCCAGGGCTACGTCGTCCTTGCCACGCTCGCGTCACCGCTCCTCGCTGCGCTCATCCTCTTCTTCGTGCCCGGCGAACGGAAGCAATGGGCGCGCTACGTTTCGGTGTTCTTCGCCGCCATCATGCTCGGCCTGTCCGTCTATATCTTCACTGCCTACCAGGTCCACGGTGGCGATATCCAGATGCAGCTGCGCTGGGTCTGGATCGAAAACACGGCTTTCCTCAAAAAGGACGGCGTTTCGCTCTACCTCGGAGTGGATGGCATCTCCGCCGTGATGGCTCTCCTCACGGGCATCGTCGCTTTCGCCGCCACGCTCACCAGCTGGAAGCTCGAGTACCGCAACAAGGACTTCTTTATCCTCTTCTGGATCCTCGTCGCCGGCGTCTATGGCACGTTCTTCTCGCTCGACCTCTTCTTCTTCTTCTTCTTCTATGAGCTGGCCGTCATGCCGCTCTACCTGCTCATCGGCGTCTGGGGCTCGACGCGCAAAGAATATGGCGCCATGAAGCTCACGATGATGCTGGTCGGCGGCTCAGTGCTCATGTGGATCGGCATCTTTGCAGTTGTCCACCAGGCCGGGCTGGGAACGTTCGACCTTCCCTCACTCTGGGCAGCAGGCCGCGATGGCACGCTGAGCCCAACCTTCCAGAAGACCTTCTTCCCCTTTCTCGTCGTCGGCTGCGGCGTCCTCGCGGCACTCTGGCCGTTCCACACATGGTCTCCCGATGGCCACATGTCGGCCCCAACCGCGGTCTCCATGGTCCATGCCGGCGTGCTCATGAAGCTCGGTGCCTTTGGCATCATCCGCCTTGGCATCCAGATGCTCCCCATCGGTGCCACGTTCTGGATGCCCGGCCTGATGGTCCTCGGCGTCATTGGCGCCCTCTATGGGGCAATCGCCGCGCTCACGCAGCGGGACTTCAAGCTGATCTCCGGCTACAGCTCCGTCAGCCACATGGGCTACGTGCTCATGGGCCTCGCCACCATGAACGCCATCGGCATCACCGGCTCCGTCCTCCAGATGTTCTCCCATGGCGTCATGACGGCTCTCGTCTTCCTCATGATTGGTGCCCTCTACGACCAGTCCCACACGCGCGACATCAAGGACTTTGGCGGTATCACGAAGGTGATGCCCATGTGGGCCATCTTCTATACCATCGCCGGCCTCGCCAACGTCGGTCTGCCGGGCTTTTCCGGGTTCACGGCCGAATTCCACATCTTCGTGGGCACGTTCGAGACCTACCCGCTGTTTGGCGCTCTCGCCATCTTCGCCGCAGCGCTCACCGCCGCCTATATGCTCCGCCTCTTTGCGACCGTGTGGTTCGGGCCCTTCAACGTGCGCTGGTCTGGGTTGAAGGACTTAACCGCGCTCGAAGCCGGGGCGGGCGGCCTCCTCATCCTTTCCATGGTGGCCATGGGCGTCTATTGGGCGCCCTTCATCGACCGCATCAGCGCGACCGTCACCGGCTTCCAGGGGGTCCTCCACTAAGATGCGCGACTACACCATCTTCATCCCCGAATACATCGCCGCCGGTTCGGCGCTGCTCATCATCGGTGCCGAGCTTGCCTGGCCAAACCTGCGTAAGGACCTGCTCGCCTATCTCACCGCAGCAGCGGCCGTCGCCTGGGCAGTCGCGAGCCTGTTCTATATCGGCAAAGCACCAAACAGCTTCCAGGGCCTCATCCAGTCCGATAGCTTCACGACCTATTTCCGGTTGCTCGCATCCGGCATCGTTTTCGTCACCGCACTCATGTCTGCCAACTACATGAAAGAGCGCACAAAGACCGCTGCCGAGTACTACGGCCTGCTCCTCATCGCCGGCTGCGCCATGGTCTTCATGGCGGCCGCCCGCGAACTGATCACGGCCTACATTTCGCTCGAACTCCTGAGCTTTTGCCTCTACATCCTCGTCGGCTACCTCAAGCGCGATAGTCTCTCCAGCGAAGCCAGCCTGAAGTACATCCTTCTCGGCGCCTTCGCCAGCGCGATGTTCCTCTATGGCATGAGCATCATCTATGGCGTCTGCGGCACCACCACCTATGACGGCATCTCCCAGGCGCTCGCCAGCCGGGGTGCCGGGACCGATAGCGCGGTTGCCGTGGCCTTCATGCTCATCCGCGCCGGCGTGGGCTTCAAAGTTTCGGCTGTGCCGTTCCACATGTGGGCACCCGCTGCCTATGAAGGTGCCCCGCTGCCCATCACCGCATTCCTCTCCACCGCCTCCAAGGCGGCAGGCTTCGGGCTCATCCTGCGCCTCTTCAGTGCAGCATTCGTGGTCAATGCCGTCGAATGGCGATGGGCTTTCGCCCTGCTCGCGGCCCTCACCATGACCGGAGGCAACCTGCTCGCCATCCAGCAGACGAACCTCAAGCGGCTCGTCGCATACAGCTCCATTGGCCAGGTCGGCTACATGCTCATCGTCATCGCCGCGATCGGCTATGGCGACCCCGTGGTTGGCCACAACGCCTCTGCCGGCCTTCTCCTGCACATCACCGGCTACATCATCGCTACGCTCGCGCTGTTCTGCGCGCTCACGGCCTACTACAACAAGACGGGCAAGGACACCGTCGCCGGGCTGCGCGGCCTTGCGGAGACACAGCCGTTTCTCGCTCTTGTGATCACGGCCTCGCTGTTCTCGTTCGCGGGCCTGCCGTTTTTCGCTTGCTTCGCTACGAAGCTCTTCATGTTCCAGGCATCGACCAGCAACGGCCTCCTCTGGCTCATCGGTCTCGCGGTCGTCAATAGCTTCATCAGTCTCTACTACTACCTCATGATCGTCCGCCAGATGTACCTCTTCGACCCCGTCGATGGGCTCAAGCGCTTCCGCGTTACGCCCGTACTCTGGGGATTGGGAGGTGCCTTGATGCTGGGCATCCTCTTCATCGGCATCTATCCTGGCCCCGTCTTCAAGGCTGCCGACAAGGCGGCCACGCCGCTCTTCCAACTCGGGGCGGACAGTTCCGCGCAGCAGCCCGCGGCCGGGATCCGCACCCAGGCCCCCTGAGGGCGCAATCGCCACGGCCGCCCGGCCTCGCAAGCGGTGTTCTGCGTTCTGCGGTCTTTCCCAAAGATGGGTAAAGCTTGGCCCGCCTTCTCCATTGGTTCAGGATCGCTGTGGTACGGTGCCAGTGAAGCCAGTTCACTCCTCGGGCACTCAAAGCCGCCTTGACCTCGCGGCGTCGCCTAGCCTGCGTCTGGTGCCGGCTGCGCCGTTAATCACAATCGAGGTACCCACGATCGTGTTGGCAGTCCCCGCTCGCGCCGCCGGTGGTTCCACGTCGCTTTACTTCGGCGCGAAGTTCATCGCGCAGGTGGCGCAAAACCTCCTCCTCGCTGCGCTCTTCATCATCGCGGGCACCAGCTCACACGCCGCTATTGACCTGAGTAGCCTCTTCGTCGCGACACTGCTGCCGACCGTGTTCTTCGGTGTCGCCGGGGGCGCCATCGCCGACCGCGTTGGCCCTGCCCGTGGTTTCCTCCTCGGTTCGGTGCTCAGGCTTTGCGTTGTTGCCGCGGGCATGCTCCTCCTTCAGGGTGCCAACTCCGCCTGGGTGATTGCCTTCGCCTTCGGGACCGTCTCGCAAATCTCGTCGTCGGCGGAGATGGCGCTTGTCCGCACCATTCGCCGCAGCGACCACACCGGCCGCGCCCATTCGATCATCGTCGCCCTTCAATATGGCGGCCAGGCACTCGGCATGTTCGCCATCGCCCCGGCGCTCTATCTCGCCGGCGGTTCTCGTCTCATCCTGGCGGGTGCCGGCGTGGGATTCATCGTCCTGACGCTCGCGACGGCGGTCCTTGCCCTCAGGCTCCAGCATGCCGCGCCCGCCGAATTGCGCCCCGCCCGGGACGCGTTCAGCTTCAGCGCGGTCACGCGCTTTTTCCGGTCCGAGCCGCTCGCACGCGACGCCGTGACGGTGCTCGCCGTGAAATCGATGGTCGCCCAGGGGATCATCGTCGCGCTTCCGCTCTATTTGCGGCACGACATGGTGGTGAACCGCCAGGCCCTGGCCGTGCTCTTCTTGCCGGGCATCGCGGGCGCCGTCGCCGGCCTCATCTGGACCGGCGGCATGCTCACGCCCGAGCGCGCCCGGCGCGTCATGCGCCTCTCTCTGCTTGCGATGATTATCGGTGTCTTCGCCCTCGCCGCGCTGGACTACGGCATCACCGCCGTGTTCGAATTCAGCCACGTCCCGCCGATGATCGGCCTGGACATGTCGCTCAGCACCACCTATCTCGTTGCGCTGCCGGTCGCGTTCTTGCTTGGCATCGCGCTCAGCGCCTCCCTGGTCAGCGCGCGCGTGGTCCTCACCGAAACGGCGCCAATCGGGCAACAGGCGCGCGTCTTCGCCGTCCAGTCCACCCTCACCGACGCCCTGGTTGTGCTGCCGTTGCTCCTGCTCGGCGTCGGCGCCCAATTTGCCGGCGCCCGCCCGACACTCGCGGCAATCGGTGTCGTCGCTACCCTTGTCTTTGTTGCCATGGAGCATCCGCGCTTCCGCCCGGCCGCCATCCGCGAGCCACTCGCTTTGGAGCCGGCGGTCTGACTCAAATTCCGCCCGCGTACCCCCGCTCAGGACTGTCGCCCTACCGGTTCATCGCGGAACGCGACTCGATGAACGTCGAAGGGTTGAAGTGATAGTCGAGGTGCAACCAGATGACGCGGGAGTAATGGAAGGAAAGCGGCATGAGCAGCACCACCACGGCGACCGTCGCCGCGAAAATGATGGGAAACGGCTGGCCCACCAGGAGCAGCGTGAGCCACACCGGCATCGTCGCGAAGATGCCCAGGAAGTAGCTCGCATACATCGCCCCGGTGAAGTACCCGGGCTCCCGCTCAAACTCCAGCCCACATGCCAGGCACGCTGGCCGCATGCGCAGGAATCCGCGATAGACACCGCCCTGGCGGCAGCGCGGGCAGCGCATGAGGACGACGGCACCAATGAGACTCATGGGGCTGCTACTCCGGCGCAGACAGCGCTCTCCGATATCATCGTCCATCGCGCGGGCCTGAGGAATGCGCGGCCGCCCTTGCAGCAGGCACGGGGCCGCTTGTCACTGCGCGTTCGCCCTCTACACTCGTGTTCATACCCTTCGCGCCGATGGCGCACCGGCGGCTACTCGCACATATGAACGAATCAATTCTCGACTTCATTAACGGCTTCGCGGGCCGCTTTTCGCTCCTCGATAGTGCGGGCCGGTTCGGCGCGAACGATCTCATCTTCGTGCTCGGAGCGTTCCTCGTCGTCCTTGGCGTGCGTGAACTCCTGCGCGACCGCCGCTCTGCCATTCGCATCGGCCTGACCGCCGTTATCGCCGTCGGGGCGAGCCTCGTGATTGGCGTGATCATCGCCCACTTCTGGTATGAAGCCCGGCCCTTCGTCACCTACCCCGAGACTGTGAAGCTTGTCAGCCATGCGGCCGACGCCTCCTTCCCTTCGGACCATTCACTCGTCGCCGGGGCGGCCGCTACCGTGGCCCTGCTCGCCTGGCCGCGCTGGGGTATCGTCGCTGTCGTTCTTGCACTCTTGATTGCGGTGTCGCGCGTGTTCGTCGGCATTCACTACCCGGGCGACGTGGCCGGTGGCCTGCTGATTGGCGCCATATGTGCCCTGGCCGCGTGGTGGGCAATGGCCCGCGCAGTCCGCGTCATCCCTCTGCTCGCCAGCCCTGCACCCGCTTCCTGAACCTGTCTTTGCCGCCGCCCCCTGCGGCCGGATATACTGTGGAAGCCGTTAACGTCTCCTTGTGGAGGGCGACCAGCGCGTAGTGATCCCTGAATCCGATAGCCCGCATGAAGCTTGTGGCGTCTTTGGGGTATATAGCCCCGGAGACGACGTGGCGCGACTCACCTTTTATGGGCTTTATGCCCTCCAACATCGCGGCCAGGAAAGCGCGGGCATCGCCACAAGCAACGGCACCGATTTCAGCCTGCGCACTGGCATGGGCCTCGTCTCGCAAGTCTTCGATGAAGAAGACCTTGCCTACCTTCGCGGCCATACCGCCATCGGCCATACGCGCTACAGCACCGCCGGCGGCTCGCTCGAATGCAACGCCCAGCCCATCGTTGTCCACGACCGCGAAACCGGCGACCCTATCGCCCTCGCCCACAACGGCAACCTGACCAATGCCGACGTCCTCCGCGCAGACCTCGAAGCCCAGGGAGTTCGCTTCGAATCCACCGCCGATTCCGAACTGATCGCCCACCTGCTCGCGCGCGCCCCGGGCGCCTCCTGGGAGGAGCGCTTCCACTACCTCATGCGGCGCATCGAAGGCGCATACAGCCTCGTCGTCATGACGCGAGACACGCTCTTCGGAGTGCGCGACCCGATGGCCGTCCGGCCGCTCTGCATTGGCCGAATCGGCGAGAACGGCTGGGTCGTCGCCTCTGAATCCTGCGCGCTCGAACATCTCGGTCTCTCCCTCGAACGCGAGCTGACGCCCGGCGAAGTCGTCCGTATCGATGCCTCCGGCCTTTCCTCGTTCACGCCCGCCGCACCGGCCCGCAAGCGCGCCACCTGCACTTTCGAATACACCTACTTCGCCCGGCCCGACAGCACCATCGGCGGCAAGCTCGTCTACGCCGCCCGCGAGGAGATGGGCGCCCAGCTCGCGCGCGAACACCCCGTCGCCGCGGATATCGTCATCGGAGTGCCCGATTCCGCTACCCCCGCCGCTATCGGCTTTGCCCGCGAATCCGGCATCCCCTACCGCGAGGGTCTCGTCAAGAACCGCTACGTCGGCCGCACGTTCATCCAGCCCGACCAGCGCATCCGCGAAGCTGGCGTCAGCCTCAAGTTCAACGCCCTCGGCGATGTCCTCCGCGGCAAACGCGTGATCGTGGTCGACGATAGCATCGTCCGCGGCACCACGACGCCCCGCGTCATCAGCCTGATCCGCCGCGCCGGCGCCGCTGAAGTGCACATGCGCATCACGACCCCGCCCATCATCTCCCCCTGTTTCATGGGCGTCGATATGGCGACAAAATCGGAGCTCATCGCCGCCAACCAGACCGTTGAGGAGATCCGCGAGCATATCGGCGCCGATAGCCTCGGCTACCTCAGTCTCGAAGGCATGAATCAATCGACCGGCCAGCGCGCCGCCGACCTCTGCAATGCCTGCTTCACCGGCCGCTACCCGCTCGATGTGCAGCTGCAGATGGATCGCCTCGACGCCGCCCGCGCGCGCGAACCCCTGCTCGCCGCTGCCGAAAGTCTCAATCGCGCGGGCGGGCCGTAGCCTCCCGCCTTTCGCCTCCCCCGCGCTCCGCCTACCCTACTGCCATGCTCAAGCTCGAACGTCCGGACGGCTTCGTCATCAACTATGACGATCGCGGCGACCGGGATGCCCCGGCCGTCGTCTTGCTTCACGGCTTCACCTCCGACCTGCGCATGTGGGCGCCGCACGCCGCCCCCTTCGCCGAAGGCTATCGCGTCATCGCCCCGGACCTCCGTGGCCACGGCCAGACCACGGCCCCAGCGTTCGATGCTGGAGCGCCTGCCGGGGCCTACACCATGGAAGCCTATGCCGATGACCTTAGCGCGCTTCTCGATGCGCTTGAAGTAGATATCTGTGCGCTCGCTGGTTCCAGCTTTGGCGGAATGGTCGCACTCCAATTCGCCACCACCTGGCCCGGCCGTGTCGCCGCCCTCGTCCTGAGCGACACCTCGGCCGCGTATGACGATGCCGGCTACGACACCGCGTATCACCAGCGCGAAACAGAGATCGACCGTTCGACCGGCATCGTCGAGCGCTTCGGCACCGGCGAGCTCGGCAAACGCGCAGCTGCCCGGCTGTCGGATCCCTTCCTTGCCGCCGCGATG
>VFSW01014517.1_pt1 | contig 10884 bp, 11 predicted proteins | sample 5358111 | NCBI WGS metagenome assembly VFSW01 (sample SAMN11554181, study PRJNA540505) | mine drainage metagenome | isolation source: sediment from site ElyBrook_90M | place: USA: Ely Copper Mine, Vershire, VT | collected 2017
AGTTCTTTACACCAAGCAACCACGAGCAGTTGCACTTCTAAATTGAATCCGCGTTGTCATAGTTTGCCCCTTTCTTATAGTTATAGTTGGCAGGTGTTACACGACAAGTTATAAACGATAAAAATTAAAACACAAGAGCGATTCGAGAAAATAATTATGTTCAATGCGATGTATGAAACTTCACACCTGAAACCAGAATAAACACATTCCACTCAGCATATAAAACACTGCACATTAAACACTAAGAAAAGTTCCACCAAGAATGTGAAACTAATGCTGTTCAATGCGATGTAAGAAACACCCTCCAAAGAGAAAACCAGAACCAAGCACCCCACCTCTAACACTGCAAAAAGCAAAGGCATAAGCGGAAAAGCAAAGGCGAAGCCTTACAACTGTGTGGGTGTTGAGGTTTTTTACTGCCCCAGGGTCACGGATTTATCAAATCGCTCTTGTGTTTTAATTTCTATCGGATATAACTAATCCATAACAAGAAGAATATGGAGGAGCGATATGGGCAGAAGAAAAACAAAGAACCCAGACGACTACAAAAAGTTAGAGATAGAGATTCCAGTTGACGCCTACTGCAAGCTCGCAGAGGAAGCAGCCAAAGCCAAGAAGTCCAAGAACGACCTCCTTGCAAGTCTAATCGGCAAGTCCAAATCTCCCGCAACACCAGTCAAGACGAAAATCGTTCAGTTCAATCTTCCAGTCGTGACAGACGACATCCTGAAAGCCGCAAGTCTCTCCGCACAGAAAACGAAGGTTGAATTTCTGACCCACCTGATAAATCAGCATCAGGCAATCGGAGACCATTATCAGAATCTGGACTACCTGCACAAGAAACAGCGGGAAGCAAACAGCATGCATAACGAAATCGCTATTCTGAAAGGTGCGATGGTCGAGCTAGGACAACTGAACAAGGAAGTGTTGCAGATTTTGAGGAAGGAGGTTTGATATGGAAAGAAATGACCCTACAAGTCTTATGAACGGAGATAAGCTAACGGCAATGTTGAGGGAGAGGACTGCGGCGGGAACAAAAAAGGCAGATGCTCCTATCAAGGATGAGTATGACCTAAGGAATGCACCAGCATTAAGCAGCACTCTTGAAGAGTTGCTAATGTTGGAAAATAACATGCTTGAATTGCCAAACAGAACTCTTGCTTGTGTTAATTGCGAAAAAGCAATGTGGATGGCATCTCCTACAACTTTGACATGCCGCTGTTTAGTAAGACAAGAAGATGTTTGGTCGAATTACAACCAGACACTAATTATGCTTTGCGACAAACGGCAGCTAAATTCGATTGTGCAGGAGCAATAAATGTATCAGATAGCCAGAGCGGGAGATCCAGACTACCTAACCGAAGGACAGAAAGCCCTAATCGCTGAGAAGGGCTACCTCGGCTATCTGATGAACGAGGACACTGCTTGCAGACAACCTCAATGGTCTGGAAAGCTTGCAAAGACTCTCGGACTGGACAGCAAGCAGTTTGACGAAGTGGGTTTTCAAAGATTGTGGGACGGCTACCATCCGCAAACGGGTGAACCGCTGGTTAAGAATGCGGGAGATGAAAACAGAATCGAAGCAACGGAAATGGTTCTGACCGTTCCAAGTTCCGTCAGCACGTTTTTTTATCTATGCAACGAAGAAGAGAAAAAGCAATTACTGGATATCTTGCAGGAAGCCAACGATGAAATTTTCAGCGAGATAGAAAAGAATGCCGAGCCGAAGAACGAAGCTATGCGAGGAATGCAGAACAAGAGCAGGAACGAACTTGCAGGCTGCGGATTCTTTCACTACGAGAACCGAGGCATAGCAGACAAGGCGATGAATGAAAAAATGGGAATGCCGCTTGATACGGTTTTGCCTGATGCCCACATTCATATTCACTACCAAGTCATGCACACCATGCAAACAGAAATAAACGGCGAGATGAAAACCGTTGCATTAGACCCTGACTCAATCTATAAAAAACAGAAGGAGCTTAGTGTAAAGCTCAATACTCTCATCCAAGAAAAACTTGAATCAAAGATGGGGGTGAAGACAACCAACAGCGAAAACCAGTTCAGTTTTGAAGTCGCAGGAGTTCCAGCGTCGGTTTATGAGGGAATGAAAAAGAGAGGCAACAACTTGAAGGACGCCCGCAAAGTTGGAAAGCTGGCGGAGAAGATTGCAAAACTGGAAGACGAGGAAAAATTCGATGAAGCCGACAAGTTGAAGGAAGAAAGAAAGATTCTAATAGAGAAGACGAACTTCCTGAACTTTCAGGATGTAGAGAACGGCTACACGGCAGAGCAGCTTGAACACATGCGGAGAGCATCAGCAGAGAAGAAGCAAGACCTCTCCTATGGCGAAATTGTAAATCTGATGGAAGGACAGCTTGAACATGTTGAGTATGAAGGCAAGGAAGGCTTCAGCCGCAATCAGTTCGACAAGCTGAACACGGAAGCTCAGTTCAAACTCACAAAGTCGCCTGCGGCTGCGATGCAGGAGTTGGCAAGGAGCAACGGCAGGATTCTTGTCGTTAACGAAGACACAGGCAAAGAAATTGACCTACTGCATCTTAAACTGCTGGACAAGGACGGAGTATTCCCGCGAACAAAATTCAACGAGACTGTCATTAGCCATTTCAAAAACGAGGGAGTGAGGTTTGACAGCCTGGAAAGCATAAACAAATTCTGCGACCGAGCTTTCGATAAGTATTCCGATAAAGCTGGTTTGGTTAGGCTGAGAAAAGAAAACGGGCAGTGGAGCGACTACTACACTTCTCGGGACATAATAAAAACCGAATTCGAGATGGTGGAGATAGCCAAGACCCTTGCAAAACAAAAAGTGCAGACAGACGGAGCAAAGCTGGACGAAATCACTCAGCGGATGGAAGGCGAAGGATTCAAATTCACAAACACACAACGGCAGGCAGTTGAAGGCTTAAAAAGAAACAGCAGGGTAACTTATGCCTGCGGGTTTGCTGGTGTTGGCAAATCGAAAGCCTATGTCAAAGTATGCGGCGAAGTTTTCTCGTTCGATTCAAAAGTCATTGGGTTGGCAACAGGGAAAAAAGTCGTGACAGGATTGAAGGAGGAAGGCATCGAGGACAGCTTCTCATTTGCAAAAATCAGAAACCATTTTGAGACGAAAGGACACTTGCCTTTTGACCCTTCGCAAAAAATAACTCTCATCGTTGACGAAGTGGGAATGACTTCATCCCGCGACCTGAAATTCATAATGGACGAAATCATTTCCAAAAACCCAGAGAGCCGTTTGATTATGGTTGGCGACTACGAAGGACAGTTCCAAGCGGTTCAGTCAGGTTGCGGTATCAAGAACATAAACGAGATTGCCTTGGGCGATGAAAACCGTTCAGTCATTTCAGATATCGTGCGGCAGAAAGTAGGTTCGCCAGCTTGGCACTTGTCCGTTCTGGTACGGGAAAAGAAAATTGACGAAGCAGTAAACCTTCTTGACACGGCAGGCTGGCTGCACAGAGCAAAGTCGCCAGATGAAGCCAAGGAGCAGCTAATTGATACTTGGAAAGCATCTTGGGAATGCGGCAAGACTTCGTTGAAAGATAATCTCATCGTGGCGGGAACCAATGCCGATGTAAATGAGTTGAATGCAGCAGCAAAGGAAATCCTTTTCGGTCTCGACAAGAGCAATCCCGAATATCTTGACCGAAGAAAAGAGATTGAGGTTGAGGTAATTGCGAACGAGTCCGACATGGACAAGAAAGTTAAGCGGAGCTTTTGCCCGAACGAGATAGTTATTTTCAAGCAGGGTATGAAGGACAACAGCGGAACGGAAATAGACAACAACACGACCGGACGTATTAAGGAAATCAGGAAAGATGCGAATGGTGAAGTCCTGTTTAAGATTGTGCTGGATGTGGAAGACAAGAACGGGAAGCCAATAGAGGTCGAGATAAATCCCAAGGGCAGGAAAATAAACAACGGTATTTGCCAGACCGCTTATTCATCCCAAGGGGCAACCGTTGAAAAAACTTTTGACTATGTCACAGGCAAAACCACCAACAACCAGTTCTATGTCGAAATGACGAGAGCGAAGCAGGAATCACATGTCTTCGGCACATTCAAATCAATAGACAAACTGAAAGTGAATGCCGCGAAGTCCCAAGAGAAGTTCAACCCCATCAAGGATGCGACTTGCAGCGCTTGGTGGGATGCTTGCAAGCAGGACGAGAAGAACTTCATCGCACAAGCAGTAGCAAGAAGGGACAACGACATCAACTTGCCCCGCCCTGCCCTGCTAGATGCCCCTATGCCGCCTAAGAACCCTTGGGCAAAGCCTTTCCTTAAAGGCTTTACGGAGGCAGACAGCCTGGAAAACGGAATGACAAAAGCTGAACTGCGGGAGCAGATGGCGAAAATGCCTGCATACAGGGACAGGAACCTATACAAGCCGCAAGCCATAGCAACACAAGAACAGGCAAATGCGTCGGTTCAGTCAATTCGGCAGAAGGCTACACAGCCAGCACCGACCCAACAGCAGGGCTGGGGAGCTTCGTTACGGGAGAAGCTGAACAAAGGCATGGAGCAGAAGCCGCAAGGCGGAAAACCGCTTACGGCGGCAGAACAAGCAGTGCTAAACAAGGTCAATGCGAGATTGGGGTTGATGGGTAAGCCCTCTGTAAATTGGGAGCAGTATTGCAAAATTCATGAAAAGAGAGAAGCTAAGAAGGCAGCAGGAAAAGCATTCGGGATGAAATAATAAAAGGGGAAGGTGTTATGGCTTTGAACGACAAAGATAGAGAAGCATTACGGGGTACGATTAAAAAATCTCAAAAATCGTTGCTAGACGGAATGATGAAAGGCGGGGCTGAATTCGGCAAAGGTTTTGTTGATGATATAGCGACCGGATTAAAGCTTATATTAGTTCTATGGGTTGTTTTAGCCCTCGCAATATCTATGCATATTGTGGGTTAAGCGATGAGACAGCAAACCATAAACAAATATAGGGAGGCTTTGAAGGCTGGTTGCAAAACTCAAATAGAGACTTTCAAAGAAGAAGCCAAGGAAACTAACTATACAGGCGATGTTGCAGAAGATTCGGCTAATTTCATTACCTACATTCTGATTTTGCTATTTCTAATGATAGTATTTGAATTCATATGAACAACGAAATTATTAAAGCTCGCAAAGATAAAGAGACTGCGGATTCTATTCGTCTTGAAAAGCATAAAGCCATCTACGAACTAATTAAAAGCAATAATGCTAATGAACTTTTGTTATTTGCCAGAGAGAGAATAGAGCTATGGAAGCTGAACAATACTTGCAGCGAGTATTACATAGAAGCTTGGGAAAGAGTTTTGAATAATTTAGAGCTATTTGATGAGATTCTTGACCAGAAAAATCACCATTTGAGACAGAACACTCCCTTCAAAATGAATAGCAAATATCAGCCTAGCGATTGGCAAAGCTTGGAGTACCACAGGCTTATTGCAACTAAGCTGCGGGAAGACCCTCGCATGCTAATCGAAATCAGCATAGAAAGAAAACTGCCGTAAATCAATATTGAGTTTTTTTCAATAGCAGCTATATTGAGTTTCGCTGTACCTTGTTATTCTCATGGTTGGGGATAGAGACCCGCTGGAAACGGCGGGTCTTTATTATTTGGTGGGCGGGAGCGGACTGGTTAGCAAAAACGCTTTCTTGAAAGCACTTTCAAAAACGTTTGGGTTAGCCCAAGGCAGCGGCAAAGCCGCAAACCATCTTAAAACAGATTTTCCATAAATATCCATTCCCTACTTTTCCCTACTTTATAAATAAAATAGGGTATATCAAAGCCTAGTGTTTCCTAGTGTTCCCGACTTCTCCCTACTTTTCCCTACTTTTTATAATTCGTTCAGAGAAATTTTTATTTATAAAGCATTTTAGAAATTCGGGGGGAAAACTAGGGTAAGACGGGAAGGCAGTATTCATGCGGGTTTTCAGCATATGCCGTTTTTATGAAACTAGGGAAACTAGGGATGATAAAAAATATTGTGTGCATTCTGTGTTGACATTTATTTTTGGCCGAATATAACTAATGGCAGGAGGAAACAAAATATGAAAAATACATTCAGAAGAAATTCGGCACACTATCATCTGATGGTTACACCAGAGATGAAAGAATACATGTGGAAAATTGCGGAGAGTGAAGACATTAACTGGCAGAGAGAATTTAGAACCTTCATCCGCCAAAAAATTGACGACTACAAAAGACAAAGGCAAGCATGAATAACATGCCTGCCCTGTAACCCAGAATCACATCCGATACTTTTCTTAGCGGGAAAATCGGACATAACAAAAATAATAAGGAGGATTACTATGGAAACAATAAAGGATGAAAACCAAAATGTCAACGGATTGGCGAAAAAAGCGAGAAGGGACAGGTGTATAAATTTGAACTTTGTTTCCAATGAAGACAGGCTTATTTACGAAGAGGCAAAAGAGGCATTCAAGGACTATTCAGTCATACAAGACCAGAACGGGAAATGTCTGGTGTTTCGCTGGAAGATTGAAGACGGCATAAAGTCCCCGCAATTCATTCAAATTAGCAGCATGATGGAAATGGGGCTTGAATGGAATTTCTTTGTTGATGCTAGCGACAATCCGAAACGACCGAAAGAAAAGGCTGTTAATTTCATAAAAGATGTCTGGCTGAAAAGTCATACTTTGCCGATTCGCTGGAAAAATGCGACTTTCAATCCCGACCCTAATTTCCAGAAAGCAAACCAAGATATTTTGAATCTTTGGACTGGATATGTAGAGCCGAAAAAAGGGCAAGTTGAACCGTTTTACGAGCTTCTTGATAGCCTTCTAATTGGGACAAAAGAACACAAGGAGCATCTTATTAAGCTGATTGCTTATTCATTCAAATATCCTCACGTGCAGCACGGTACGAGCATCGGCTTGTTCGGAGAACAAGGAGCAGGTAAATCAACCATCGGAAAGACAATCGCGGCTATGTGTCCTAATCATAGTTCAACTGTAAACAATGTTAATGACCTGTCTGGATTTGCAGAGCACTTAATGACCACTAAGTTTTTTCTTATGGAGGAAAGCCAATTCTCGGGGGACAAGGGGATAGCCAACCTACTGAAAGACTTAATCACGAACGACAGGAGAACAATAAAAATTAAGTTCCTGCCAGCAATGACATTTAAGAATGTCGCATTTTTTCTATTTACATCAAACTCGACGAAGTGTGTTCCAGTTGGAATGAGCGAGCGGAGATACAATATTTTTGAATGCTCAAACAAGTTGAGCGGCAATTTTGAATACTTTGAGAAATACGACAAATGGCTGAAAAACGGCGGAGCTAATGCCCTGCTCTACCATCTCTTGAACGAAGTCGATTTAGAAGGATTCAATCCCCGTCAAATCGTTAAGACAGAAGGCAGAGCAAAAGCACAGCAATCGCAATTTGAGCCGTTTGAAGATTTTGTTTTCGGGCTGCTGAAAGGCGACATAGAAATTGAGCATATTTCAGAACGATGGAATTCTTTTGAAATCACTGTGCAGAGAACCAAGCTCTACGAGTTGTTCAAAGAGTATTACGGCGATATTTCCCGATATGTCACAGCGACAGCGTTTTCCAGAAATCTAAACGAAATGTTCATGTTTGACGAGGTTAATCCGAAATGGTGTGACAGTTGGAAACTTCCGAATCAGCCACGGCATTATCTGCTTCCACCAAAGCACAAGTGCCAGGAAATCTTTGCTGCAAAAGCGGGACAGTCAGTAAAAAATCTGTTCCCCGATTATTCAGTGCCAGAACTGAAACCCGAAACTGTTGAAATGGAGCAGTTGAAGGCGGCTGAATTTGAAACTCAGAAAGTGTTGCAAGGCATTAAAGACAAGCAGACAGAATTGCAGCCGTTTGCAGAGATTGAAAACTAAATTACAAAGGAGAAATACTATGAGTGAATTAAATCCAAACGAAGAGATTATTGAGGAGTTGAGCGAAAGCATTGCGGGGAAGCTAACCAGCAGATTGCTAAAACGTGTATCTTCAAATCCAAACCACACATTATTCGCTACTGAAAACGATTATGAACTTCCGAATCTAAAAGATTTTCTGAAAGCAACGATTTCAAAAGAACTCAGCGACAGCCTACTCAGAGTAGATAAGGAATTCTATGAGTTTGAAGAATGGAAAAAAGAGCAAGAGCGAAAACCAAAACTTAATTGAAATAAGTTGTTGCCAAAAGCAGCAGAAGCAGTTTATAGTACCCCTTGCATATGCAATGGTTACTACATAAACAAAAAACATGAATTTAGAAGCCGATACTATCTCAATAGCTCATGCTAGTCATTATTTAGGTGTTTCATTCGATACAATCCGCCGCTGGGAAAAAAAAGGATTGGTCAAGACAAAGAGACTAGACAACGGTCATCGCCATTTCTCCATTAGCGAACTTGAAAGACTGAAATCCAAGCTTTCAGGCGGCACAGGCAACGGCTTCCACATTCTTAAAGCCGACAAGCCGACAAAATATTCTGTCGTAGAACTGTTTGCAGGAGCCGGCGGTCTGGCACTTGGAATGGAAAATGCTGGGCTTAAATCCAATCTGCTCGTTGAAATTGACAAGAATGCCGCCGCAACACTTCAACAGAATCGCCCCGACTGGAACGTCTTCCACGACGACATTGCCGACATTGACTTCAAGGGCTTCAAGGCTGACATCCTGACAGGCGGTTTCCCCTGCCAAGCTTTCAGCTATGCGGGAAATCGGATGGGGTTTGACGACATACGAGGAACCCTGTTCTTTCAATATGCCAGAGCCATCAAGGAAATTGGCCCCAAGGTCATTGTTGGTGAAAACGTTCGCGGACTGGAAAAGCACGATAACGGACGAACATTGAAAACGATGCTTCAAATTCTGGACGAAATCGGATATCGGGTTGAGTACAGAATTCTCCGAGCACAATATCTTGATGTTCCGCAAAAGCGAGAAAGACTGGTCATCATTGGTGTGAAGAAGGACTTGGATTTGCCTATCTGCTTTCCGAAGGAGCAGGACTACACCGTAAGCTTGAAAGAAACATTAATCGATGTTCCTCAATCAACTGGACAAGCATATACACCCGCCAAGAAAAAAATTATGGAGCAAGTTCCAGAAGGCGGTTATTGGCGAGACTTGCCCTTGCCCATTCAAAAAAAATATATGGGCAAAAGCTTTCACTTAGGAGGCGGCAAAACAGGGATGGCGAGGCGGCTGGCTTGGGATGAGCCAAGCTTGACCCTGACTTGCAACCCCGCACAAAAGCAGACTGAACGGTGTCACCCATCCGAAACCCGCCCGCTTACAGTCAGGGAGTATGCCAGAATTCAATCGTTCCCCGATGACTGGGCCTTTGCTGGCTCAACGGCGGCACAGTACAAGCAGATTGGAAATGCAGTGCCTGTCAATCTCGGCTACCACATCGGGCGGTGTCTGATAGCAATGTTAAAGAAGAAACCTGACCCTGCGACAATGACAGTTATTTACCAAAAGCCGAAGTAAAGAACTGCTTTGCAAAGTCGCGGTTCGCAAATTTATATTTGGTCGTTGATGAACACAACTCCTCAATTACATTTGGCAACACATCATAAAGCTTGTCCAAAGCATTCGGGTCGCCTGTCACTTTCGCATAGAAACTCTTGCCGTCAATCTGCCTAATCAGCGGATTGGGGTTGCATTGAGTGCCCTTTTCTTTATCCGATGGTGTAAATTCCTTGTCATACAGTGCAGGATGGGCAGGAATAATCTCAACATAATAAGCGGTGAAACCCTTGTAATTGCTGTTTTTCAGCATCACCAACTTTTCAAGCTCATAATATAAATCTTTGAGCTTGCCGCCTGAAATCGTGTTGTATTTGTTCTTTACCTCGGCAATCGAATTGTTCTTTACCGATTCAAGGTCAATGAGTGAACCCGTTTTCAAATCAGCCCAGCCGTCCACACTCCCCAATATAACCTGATGGAATCCGCCAACATGATTCTGCAATGACTTCTGAGCCTGCCTAGTCATCTCGCTTAACCTCCAAGATTCAGCATCAAGCTCAAAGCCTGACATTTCAAAAAGCATCGCAAATGGGTCAATCACATTGCGACCAAAATCCTTTTGAACCTGCTGCTTGGACTTGATTGCCACATCAAGAACGTTTTTTACTGCAACTGTGAGTGCATCGTCAGAAATAAAATTCAGCATTGGCATCTTGTCATTACCCCGTCACATCGTGACTGCGAGTATATGGTCTAACGGAAAGTATTTCTACAGCCGGCCCAGGATGATGTGGCGGCTTGCCGCCCTTCCCTTCGCTTTTCAAGTGGATCTGGACGACCCAGACAGAGCATACGGCAGTGGATAATTTGTCAATACGGTTTGACAATAGACATTTGCCAATCGCATAACTATATGGCGACTAACGGAAAAGCATCGAACGGTACTAATTCATGCCCCAAAAACAGCCGCCGGCGAGATAGGCAGTTTGATGATTTGCAACTGGCATGTAAATTCCTTTCAGATCTTCGGCGTAGTGGCGCGATTCATCGCGTCCCGATGCGTTTCGTTCATTCTGGAAAATGGCGCGATGAATCGCGCCACTACGGTTGTTTTCAACGCGCGGGATATTTTAGTAACGCGCTTTTTTCATTGCCCGTGCGGCTTCATGTTTAGCATCTCTGTCCTTTTATGAGGTGCTTGTGGCTACGGCCGCTCGCGTTGCGAGCTTAACATTCGCGGTGCTCATGTGAGCCTGCGCCGCAAGCGGGCGTTATACGTATCGGGCTTTTTTCATGGCTTGAGCCACCTCATGTTTTGCGTCTCGTTCCTTTTCTGTTGCCCGTTTGTGGCTACGGCCACTCGCTATGCTCGTTTAACATTCGCTGAGCTCATGTGAGC
>VFSW01014518.1_pt1 | contig 10884 bp, 13 predicted proteins | sample 5358111 | NCBI WGS metagenome assembly VFSW01 (sample SAMN11554181, study PRJNA540505) | mine drainage metagenome | isolation source: sediment from site ElyBrook_90M | place: USA: Ely Copper Mine, Vershire, VT | collected 2017
CCCTAGTCGAGCCCGCGCTCGTGGCTCAGGCGTACCATTTCCTGAATGAAGATCGTTTTTTGCTTGTCGTCGAGGCTGGTGAACAGCGGCTCGGCCGCATCGGCAACGTTGCGCTGATCCACGGCACGATCGTTGAGAAACTGGGCCTCGTTGCGCATCTGTTCGATGATATCGTCCGGCGGATCGCGCTTGGCGCGCGCAATTCTAAGATTGAGACGGTCGGCGCCATTATGGCCGAGATAGTGCATCGCACTGTTGAACGCGGTCCAATTCTTTTCCTGCTCGGGGGTCAGGTTCAATTCGGCCTTGATCCGATCGATGTCGGCATCGCTGTTGGCGACGATCTGTTCGGCGGTCAGTTCCGGTTCGCCCGGCTGTGTGAGAACCTCCATCGGCTTTGCCGCAGCTGCTTTCGCGCCCCTCGCGGCTTTGGCGGTTTTCGCAGGCCCTGATTGTTTGGCGCCGTTCGCCGGGGCAGCTTGTCCTTTGTCTTGTTCCCCGCCGACGCCAAGTACGCCGGTAAACACGCCGACTACCCCGCCGATCGCGCCTCCCAACACGCCGCCGACCGGTCCCGCCGCCTTGTTGCCCGCCTCGGCTCCCTGCTGAACCCCCTTGACCAATCCTTGCGCGTCTGACGGCTGGGGGATGCTGAAAAGCGTGAATACCACTGCCCCAAGCGCAAGGCGCAATCCCGGTTGCACGCGCGCGGCCGGCCTCGGGCTGATCATTATGGGGTCTCCCTGGTCGATCTCGACGGGGTAACGGCGCTCCCCGGCGAATCCGGACATTATCGTTTTCGCGGCAAGCGAGTCTACCACCGCGCCCGCAGAGAAGGCGCCGGCACTTCCCTCGTTTGGCGGTGGACCACAACAATCGGCGCCTGCTAAACGATTTACCGACGCATCCTTTGACGACGGCACAAGAAGAAAAGGCCAAGGGGGCCAGGCAAGGAACCGGGAATGGCGACCAACAAGAAGAAAATCCTCATCACCGAATCGATGTCACCGTCGGGACGCGAGCTGCTGAAGCAACGCGGCGACATCGAACTCGTAGAATTCCCCAATTTGATCTCGGCCCGGGATTTCGAGACCCTGCTGAAGGAGCACGCGCCGGTTCACGGCGTGGCGCTCGGCGCCACCCGTTTCGGCGAACCGGAGCTCGCGGCTTCCAAGGACATGAAGGTCGTGACCCGGATCGGCGTCGGCTACGACGCCGTCGATGTCCCAGCGCTCAGCCGCCGCAAGGTCCCCCTGATGGTGGCGGGAACCGCCAACTCCCCATCGGTCGCGGAACAGGCGTTGTTCATGATGTTGACGCTGGCCAAACGCGCCGTTGAAATGCACGCGCTGGTAAAGCAAGGCCAATGGAGCACCCGGCTCGGCAAACTGCCCTACGATTTGTTCGGCAAGACGGTTCTGATTGTCGGCTTCGGTCGCATCGGGACGCGGACCGCAAGACGCTGCCTGGCCATGGAAATGCACGTTCTGATCTACGACCCCTATAAGTCAGCCGAAGAGATCAAGGCCACTGGATGTGAACGCGTCGCCGATCTCGATGCGTCGCTGCCGCGCGCCGATTTTGTCAGCATCCACTGCCCGAAGACGCCGGAGACGGTCGGAATGTTCAATGCGGCGCGGCTGAAGCGCATGAAACCCACGGCCTATCTGGTCAACACCGCACGCGGTGGCCTCGTCGATGAGGGGGCACTTTATGAAGCACTTACGTCCGGCAGGCTCGCCGGCGCAGGTCTCGATGTTTTCGAGCAGGAGCCACCGCCCGTGCCGCATTCGTTGTTCGAGCTTCCCAATGTCATTATTGCTCCGCATGTAGCCGGCGTCACCCGCGAAGCGGTCGACCGGATGAGCGAGCAAACCGCACGCAACATCCTGAGCGCGCTCGACGGCGAACCGATACGCCAGAACGTCATCAATCCGGACGTGCTCGGCTGATCGAGTGGAAGGCAACCATGACATTCAAGGAATACGGCAGCTATGACGCGGTAGGTTTGGCCGAACTCGTCCGAAAAAGGCAGGTCGGTGCCGGCGAGTTGCTGGATGAAGCGATTGCGCGGACTACCAAAGTCGATCCAAAGATCAATGCGGTCGTCGTAAAGCACTACGATTATGCGAAGCGGCAAATCGACAAGGGGCTCGCTGATGGCCCCTTCGCCGGCGTGCCGTTTCTCCTGAAGGATCTGGAGTTTCTTGAGGGAACCCGGACCACGTCCGGCGCGAGCGTCTACAGGGACCATGTCGCCAACCATACCGGCACCATCGTCCGGCGCTTCCTCGACGCCGGACTCACGATCTTCGGCAAGAGCTCCACCCCGGAATTCGGATTGATGCCGACCACCGAATCCCGCCTGTTTGGTCCGACGCGAAATCCCTGGAATCTCGAACACTCCTCCGGCGGATCTTCCGGCGGTGCGGGTGCAGCGGTTGCAGCGCGCATTGTTCCCGTGGCGCACGGCAGCGACGGTGGCGGTTCGATACGCATTCCGGCCTCCGCATCGGGCGTATTCGGATTGAAGCCGACCCGCGCGCGCAATCCGACCGGTCCCGAACGCGGCGAAGGCTGGGGCGGGTTTTCCTGCGGTCACGTGCTGAGCATCAGCGTGCGCGACAGCGCCGCAATGCTCGATGCCATCCAGGGACCTGAGCCATCGAGCCCCTATATGGCACCAAAGCCGGAGCGGCCTTTCGCCGAGGAGGTCGGTCGCGATCCCGTTCGGCTGCGCATCGCCTTTACCGACAAGTCACCTTATGGCGATGCGATTGATCCAGAAATTGCGGCAGCGGTGCGGGACGTTGCCGCCCTGCTGGCTGGGCTCGGCCATCATGTCGAAGCGCGTGCACCTGCGCTCGCCGCCGATCCGGCGGTGGTGATGGCGGCCATTGTCAGCGCCAATACAGGGCTCGCAGTGCGGCTCGCCGAACAGCAGTTTGGCCGCCCCATGACAGACCGGGATATGGAAATCCTGACGCTCGCCACCGCCCACAACGCGGGCAAGGCTGCCGCGATCGACTATACGGCCGCGCAACTCAACGCGTTCCGGATTTCGCGCGGGCTGGCAGAATTTTTTGAGACTTGCGACGTGTTTCTGTGCCCGACGCTTTGCTCGCCGCCGCTGCGTATCGGCGAGCTCAACCCGATGTCAAAGGACCTGTCGCATATTTCACCGATCCTGCGGCGCTACATGCCGGCAACTTCGATGTTCAACATGTCCGGCCAGCCGGCGATGTCGGTGCCGTTGGCGTGGAATGCTGCCGGATTGCCGCTCGGCATGATGTTCGCCGCGCGCTTTGGCGACGAGGCGACCTTGTTTCGCCTGGCGGCCCAGCTCGAGCAGGAGCGGCCCTGGAAGCAAAAAATACCGCCAGTTTGCGCATGAATCGACAAAACTCAGCCGCATTCGGTGGTAAGGAAAGGAAGTCGCTGCGGCGGGATTCGGCTTCCGAGCAAGGCGTTAGCTGTGGAGATTGAAATTTGAGTGAGAGCGACCCGACCGATCATGCGCTGGCGACCATCGCCAGTATCCTCGATCACTCGGGATCCCATCGCGAGCCTGAAATGGCCCCGGCAGAACATAAGCCCGAACCTTCGGGACGGGTTGAAGCCGACGGCTATACGAAACTCGGTCCCGGTCCCATGGAAGCGATACGCTTCAAATGGACCGTCCGCGGCGAGAGAGATGGCCAATATTTCGTGGACGAGACCCTTGGCGAAAATTCCCGGCCGATGAGCATCGGGCCGATGTCGGCGGATGCCGCAATCAGGTTCGTTGACGATCAAGCGAGCGAAGCGCGGCAACGATTTGAGGCGCTCAGGAGTGAAATGGCCGGGCGCGCAGCCGCGGCGAATTTGGTTCGCAAGGACGGCGGCGGGTTATAGCGCGTGCAAATTCCAGGGCGCTCACAGGCCCGGCCTTCCCAGAAAATCCTTCTTGACGAGATCAACGCCACAATGGCGCAGGATGTCGTAGGCCGTCGTCAAATGAAAGAAGAACTGCGGTACACTGAACCCCAGTAACAGGGATCGACCGGTGGATTTTCGCGTCGAACCGTTCCGAAATGTGAATACGACTTGCTTTTCTTCGGTGCCGTTGATTTGCGCGGGCTGTACGCTTTCCACGAAATCCCTCGCGGCAGCGATGCGCGCCTTGAGCTCGGGAATGTCAGGCTCGGTATCCGCAAATGCCGGGGGATCGACGCCAGCCAGCAGAGCGCAGGCGAGGACCGCGTGTCTGTTGGCTTCGCCCACTTGGCGCGTCAGGTTGTACATGTTGGGATAGAGCCGCGCGTTGAGCAGAACCGAGGGATCGATTTTTCGCGCCTCGGCATAAGCGGCTGCATGGTCAAGCAGATCGGACAGGCTGTCCAGAAAATGGCTGAAAACCTCGACGGATGATTGGTGCATTGAGATAGTCACGGCCGATCCCCTCCCCGCCGCGGGTTTCATAGGCTGGACGAGGCGGCAAGTCCATCCATCCAGGCTTTGTGCCGCGGCCGGGTTGAACCCGGACAGCGCGGCGCGATACCTTTGCGCACGATGTAGCGTTCGACTTCGTCGACTGGCGGCATGTTCCGGAGATGGTTTCATGGTTCGGGTTATTTCCTGCCTTGCGGCGGTGTTTGTTGTTGTTGCGACCGCGGTCCAGGCCGAGCAACCCTCGCGGCTTGAAGAGATCGTGCGACGCGGGACATTGCGTGTCGGCATGACCGGCGACTACCTGCCTTTCACCTATCTCGACAAGGCGACATCGAAATTCCGGGGATTTGACGTCGACATGGCGGAGGCACTGGGCAAGGCACTTGGCGTCAGGGTCGAGTATGTTCGGACCGCATGGCCCCAACTATCCGGGGATTTCGAGGCCGGCCGGTTCGACATCGCGATGGGCGGCATCTCGGTCACGCCCGAACGGCAAGGCAAGGGAATGTTTTCCGCGCCGGTCATGCGCGAAGGCAAGACGCCGATCGCGCGCTGTGCCGACAAAGGCAAATATGAAACTATTGCCGACATCGACAGACCGGGCACCCGCATCATCGTCAATCCCGGCGGCACCAATGAACGATTTGCCCGCGCCAATATCAGGAATGCCGAGATCAGGGTCTATCCAGACAATGTCACCATCTTCGACCAGATCGCCAGCGGCAATGCCGACCTGATGATGACGGACTCCTCCGAGACGCGGTATCAGCAAAAGCTGCATCCCGGAGTGCTTTGCGCGGTGCATCCGGAAACGCCGTTCGACTTTGCCGAGAAGGCCTATTGGTTGCAGCGCGACGTCGCGCTGAAGGCTTTCGTGGATCGCTGGCTGCAGACCGCGATCAAGGACGGCAGCTTTGCGACGATCTATGCGGACTGGTTTGAATAAATGTGCGCCGCGGACGTTGCGGCTTGCCTTCAATTGGCCCTACGTACGGTCCCAAACTGGTCTGCCGGCCAAGCTGCGTTGAACCAAAACAGCTTCTTCGCGACTCATACGATGAATGTGATGTAGATCACGCTTGCAGAATGGCCGAGGGGTAGGATTGAAACAGTTCCGGCCTGCTCAGGAGGTGAGCATGAAATGGCTACTAGGGATCGCCGCATTTTTGATGGCGAGCACGGCCGCACAGGCTCAGTACACATTCGAATATGGCGGACGGACCATTCGTATTGACCCGGATCGCGGAACCATCTCGATCCCGGGCGTCTATGACAACACACGGCGGCGGAGCAAGCGCTCGCGTAACGATCAGGACAGCTCACGCAAGCAAGCGCCCGAGCAGGCAAAAATCGATCCGCAGGCACCTGTCGCGGCACCTGCGCCCGCGCCAACCGAACCGGCCGCAGCGCCCGCCAAGGTTTCACCGGAGCCTTCAACCGCAAATGTTGCGCCGGCGGACACTGCGACACCGGCCCAATCGCCGGCTACACCCATAGCGCCGGTTCAGCAGGACCAAGTCCCTGACGCAAGGCCCGCTCCGCCTCCGGTTGTTGCGACGGCTCCCCCACCCGCGCCAGCGCCGACCGTGCCTGCGCCGGCGACCCCGGCCCTTCAATCGGCGAATTCACCGCTTGGCGTTTGGCTGACGGAAGAGAGAGAGGGCAAGGTCAGGATCGAGCAATGCGGCGCCAATCTCTGCGGGTATTCGGTGGACCCGAAGTCGAACCAGAACGGCGAGCAGGTTCTCATCAACATGAAGCCCGGCAAGGATTCCAAGTGGAGCGGAAGGATTTTCGATCCGAATTCCGGCAGCACCTATGACTCTACGATCGCGCTGAAAGGTTCGGACACCCTGCGGGTTCAGGGCTGCGCCTTTAGCGGCATGTTCTGCGGTGGCCAGACCTGGAGCCGGCTGAACTGATGGCTTCCAATCCAAATGAGTAGTGACGGTGCCGTGCGTCACGATTGAACCCGCGCCGGTGTGATACCCATCACAGTGCGCTGCTCTCCGATTTGCGATCGTGATCGCACCGGAACAGAGGGGAGCGTCATGGGAAACTTCAGCAAAGCAGCTATGGCCGGCCGCATTCTCTTGCTTGTCGGAATATCGATTGCCACGCCTGCGGCTGCGGCGACGTTTGACGGCGCCTGGAATGTCCAGATCGCTTCCTCCAATGAGGCTTGCCCGAGCGGGACGAACTTTTCAATCGGCATCAGCGACGGCCGGGTAGCGTCCAGCAACGGCACCTTCACGGCGTCGGGTCATGTCGCCGAGGCCGGCACCATCAGCGTGATCCTGAGCAGCGGGATCAGGCATGCCGTTGGCTATGGCCGCCTCAGCGCCACATCGGGATCAGGTATCTGGCGCGGCGCCATGTGCTCGGGCACATGGACCGCGCAGCGGATCTAGCGGGCAGCGCCGGCTGCTACTCGCAGACCTTCGCGGAATATTGCGCGTCGGTTACCGGCTCCATCCACGTCGAGTAACTTCCGTTCAACGATTCCTGCATCGCGATATGGGTCATGCCATTGGTAGGAGAGCCGCCATGCCAATGTTTTTCGCCCGGCGGAATCCAGACGACATCGCCGGGCCGGATCTCTCGCACCGGCCCGCCCTCGGTCTGGATTCGGCCCACACCTGCGATGACGTACAGCGTCTGGCCCAGCGGGTGCAAATGCCAATTTGTCCGTGCGCCCGGCTCGAAGGATACACGGGTCGCGACAATGCGCGCTGGTGCTGCTGCGGCAACGATCGGGTCCTGCCAGACCGTGCCGGTGAAGTAGTCTTTGGGCGCGCGGCGTGTCGGCCGAGAACCGGCGAGATGGATATCCATAGGCTTCCTCCTGCGATCACCCTGTTTGGTGTTACCGTATTATTTTTTCGAAGCCGCGTAGCGCGCCTTGGTCTCGGCGTTCATGGGATAGAGGCCGGGCAGAACTGCGCCGTTGTTGACCTGCTCGACAATCCAGCCTTCCATTCGCTCCTGCTCGGCGCCTTCGGCCAGAATGAGATCGAGGAACGTCTTTGGAATCACGACGGCGCCATCCTGATCGGCAACGATAACGTCGTCCGGGAAAATAGCGACGCCGCCACAACCGATCGGCTCACCCCAACCGACGAAAGTCAGGCCGGCGACCGAGGGCGGCGCGGCGTAGCCGTCACACCACACGGGCAGGCCGGTGCCGAGCACGCCTTCGAGATCGCGCACCACTCCGTCGGTGACCAGCGCAGTAACCCCGCGCTTGACCATGCGCGCGCAAAGGATATCGCCGAAAATGCCGGCATCGGTGACGCCCATGGCGTCGACCACCGCGATGCAGCCTTCGGGCATGGCTTCGATCGCCGTTCGGGTCGAAATCGGCGACGACCATGATTCCGGCGTCGCCAGATCTTCCCGCGCGGGTACGAAGCGCAGTGTAAAGGCCGGCCCGACCAGCCGCTTTTGCCCTGGCCGCAGCGGGCGCGAACCCCGCATCCAGATGTTTCGCAGGCCTTTCTTGAGAAGGACCGTGGTGATGGTGGCGGTGGAAACGCGGGAAAGCGTCGCGATCGCTTCGGGGGTCAGGGACATCGAAAAGACAACTCCGGTGGGGATGGATCGGGTCGGCATCTTGCGGGGCAGGACAATCGCGTCAAGTGCCGTCGCGAACGGTCGCCGAACAGACGCATCGCAATTGGTTGATCAGCGCATCTTATCACGGGGTGTTGGATTAATTTATTGAACCTGCAGGCTTATTTTCTGAAAGCGAATTCCACTTCCCAGCAAAACGCGCTACAGCATGGCGCGAACCGAAGAGTCATAAGGCCATGGCCGCGACACTCTCTCCACCCCGCCTATTGCCGAGTGGCGACAGCGCCATCACGGTAGAATTCAGCCGCAAGATCGATGATGCCGCGAACCGGCGTGTGCTTGCGCTCGACCGGACGCTGGCGCGCGAACCGGTCTCCGGCGTGACGGAAACCGTCCCGACCTATCGATCCCTGCTGGTTCACTACGATCCCACCCAGGTCGATTTCGATACGCTGGGCAGGAAACTCGTCGAGTTTGCGCAACGGCCGGTCCCGCCAACGGAGAAAACGCGGCGCTGGCGCATTCCCGTGGTGTATGGCGGCGAACATGGCATCGACCTTGAGGATGTCGCCAAGACGCTCGGCACCACGCCCGATGAAATCGTGGCGCGGCACACCGCCGGCGACTACCGCGTCGCCATGATCGGCTTTACGCCGGGCTGGTCCTATCTCAGCGGTCTGCAGGATTCACTTCATTTGCCGCGTCGACAAAACCCGCGCCTAGTGACACCTGCCGGAACGATTTCGATCGGCGGCGTGCAGACCGGCATACAATGTCTTGCCGGTCCAAGCGGCTGGCATTTGTTGGGCCGCACGGCGGTCAGAACCTACCAGTTGCATCGTGATCCGATCTTCCTCCTGGAACCCGGTGATCGCGTGACGTTTTCCGTGGTCGATGCCAGGACCTTTTCGGAGCAGGATCGCGCAGCCGAGCACGGCGAGATCATCGCGGAATTGATGGCTGCATGACCAGACTCGTCATTTCGGCCATTGGCCCCGCAAGTTCGGTGCAGGACGGCGGACGCTTCGGCGCCCAGCGTTACGGTCTGACGCCGAGCGGCGCCATGGATCGGCTTGGGCTTGCCGCCGCGAATTGCCTGCTCGGAAACGCCCTGTTCGCCCCGGGGGTAGAAATCGGGCCGTTCGGAGCTGCGTTCGCCGCGCGCGAAGGCGCCGTTCGCGTCGCGCTTTCGGGGGCACCGCGCAACGCGGATATTTCCGGACGCGCGGTCGCATGGGATACGTCCATGACGATCGCCGATGGCGAGACCCTGAAGCTCGGAATGGCCCGCGGCGGGTCTTTCAGCTACCTCGCGATCGAGGGCGGAATTTCGGGTGAGCCGATGTTCGGGAGTCTGGCCGTGAACGCGCGGGCCGGGCTCGGCAGCCCCTATCCTCGCCCGCTGCAGGCCGGTGACGAGTTGCAGGCGGTGACTGCGAGCAGTGCCGCCGAGCGCCGGATCGATCTTCCCGCCGCGGTTGTCGGCCCGATCCGCGTGGTCATGGGCCCGCAGGATGACGAATTCGGCGACGTCGACATAAACCTGTTTCTCGAAAGCGAGTGGAAGATATCGGCGACCAGCGATCGCATGGGCTATCGGCTGGAAGGGCCGGTGACCAGGCATCTGCACGGCCACAATATCGTGTCCGACGGCACCGTGAATGGCAGCATCCAGGTGCCCGGTAACGGCCAGCCGATTGTCCTGATGCCGGACCGCGGCACCAGCGGCGGCTACCCCAAGATCGCGACCGTGATATCGGCCGATCTTGGGCGGTTCGCTCAGATCCCGGCCGGAACCGCCTTCAGGTTCAAGGCGGTCAGCGTGACCGACGCGCAGGCCGAGGCGCGCAAATTCGCCGAACTGCTGCGCGCCCTGTCCGATCGCCTCGGCCCGATCGAGAGCTTTGATCTCAACATCGAGGCGCTGCATGATGCTAATGTTGCCGGTGCCGCCGTCAGCGCGGTCGACGCCGGAACGTGGCAGATTCCAGCACCTGCCGACGTGCTGACGCAGGACTGATCCGGATCAACACCCAACCAGCAAGCGGACAAGAAACATGAAAACAGTCGATCTTAACAGCGATCTCGGCGAGAGCTTCGGCGCCTGGGAAATGGGTAATGATGCCGCCATGATCGATGTCGCTACCTCGGTGAACGTCGCCTGCGGCTTTCATGCCGGAGATTACGACACCATGCGCCAGACAGTCGAGCTTGCGAAGGCGCGCGGCGTCAGCGTCGGCGCACACCCCGGCTATCGCGACATCCACGGCTTCGGCCGCAGGCCGTTTTACGGCATGAAAGCCTCTGAGATCGAAAACCTGGTCGCCTACCAGATCGGCGCACTACAGGCGATCGCGACCATGGCCGGCTACAAGGTAACCCACGTCAAGGCCCATGGCGCGCTGTCGAACGTTGCCTGCGAGGAAGAGACGACCGCACGCGCGATTGCCTCCGCGATCAAGGCGGTCGACCCCAATCTGATCTTCGTCGTACTCGCCAATTCCAGGCTGGTGCAGGCAGGAGAAGCGGCAAACCTGCCGATGGTGCACGAGGTGTTCGCCGATCGCGCCTATGACGACGAGGGTATGCTGGTTTCGCGCAAGAAGCCCGGTTCGGTGCTGCACGACCCTAAGCAGATCTCTGAACGCGTGGTGCGAATGATACAGGACGGCGCCGTGGTGTCCGTCACCGGCAAGGTGATCAAGATGCGTACCGACACGGTTTGCATCCACGGCGATACACCGGGCGCGGTCGATATCGCGCGCGGCGTCCGCAAGGCGTTGAAAGACGCCGGCATCGAGGTGGCGCCGTTCAAGAAGGCCTGTTAGTTAGCGCAGAGCACGATCAGAACGGGTGAACCGAGAGCGTGCCGAATACAAC
>VFSW01014519.1_pt1 | contig 10884 bp, 7 predicted proteins | sample 5358111 | NCBI WGS metagenome assembly VFSW01 (sample SAMN11554181, study PRJNA540505) | mine drainage metagenome | isolation source: sediment from site ElyBrook_90M | place: USA: Ely Copper Mine, Vershire, VT | collected 2017
CATCGCTCACGACAATCCGTTTAATCGAGAGGTAGCGGGCGACTCAGCCCGATATTTTTCTACTCATGCAGACGGGACCGCAGCGATTGCTCAGAAAGAGAAAGAGGAGCCAGGAAGGGATGCAATTCGCAATTGTGCGCGTGGCATCATTGCCGGGCGCTACACGTGGGAGAAGGTAACGGAAGACTATTTGCAGTTGCTGGTTGATTCTGTCTGAAGCTTCAAAATCCGATGTTTTCTTCAACCTCGCTCGACAGGCTTCCGCGCGCCCAGGGCGTTTTCTTGTTGCGGTCGGCCAGCGCCGGTAGGCGCTTCGGCGCGCAAGCGATGCAACTCCCTAGTGCAGCTTGCCCGCAGAGTTTTCAAGAACGACGTCTGAAAGCACAGCCGTGTCCAAAGTGGCGGGAAGGTGCGAGCAGAAGCCGATGCCCACATAAAAAGGCCCATCGAAGTGCAGTTGAATCGGCGGCCCGAACTGATGCATGGGCTCGCCTTTCAAACTGACGAAAATTGCAATCGCATCGCCCCGCTTCTCGATGCCAATGCGCTTTGCCATCACTCCCTCGAGCGTTCCTCCAAAGCGGAACTGCATGTCCGTCATGGCCGCGCCTCGGGTCGGGCGCTGCGCCAGATGAATCATCCCCGTGCCGTGTTCGCCGGTCATCGCTTCCTTGGAATCGTCATTGAGATTTTGACGAATGACCAGCACGGCCTTGCGATCGCTATAACCCTTCGGGTCCGGAAACGTGACATCAGCGGCGAGCGAAACGTCGCCCGACATTTTCTTCCAGAGATAACGGAACTCGTCGCGAGAGTACCAGATGTTATAGCCGGCCGAAATGATCGTATACTGCTTTGTCTCGGCGTTATAATTCGCGCTGCCCGGCACGACTGCGGAGCCTACATCGGATTGCCCTTGAAATACTCCGATCGGCGTGTCGAAATTCCTGCTCGGCCGGTGAAAATCTGCTGGCGGCGGTACCTGTTCGTGAGTCGCGGAGCCTGGCTGCGCCCAGTCTGGGACTGCCGGAGAAGTGCCAGCGGGTGCGGACGCCTGCGCATGCAGCAGTTGCGGCGTGGTCAACAGAATCAGGCCAAGCAGCCAAAGTAGAGAGCAATTTTTACGCGCGACGCGAACAACATAGTGATCCATAGCAAAGAACTGTATCACCCTCCGCCAAGCGCTGACTCGCACGCGGCGGTCGCCCATGTGTCGCCTTCGCAATGAATCCGCGAGCCTGCGAAATATCATCGAAGGGTAGCTCGTGCCAAAATGGTACGTAAGCCATTATGTCAAACGAAATCATCCCAAATTCATCCTCTCCACTCGAAGCCGCACCCGAACCCACCACGGAATCCTTCGGCGAGTTGCTTGCGCAATTTGAGCAAAGCCACTCCCACAAGGTCGAAGGCGGTGCCCGCCAGTTGGAAGGCATTGTCGTCTCCCTCGATGCCGAATCGGTCTACCTGGATATCGGATTCAAGGCCGAGGGCGTTCTGCCACGAAGCGCGTTCGAAAACAATGCGGAAGGCGTCGGGCCCGGAGACAAATTTCCGGTGTCGGTCAAGGGCCGCAATCTCGAGGGCTATTACGAACTGTCTCGGCTACGGGTGACGCTTCCGACAGACTGGTCCTCGCTGGAGGAAGCCTTTGCGCAAAAATCTGCGGTCGTGGGTATTGTGACCGGCGTAGTCAAGGGTGGCCTCAACGTGGATGTTGGAGTACGTGCCTTTATGCCGGCCTCCCGCAGCGGCGTACGCGATGCCGCCGAGATGGAAAAGCTCGTCGGTCAGGAAATCACTTGCCGCATTACCAAGCTCGACGTGACGGATGAGGACGTCGTTGTCGACCGCCGCGCCATCCTCGAAGAGCAGGCGCTTTCAGTCAGGCAGGGCCGATATTCCGAACTCAAAGAGGGCGATGTGGTCAGCGGTGAAGTGCGCAGCCTCGCAAACTATGGCGCTTTTGTCGATATCGGTGGCATCGACGGTCTGCTGCATGTCAGCGATATCTCGTGGAGTCGCGTGAATTCACCGGAAGACGTGCTGACAGTGGGGCAGCAACTCCAGCTCAAAGTTCTGAAGGTCGATGCGGAGAATAACCGCATTTCTCTTGGGCTCAAACAGCTTCAGCCGGAACCCTGGGATGCTGCGGCAGAAAAGTTTAAAGTTGGCGAGCGAATCACTGGCACGGTCACGCGTCTCATGGACTTCGGAGCTTTCGTCGAACTGGAACCTGGGATTGAAGGCCTCATCCATGTTTCGGAGATGTCATGGGTGAAGAAAGTTCGCAAGCCCACCGACATTCTCAAGACCGGCGACACGGTCGATGCAATTGTCCTTTCTATCAGCGCTGGCGAACGCCGTATCTCGCTTGGGCTGAAGCAGGCGCTCGGCGATCCCTGGACAGATGCGCTGCAGAAATTTCCTGTGGGTTCAACCATCGAAGGTCCGGTGACAAAGTTGATGAAGTTTGGTGCCTTCGTGCAGATCACGGAGGGCGTCGAGGGACTGGTGCACGTCAGCGAAATCAGCGCTGAAAAGCATATCGATCATCCACAGGATGTGTTGCGAGCCGGCCAGATTGTCAAAGCCCAGGTGCTCGCCGTGGATACGGAGAAGCGGCAGATCAAGTTGAGCATCAAGCAGCTGGTTCCCACTGGCCTTGGCGAATATCTGGAGGAGCATAAGCAAGGGGACGTGGTGTCGGGTCGCGTGGTGGAGCAAGGTCCCGACTCTGTCGTGATCGAGCTGGGCGATGGCATTCGCGCGCACTGTAGGCTGGCAGCGGCCGCCGCTCCTGCGTCGGAGAACAAGAACACTTCCGGGGCGGACTTATCGGCCTTGACGTCCATGTTGCAGGCTCGCTGGAAGGGTGGTTCCGCTCCTTCGTCGAAGCAGTCGGAGCCGCTGGCGAAGGGCCAGATTCGCAGTTTTCGAATCGTCAAGCTCGATCGCGCGGCGGAGAAGATCGAACTCGAGCTGGCCTGAACCATCGGGTAGGCCTATTGAACAAAAGGCATGGCGGTTTGCCATGCCCTTTTGCGTGCGTCAGAAACTGCAGGTGCCAAAGTCTAGAACATGTTCCAGAGGAACTGATTGTAGACGTCGTGATGGTATTGGACCTCCGGCACTTTGACGAAAGTTCCCAGCAGCCGCGCGCAACGGTCCGCCGCAGCCTGCTTCAGGTCTGCATAGCGTCCCTTGACGTCCGCACCTAACAACTTCGTTGTCCAGGCGGAGCTGCGGAAATCCTCAATCGCGGTGTAGACGTTGTCCGGCAGATAGCGTTCTGCCTGACGTAGGTTTTTTACGGTTGACTTGTTGCCCTGCAGCCCCGAACGGAAAATTGAATACAGAACCATGTAGGGATTGGCATCCGGACTGACCGACCGAACTTCGATGCGCGCGCTCTTCTCATTGCCGATCGGAATCCGAATCATCGAACCGCGATCCACCGCCGAAGCCTTGATCTGGTTGGGCGCTTCGAAGTGCGGATCCAGTCGACGATAGGCATTCACGCTGGCATTCAGCAGCAGACACAAGTCATTGCCGTGCGTCAGAATGCGGTCGACAAAGTTCCAGGCGAAATCGCTCACTTTCTCTTCGCCCTTGGCGTCCCAGAACAGATTTTTGCCGTCTTTGCTGATCGAGACGTTCGTATGCATGCCGCTGCCGTTCACGACAACGACCGGCTTGGGTAGATAGGACGCCGTCATTCCACGGTTGGTCGCGACCTGGCGGCAGATCAGCTTGTACAGCTGGATCTGGTCGGCTGCGGCGCCTACCTCTCCATAGCTGTAGTTGATTTCAAACTGCGACGGCGCGACCTCCGGGTGATCCTTCTCATTCTCAAAACCCATGGCCCGCTGCACTTCGGCAGTGGTATCGATGAAGGTGCGCAGCGGGTCGCCCGGTAACGAGTGATAATAGCCTCCCGTGTTCACATACTCGAACTTGCCGGTCTCATAATAATTCCGCTCGGCGTCGACGCCCTTGAACAGGAAGCCTTCAATCTCATTGGCCGCATTCAGGGTGTAGCCGTCCGTCTTGTGCAACTTGCTGGCAAACTGCTTCAGCTCTCCGCGAATGTCGGCGCTGTAGGGCTTGCCGTTCTTGTCGATCACTTCACCGAAGACCAGCACCTTGCCCGAACCGAATACATCGGCCGGCGCCCAGTAAAACGCACTCCAATCGATGCCCAGTCGCAAGTCGCTTTCACGCTGCGCCGTAAATCCACGAATCGAGGAGCCGTCGAAGGTGAGATTGTCCCAGCTCTTGACGAGGAATTTTTTGTCGTAATCGAGCATGTGCAGGCGACCTTCAAGATCGCTGAACAGCACGGTCACAGCCTTGATCCGCTTTTCGTCCGCAAGGTATTTCAGTCGCTGTTCCTGGATCTTGTGGGCCGCAACGCGGTTCTTCCGCTGCTCCTTGGCCTCCAGATTCAAATCCTCCAACTCCCCATATGAGAGCGCAAGAAAATCCCGCAATTCACTTGACATACCTTCTCCTGTAAAACTGATTTCGAATCAGAATTTGATTTTGTAATGGTTGAGCTTCGGAGTCACTAGGCGATCTGGGAACAGTTTTCCCAATTTTCTATAGATTACGTCGTCATCCTCGCAATCGGAAATAGATTCGCGTTATCCACCCCATAGTTTTTCTTTATTTGCGCCGCATCGCCGCCGAAAATCGTTCCAACTCGGGAAAATTGCAGCGGATGTCAGCAGAGTCCGACAGCTTCTAACCGCCGCAGGCAGCTACGGCGCTGGCTTCCGATGGATATACCGTGAACAGGTTCAAAATGCCGACCATCTTTAATGTTTTGGTCGCAAATGGCGATGGATTGACCAGTTTTGCATCCCCGCCGCGTTGCGTCGCCTGTCTCAATGCATCCACAATCGCGCCGATACCGCACGAATCCACCACCGGCATGGCTTCCAGGTCCAGCACCAGAAAAACATGACCGCTGGCAAATGCGGATTGAACTGCGCGGTCAAACTGGTTGACCGGCTCTCCCATCTTGAGCGGTCCTTTCAATTTCAACGTGCAAACGTTGCCATTCTGTTTTATGTCGAGATCCACGGATTCCCCTGTTTCCACGCAAAATTTGCTTTACATCAGAGAGGGACGCTTGATAGGCTCCAGCTACTTCAGAATCCGTCCCCCCGTAGCCCTTGTCAAGCCAGACCGCGTGACCATGTCTTCTCCGAACGACGCCATCGTCGAGCTTTCCTCGTTGCTTCTGGCCGCATCGGATTCTGCCTCGAGAGCTGGCCTGATCGCGTCTGCTGTTGTCGATCTCTTTCCCGAGTCTGCGTGTGTCGTTCACCGCTATCGAGATGAGGATGAAGAAGCTGCCTGGCCCGCCATCGGAATGGCCGGAGACGTGTCCGTCGAGCAGGATGCGCTCCCGTCCGAAACTCGGTTGATGGCCCCGCTGCTCGCCGGTGTACCGCAAGTGCTGTTCTATCCCAGTACTGAACTGCGGCGCGAAGATTTTGCTCACCTCCACGTCATCCGCTCCGTTGAATCACTGGCCTACCTTCCGCTCGTCGAAGACGAGCAATTGATCGGCGCTATTGAGGTGATCAACTTTTCTGCTGCCTTGCAGCGGAAAGACCTTAAGGAGCTTATCCCTGTTCTCCAACTGGCTCCGACGGCCATCCTGGCGGGTGAGTCCTTTGAGAGTCAGCGACAGAATCTGCTGGATTCAGTTCATCGCATGACCCAGCTGTACGACCTTGAAAAATCGCTGAACGCCACGCTCGAGCTGGATGCGGTCATCGAGATGATTCCGATGAAGGTCGCAGGAATGTTGAGCTGTCAAGCGATCCATCTGTGGCTCTTCGATGGCTCTCTGCTCCGTCTGATGTCCAGCAGCGGAGAGGATGCCACAGTTCAACCCCGCATGACACAAGCTGTCGGCGAAGGGTATGTCGCGGACATGGCGGAAGAAGGCGAGCCGCTACTGATCGTCGATCCCGAGGATGAGCGACTCACGAGCCGCAACGCTGGCCTGAGTGACGATGAGGAATCGTTTCCCATCACCACAGCTTTGCTGGTGCCGCTGCTGCAGGATGGCGCCGAAGTTGGCGTCCTGGAAGCCGTCAACAAAGACGTCCCGCCGTTCGACGACGATGATGAGTTCTTCCTGACCACAATTGCAGAAACCGTCAGCAGCGCGCTAAAGAATGCCAGCCTGTTGTTCGCCGAGCGCAAGCTTGAAATTCTGGAAGCGCTGGTCCGCGTCAGCTCAGAAATTACCTCCACTCTGCGCCTCGACCGTCTGCTGCAGATTATTGTCAACAGCCCGCAGAATGTTTTGCCCTTTGAACTGTGCGCCATCGCGCTCGACAATCGCGACAAACTCCAGCTCAAAGCGGTCTCCGGCATGTCGAGTCTGCCGCTTGGCGATATCCACATCGAACAAGTGAATGATCTTATCCGCTGGCTCTCTTCGCAGCCCGAGCCGCTACACCTGCGCCAGCCCGACGACTCCGCCGCTCCCGATCTTCCCCCGGAAGTTGCCCGCAACTTTGAAGCCAGCGGCTACCGGGCCCTCTACTCGTTGCCGCTGATGGATGACCAGGGCCGCGTCGGCTTACTCCTGTACCAGAGTAGCGATCCGGATTTTCTCGACCTGCCGCATACCGAGATGATCAAGATTCTGGCCGGGCAGGCCACCGTGGCCATCCGCAACGCCCTGCTCTATCGCGAAGTGCCGCTCATCAGCCTGCTCGAACCGCTGATGCATAAAAAGCAGGCAATGCTGCGCAGCAGTCGCAGCCGGCGCCTCGGTTATGCCGCTGTCGCGTTAGCCATCGTGCTGTTCCTGTTGCTCTGCCCTTTGCCGATGCGTGTTGGCGGCACGGCGGTTGTGGCGGCACAGCATCAGATCACAATCGCCGCGCCAGGGGATGGCAATGTGTCCGCAGTCTATGTCCATGAAGGCGAGCGTGTCTCTGCCGGCCAGGTTCTGGCGGCGATGAATGACTGGCAATGGCGCACCGACCTCGCGGCCTCTGAAGCTCGTTACAAGGAGGCGACCCTGGTGATGCAGGCCGACCTGGCCCGAGGGGTTCCTCAAGCGGGGGCCGATCGAGCCCAGGTGGAGTATCTGCGTTCGGAAGCCGCCCGCGCCCGCGCCCGCTTCGAAAGCGCCCAGTTGCGCTCACCCGTTGCAGGTATCGTCGTTACTCCCGGGCTGCAGAATGCTGCTGGCGAGCATCTGGATGCCGGCGCGCCGTTCGCCCAGGTCCTCGACCTCTCGTCCGCGGTTGTTGATGTTGCCGTTCCGCAGCGCGACGTCGCCCTGGTGCATCCTGGCCAGTCTGCGGCGATCAAACTCGACAGCTATCCGCAGCGATCCTGGCACCAAGCGGTCGCAGTCGTCAGTTCTGAAGCGCAGCCGGGCGATGGAGATCGCACCTTCGACGCTCGCGTTCCCCTGCCGAACGCGGATGCTACACTTCGCGCCGGAATGACGGGCAGCGGCAAAAGCTTCATCGGCTATCGACCTGCCGGCTATGTGTTGCTGCGCCGACCCGCGCTTTGGATATGGCAAACTCTATGGAATTGGATTGGTTGGTGACGCCATGAATTCTCCATCTTCCCGCTCCATGCTTTCCGTTGCTGCGGTTGCGGTGGCGACGAGTCTAAGTTTCGGTAGCGGCTGCGGCGCTTCATCACCCGCCCAGGTTGCCTCCCAATCCGCAAGCCAATCATCGTCCGCCAGCGCATCAAGGTCCGATACAAATTTGCCGTCCTCGACTCCGCTTCCTCTTCAAAATGCCAAGTCATACACCACGGTCGGTCCGCTCGTGGCTGTTCAGCAGGCCGACATCGCCGCGGAGCGCGACGGCCGTGTCGTGAGCATTGCCGTTGAGATCGGAGACCATGTTCAAAAGGGCCAGGTTCTGGCACTGCTGGACGACAGCATGCTTCGTGCCTCCCGTGACGCTCAGAAAGCGCGGGTAGCTTCGCTGCAGGCCCAGATTCTCGATTGGCAGGCAGAGCAGAAGAGTGTGGAAGCCGATCTGCATCGAGCCCGCACCCTGCTTGCCGCAAAAATCCTCAGTCGCGAGAGTGGGGAGCACGTCAAGTACAAGCTGGATTAGACCGTGGCCGAAGTCGCCCGCCACCGCGCCGACGAAACTGTCGCCGAGGATGAGCTGGAAGCCGCCAACCTGCAGCTGGAAAAATCTCGGATCGTCGCACCGTTTGCCGGCGTTGTAGGGCGCAGTTCAGTGCGAATCGCGCAGCAAGTGAAACAGGGCGACGTGCTTTTCTGGATCACGGCTGTCGCTCCGCTGCGAATTCTGTTTACGGTGCCGGAGTCAGAGATGGCAGCATTTTCTAACGGCGCTGCACTCGAGTTGACGACGCCGGATTATCCCAGCCTTCGGCAGCCAGCCCGCATCCTCCGCGTCAGTCCGGTTGTCGATCCGGCCAGTGGCAGCGTGCAAATCATCGGCGCTGTCGTTCATCCTTCGCCGTTGTTGAAGCCCGGCATGTCCATGCAGGTTCGTCTCGCGCCATGAACCTTAGCGAAGCCCTCGACGCCGCCCTCCCGGAGATTCCCAGGACGCGTCTTGCCCTCAGTCGCCCTCCACGCCTGAATCCCGACCTGATCGTGCGGGAAGATGTGATGGAGGGCGCGCCTTTCGTTGGCGTTCTGGAGCGCGGCAAGGCGAACTACTTTCGCTTTCCGCCGGCGCAGTGGCAGCTTGCCCTTCTGTTTGACGGCGTTCGTTCCTATGAGGAGATTGCCGACCTCTACAACGAGCAGCATGGTGGCGAGATCTCTGCGGAGGATGCGCGGGCCTTCGCTGACAACATGGAAGAGGCTGATTTTTGGTACAAGACGCCGCAGGAAAAAAATCTGGCGCTCAGTGAGAAGTTGATCGCCCAGCGCAGCCGTCGCGCCGGACGTAAATCCAAAATTGACTTCGCTCACATCAGTTTCTCCGCCTGGGATCCCGACCGTTATCTGGGATGGCTCGACCGAGCCATAGGAAATTTTCTCTTCAGTCGCTGGTGCGTTCTGGCCGTCCTCTCGTTGTTCTGTTTTGAAGCGGCGATCTTTGCCGCCAAGTGGAACGTCATCGGGCCGGACATCCCGCTGTATTACAACTTCACCCATAAAAGCGCGTTGGATTTAGTCCAGTTCTGGCTGCTCTTCCTGACTCTCGGGTTCTTTCACGAGACGGCGCATGGACTGACCTGCAAACACTACGGTGGCGAAGTTCACAGTATGGGCCTCATGTTTCTCTACCTGACGCCGGCCTTTTATGTCGACGTCACAGAGACCTGGATCTCCGCGACCAAGCTGCAACGGCTAGCCACCATCATCGCCGGCATCTGGGTTGAAATGGTGATCTGCGGATTGGCGATGGTTGCGTGGGTGAACTCCGCACCCGGAGAATGGCTGCACGACTTCGCCTATCAGGTCATCCTGATCACCGGTCTCGCCGTCATTCTGATCAATTTAAATCCGCTCATCAAGCTGGACGGGTACTACTTTCTCACCGAGGTCATCGACATCCCAGACCTGAAGGAGCGCTCCACGGCTTTCCTTTCCGGCTGGTTTCAGAGCCATGTCCTTCGCCTTCCCATTGAAACGCCGGTGGTGCCCAGGCGGCGCGTGGCACTGTTTGTTACCTATGCGCTGGCGTCCGGCCTCTACAGTTATTTGCTGCTCTTCGTTGTGGTTCGCTTTTCCTACAATGTCGCGGCCAATTGGCTGGCGGAGTTCGCGCTGATTCCCGCTGGCATTCTGGCGTTTGTCATCTTTCGCTCGCGCCTCAGTGCCGTGCGGCGGCTTGCCGCCCAGCTTTGGTCCAAGAGTTTTGCAGGTGGGCGCCTTTGGCGTCCGTCTCACATCGTAGCTGTAGCCGCGATCCTGATGCTCATCTTTTTGCCGCTTTGGCGCGATCGAGAAGATGCCCTCTTCGTAGTGGAGCCGCTTCATTCCATCACGCTGCACGCAACCGTCCCAGGTCGCGTCGACGCTGTTCTGGTTCGCGAAGGAGAACAGGTCCGCTCCAGTCAGCCGCTGCTGCGCATGGAAAGCTCCGCTGCCGCATCCATGGACTCTGCTGCCAGCGCTCAAACCGGCAATGCCAGATATCAAGAGTTCACCGCAGAAGTGGACGGCCGCAGCATCGGCACCGCTGCCGCCGAACAGAATGCCGCAGTTCAATCGACGACATTTGCGCGGGAGGCTCAGTCCTCCCTCACTTTGACGGCACCATCTTCCGGAGTTGTGTTGACACGGGATCCCGCAGCACTTCTCAATCAGAGCGTTGCCTCAGGCGAGTCGCTTATCACAGTGGCTGAAGATGGACGCCGCGCCGTCCGGGTCTATGTTCCTACTTCCGCGCTCGATCGCATTCCGCCCGGGGCGCAGCTGGGCCTCGCTTTGCCCGGACGCTTTTCCATTCTGCGCATGACACTTGCGCCCTTGGGAGGCGGCCCTGTGAACCTTCCCGACGGGCTCATCGCTCGCCAGGCCTACAAGGGAATTGAACTCCCGGTCTTCTATTCGACCCGGATCCAGTTGCCCGCCTCTGAGGATGATTTGCCCATCGGACTTTCCGGTCACGCCCGGATCTTCGGGCAGCGTCGAAGCCTCGCGCAACGGGCCCTTACGGTGCTGCTGAACCTGGTGAAGGCGCATGTCTGGTAAACGGAAAAGCGGCCGCCGCAATCGCGACCGCCGCTTCTCTGAGTATGAGGAACCAGGCAGAGGAGGAGTGATTCATTTCTTCAAGTGCGTTGCTGCCGTGCGAGGACGACCGTGTTGCACAGCCCACTCGGAGACTTCGTCCTGATTAAAACATTGCCATCGCGCTGACCAGCTTCGCATTCACGCGCTTG
>VFSW01014520.1_pt1 | contig 10883 bp, 5 predicted proteins | sample 5358111 | NCBI WGS metagenome assembly VFSW01 (sample SAMN11554181, study PRJNA540505) | mine drainage metagenome | isolation source: sediment from site ElyBrook_90M | place: USA: Ely Copper Mine, Vershire, VT | collected 2017
ATCGGCTGTGGCGTCATCGGCGCCGCCATGGATTGCTACGAAACCGCCCGCCAGTACTCCATCCTCCGCAAGCAGTTTGACGACCGGCCCATCGCTTCCCACCAACTCGTGCAGGAAAAACTCGCCTGGATGATCACCGAAATCACCAAGGCCCAGCTCCTCGCCGTCCAGGCCGGCCGCCTTAAAGACCAGAAAAAGATCGAGGCCGCCCAGATCTCCATGCTCAAGCGCAACAACGTGGCCATGGCTCTGGATTGCGCCCGCCTCAGCCGCGACCTGTTGGGCGCCAACGGAATTACCGACGAATATTCAATCATGCGTCACCTGATGAACCTGGAAACCGTCAAGACATATGAGGGGACGGACCACATCCACGCGCTGGTAATCGGCGAACGGGTGACGGGTGTGCCGGCCTACAAATAAACCCTCAGGGGACCGAAACGCACCATGCTTCTCTACGCACTCACGATTGTCGTCAGCGCCTTCCTGCTATTCCAGGTAGAGCCGGAAATCGCTAAAATCATCCTGCCGTGGTTCGGCGGCTCGGCGGCCGTCTGGACCACCTGTCTTCTCTTCTTCCAGTTGGCCCTCCTGCTGGGATATCTGTATGCCCACGCACTCATCCGCTATTTGAAGCCGCGCATGCAGATGACTGTCCACATTGCCCTGCTGCTTCTCAGCGCCCTGGTCCTGCCCATTTATCCCGGCGCTAACCTCAAGCCCTCCGGCGTAGGCGACCCCGTTCTCGGTATCCTGGGACTGCTGGCACTCACCGTCGGTTTCCCGTTCTTCCTGCTCTCCACCACCGGGCCCCTGCTGCAAGCCTGGTACGCGCGCACCCACAAGGGCGCCCTGCCCTACCGCCTCTACGCCCTTTCCAATGCCGGCTCCATGTTCGCGCTGCTCAGCTACCCGGTCTTATTCGAACCGGTCTTCGGCGTCCACCGCCAGGCGTATATCTGGTCCATCTGCTACGGCGTCTTTATCCTGATCTGCGCCGTCACCGCTTTTCGCGCCGGCAATTCGCCGCAGGTCGCCCTCGAAGAGGATTCCGGACCGGCCGAGCATCCCACCGCCGGCCTCTACGCCATCTGGATCGCCCTCCCCGCCGTGGCCTCGGCTCTGCTGCTGGCCATCACCAATCACCTGTCGCAGAATGTCGCCGCCATTCCCTTCCTCTGGATCCTGCCGCTCAGTCTCTACCTCCTGAGCTTTATCCTCTGCTTCGAAGGCAGCGGCTGGTATCAGCGCTTCCCCTATATCCCGCTGCTGGCAGTGGCCATCGGCTCCATGTGTTATTCCCTCGGCATCGACGCCACCGGCAATCTGAACCTCCGCGTGTTGGTGCCCCTCTTCTCTCTGGGCCTGTTCACCGTCTGCATGGTATGCCACGGCGAACTGGCCATGCTCAAACCGCATCCGCGCTACCTCACGCACTTCTTTCTGATGATTTCCATTGGCGGCGCCCTGGGCGGAATCACCGTCGGGCTCATCGCGCCGTACGTCTTCAACGCCTACTACGAAATGCCTGTCGGCCTGGTGGTTTGCGCCGCCCTGGTCATCATTGTGCTGAAGCGGGACAAGGAACTCGAATGGTTCCGGCACTGGCAGCAGCCGGCCGTCGTCGGAGCCATGGTGTTGACCGTGGCCCTGGCCACCTACACCGTACTGCAGCTCCACAATTTCCAGAAGGGCGCCCGCGTCATGGTGCGCAACTTCTACGGCTCGCTCAAAGTCAAGGATAGCGGCCCCAAAAGCGACCTCGAAGCCACCCGCAGCCTGACCCACGGCACCATCAATCACGGCGAGCAGTATCTCAACCCCATCCGGCGCGACCTTCCCACCACGTACTATGGACCCAACACCGGAATCGGCGTCGCCGTCCACGACCGCAACAAAAGCCACGCCGTTCGCATCGGCGTGATTGGCCTGGGCACCGGGACCATCGCCGCCTATGGCCGCCTGGGCGACTATGTTCGCTATTACGAGATCAATCCCGTGGTGCGTCACCTGGCCCACAGCCAGTTTTCTTTCCTCGACGATTGCCGCTGCCAGACCGAAGTCGCCATGGGGGACGCCCGCCTGTCGCTCGAAAAAGAACCGCCTGAAAACTTCGATGTCCTCGCGGTAGACGCTTTCTCCAGCGATTCCATTCCGGTACACCTGTTAACGCGCGAAGCGATGGAGCTCTACTTCCGGCATCTGAAGCCCGACGGCATCCTCGCCGTTCACATCTCCAACCGCTATCTGGACCTTCAGCCCGTGGTGCAGGGGGAAGCCAAAGCCACCGGACACGTGGCCCGTCTGGTGGATACCGACGATGACGAATCGCAGGATGTCTTCGGCGCCACCTGGGTTCTGGTGACTGCGCCAACGCCCGGCTTCGACGCCGCGGTTCTGCAGAATTCCACGGAGATCGAGTCTAAAAGATCCGTGCGTTTATGGACGGATGATTACAGTAACCTTTTCCAGATCCTAAAATAGTTGTAAGCTGATAGTACCCGCGTCCACATCTCTGTTTCGAGTTTGTGAAACGACATTTAAACAGAGGTGCATGTCTGTTTTCTGACGTACCAATGTTGTATTATCAAGCAGGTCGAGGACTTCATCCATGGACGCCGCGTACACCACTCTCAAGAAGGCCGTTCTCTTTCTCTCATTCACGCTAGTTTCTCTGGGCATCTGGGGCTCTCCAGCAAACGCCCAGTCGATTGTTACTTGCGGGTCGGTACAGCTCACTTCGCAAACATTCCAGGTGCCCTGCGCGGTCTACAGCACGGGTGCGGCTATCACGTATACCTCTTCGGTTTTGGTATCGGGCGGCGACCCTGCTAACTGGGTAAGCCTCAACCCGCCCTCCGGGACAGTCACCTCGGCGTCGCAGAACTTCGTGGTCCAGTTGCAGAATACGGCCGGCCTTTCCAGCGGCACGCACACCGCGACCATTAACCTCACCGCCACATCTCCCGCAGGCGCGACCAGTGGGACCATTAGTGTCACTTACACACCCACTAGCGGCGGCGGTGGTGGGGGCGGTACCGGCGCCATCACCGCGAGTTCCTTGGGGACTTTTTGCGCCAACAGCACAATCTGTCAGCAGACCCAGACCCTTACGCTGAGCACAACCAGCGCCACGGCCATTAATTTCAGCCTCACAGCGCCAAACTGGATTACTCTGGGCGCGTATTCCGGCAGTGTGAGCGGCGCAACCGCCGCACAGATCAGCGTTCAGGTGAACAATTACAGTGCCGCGACCACCGGGCAAGCCATCACGGTTTACTACAGCAACACCTCATTCACCGTCCAGATCCCGGTGACCACCTCCGGCGGCGGCGGTGGCGGCATCATCTCCCCCAACCTCTCCACCTTGAATCTCTGCTACAACACCGGAGGCGCCGTGCCAACGGGGGTTGTCAACTTCACCGACACTAGCAACCCCACTCTTTACCAGGCGATTTCGGCCGTGACCACCTCCGACGATCCCACCTGGCTATTGATTTCCGCGCCGGGAAGCGGCTCGGGAGCAACCGCTTTCGGATTCGTCCCCGCAAGCGGCGGCACCTACATAAACGTCACAGTAAACAGCGGCGTGATCGGGCAATTGACCACCGGTGCTCATAACGGCACCGTCACCATCGTGGACTACCCCGGCAACAACCAGGCGACCTTTAATGTCGTCCTGAACGTGAACAATGGAGCCAGTTGCGGAGCCGCCACCGGGGGCCTCACGGTGACTCCGTCCTCCATCCAGTTGCCTGCGGTTGCCTTGAATTCCACTGCGACCGTGAACGTTTCCGCTACCGTCTCCAGCAGCGTCACGGGCGCATTCCCCAGTTACTCTCCCTCCACGTCGGGCACCTGCAATGGCATCTCGGCGGTCTTCAGCAATATCTCTGTGACCGGAAACGGCTCGGGTGTCACCATGACGGTATACGGCAACCCCAGCGGAAATTCCTCCATTGCCACCACCGAGACCTGCTACCTCTATCTGAATCTTCTCAGTGGATCCACCAGCGTCGCATCGGCAACGATCCCTGTCACCTGGACCATTGGTTCCGCCGGCGGTGGCGGTGGCGGCGGCGCCAGCAATTCGGTTTTACCCACATCGCTGAGCTTCGCTACCGAAAACAATTCTGCCGGTTCGCTTGCGCCGCAGTTGGTCACCATCACCGCGGCGGGCGCCTGGACCGCCACCACCAGCGCGAACTGGATCTCAGTGGCGGCATCCGGCACCAGCACCGGCACCAGCACCACCCTGGTTTCCGTCAATCCCGCCGGACTTACCACGGCCACATCGCCTTACACCGGCACCGTCACCTTTAACACCGCCGCCGGGCAGCAGATCGTCTCTGTTTCTCTCTGGGATACACCTTCCACGCCAGTGCTCTACGGCAATCAGACATACGGTTACAGCCTGCAGGCGGTCAGCGGAAGTATCATTGGCTCCAGTAATCCCTTTCAGGTCCTGGCGAGCGATGGCTCGGCCATCTCCTTCGCGGTTTCCTCCAGCGCATCGTGGATAGTCGCCAGCCCCAGTTCGGGTAATACGACCAATAACTCCGTGGTCAGTTTCAGCATCAATCCCGCCAATCTCGCGAACGGTGTTTACAGCGGAAACATCATCATCACCGCCAGCGGTGCAGCCAATAGCCCGCTCAACATTCCGATTGTGCTCACCGTGAGCGGCAGCAGCGTCACCGGCGGAGGCGGAGGCGGCAGCGGCAGCCTCACCTTCAGCCCGTCCGCGCTTACATTCAACGCGCAGGTGAGCGGTGCGGCTCCGCAGGCGCAGGCGATCTCCGTGTCAGATCCCGGCGGCATTTCGTATTACGCGCAAGCCAGCGGCACCAACAACGGAATCACCTGGCTCTTTGTTTCTCCGGCTAACAGCTACATCAACGGTTCCCAATCCTTTAACGTAACGGTGAATCAGACCGGCCTGCCGCTGGGCATCTACACCGGGAACGTGAATTTCTTCGATACCAGCGGGAACAGCCAATCTGTCACCGTCACCATGAACGTGACTACCACCGGCGGCGGCGGCACAGGCTCGGCATCGTCCTCGCCGTCTTCACTCACCTTCAGCGCCAACCAGGGCGGTGCGCTCCCGGGCAGCCAGAGTCTCAATATCACCTTGTCGGGCAATTCGAGCTCATTCAGCCTGACCACCACGCAGCAGAATGGCGGCAACAATACCTGGCTGTCGGCCACCACCAATATGTATGCCACGGGCGCTACGGTGACCGTGAATGTGAACCCGGCTAACCTGACTGCGGGCACCTATAATGGCGCGGTGGTCATCACGCCCTCGGCGGGCACTGCTTTGAGTGTGCCCATTACCCTGGTGGTGACCGGGTTACCCGTCATTTCGGCCTCCCCCGCCACGCTGAACCTCTCTTATAGCGGCGGCGGCACCCCGCCCACGGCCTCGGTCAGCGTGAACGGCGGCGCCGGGCTCAACTACCTCGCCACCGTGAGCAGCACCTGCAACTGCATAGCGATTTCTCCGGCCAGCGGCGATACCACCGCCAGTCCCAGCATTGCCGTGACCCTCACCAACCCCACTAGCCTCACGGCGGGAACCTACACCGGCACCATCACCGTCAGCGGCACCAATAACAGCAGCGGAAGCACACTCGTCAACGTGACCCTTACGGTGACCGCTCCGCTGCCGACGATCTCCGCGGTGGCCAACGCCGCCAGTGGCGTCATCGGTACCGTCTCCCCAGGCGAAATCGTTTCCATCTTCGCTCCCGCCAGCAACCCCATCGGACCGGCAACCGCGGTCGGACTTTCCGGCACGGACCTGGTCAACGGCAACGTGCCTACCACCGGACTGGGCGGCGTGAAGGTAACGTTTAACGGCTATCCGGCCCCCGTCCTGTACGCCAGTTCCACCCAGATCAATGCCGTCGTTCCTTACGCCGTGGCCGGATTCAGCGGATTCCCGGTGGTAGTTACGTACCTGGGACAGACTTCCAACGGCTACAACGTCCGCACCGCCACCACCGTCCCGGGCATCTTTACCCAGAACGCGGCGGGCAGCGGACCGGCGGACGTACTCAATTCCGACGGCATCACCCTCAACGGCCCCAACGCCCCGGCAGCCAAGGGCAGCACGGTGTCCGTCTACATGACCGGCGAAGGCGCCCTGACCCCCAAGGTCGCCGATGGCGCAGTGACCTGTAGCGCCGGCTGCACCAGCATCTCCCAGATCCCGATTCCGCTGTTGAAGGTAGCTGTGCTGGTGGATAATCAACCCGCGCAGGTCGTGTTCTATGGGGAAGCCCCCGGTCTGGTCTCCGGCATCATGCAGATCAACTTCGTGATCCCGACCACCGCCCACTCCGGCGCCGTTTCGCTGGTGGTTTCCGTTGGTGCAAACCAGAGCCAGTCGAACGTAACAATTAACGTTCAGTAGGGCCGGCGGGCGAAACCGCCTGCCCCCTACACGTTTTGGGCTCCTTTTGCGTCAAAGCTTTTGTGAGCCCTTCTAGGCTGATTTGCGGGTTACTGGTGGTGTCGGCATTCGGAGCCGACTCTAACCTGAACCAACTGCTGCAAAGCGTTCAGGACCGCTACAACCACGCTAAGACCTTACAAGTCCTTTTTAAAGAGCAATATACGCGTCCTGGAAAGGCCGTGGTAACGGAGAGCGGCCTGCTCATGCTGCGCAAACCCGGCCGCATGCGCTGGGACTATTCGCAGCCCAAAGGCAAGCTGGTACTCTCCGACGGCTCGGCCCTGTGGATTTACAATCCCGCCGAGAACCGCGCTGAAAAAATGCCCCTCAAGCAAACCGAGGACATGCGCGCCCCGATGGCCTTCCTGCTTGGTAAGCTTAACTTTCAGAAGGACTTCCGAAATATCCAGGGCAAGCCGGAAGGGTTGTATACCACCCGCATCACCGCCCAATCCAATACCGAAAGCCTGCCTTACTCCTCGGTGGAATTCCTGATCACGCACGACAGCCATATCCAGCAAGTGAAGGTGACCTACTACGATAAGTCGGTGCTCGATCTGACTTTCGACCAGGAGCGCCTCGATCCATCCCTGGATTCCAAGCTCTTCGTGTTTCATTTGCCGCCAGGCGCGCAATTAGCGGGAGAACAATAGCCCATGGCCGAATACGTCCTCAAGTTCGCCGATGGGCGCGGGCAGATCCACCAGCAGGTAGCCAACGCGGGCTCCGAAAAGGAACTCCGCGACCGCTATTCGCAGCAGGGGTTCCTGATCTATTCCATCAAGCCCCGCTCCGCCGCCTCCTCCGTCTCGGGCGGCCTGTTCGGCCGGAAAAAGCTGGACCTCGAGAAGTTTCTGATCTTCAACCAGCAATTTGTCACCCTTATCCGCGCCGGATTGCCCATCCTGAAAGCCCTGGACCTGCTTGCCGAGCGCCTCACCGACCCCAAACTGAGCCCCCATATCCGCGCCGTGCGCGATGAGGTCCGCGGCGGCAGTCTGCTCTCCGACGCCTTCCGCCAGCAGGGCTTCTTCCCCAAGATTTACGTCACTTCCGTAATGGCTGGTGAAAAGAGCGGCAGCCTGGTGGAAGTGCTGGATCGCTACATCACGTACCAGCGCCTCTCGCTCGCGGTCCGCAAAAAGGTGATGGTCTCGTTGATGTACCCCTGCGTGCTGATTGTGCTGGTGATCCTGCTGATGGTGTTCCTGGTGACCTATGTGGTTCCCACCTTCGCCCAGTTGTATTCCAGCATGAACGCCACGCTGCCCACCATGACCGTGTGGCTCATCGCCCTCGGCACTACCGCCCGGTCGTACATCCTTTTCGGCGTGGGCGGGCTGGTGCTGGCCGTCTTCGCGTTCCGCTGGTGGGCGAAAAAGGATGCGGCGCGCCAGACCATCGACCGCGCCAAAATGAAGGCGCCGATTTTCGGCGAGATGTGGCTGAAATACCAGGTGGCGCAGCTTTCGCGCATTTTGAGCACCCTGCTCACCGGCGGCATTCCGCTGGTGCAGGCCATGGAAACCGCGGCCGATTCGCTCAACACCCCGCTGCTGAAACGGGCCGTGGAGGGCGCTGGTAAAATGGTGCGGGAAGGTCAACCGCTTTCCGGCTCGCTCGGTTCCTCCAAGCTCTTTCCGGCGCTGGCCATCGATATGCTTGAGGTCGGCGAATCCACCGGATCGCTGCCTGCCATGCTCAACAGCGTAGCGGAGTTTTTCGAAGACGACGTCAATACCAAGATGGCCGCTACTCTTTCGCTCATTGAGCCGGTCATCATGCTGGTCATGGGCGCCTTCGTCGCCTTCGTATTGATCTCGCTCTATCTGCCGATCTTCTCTCTGGCGGATAACATTCACTAAACGTATGGCGACTACTGAAAAACCCCGTCTCGTCGATCCCACCGCGGAATCCGAACAGGCGCGCGCCATGGCCGCGCGCTATCGCTGCGAATATGTGGATCTGCGCGAAGCCGCCATCGATCACGATCTGTTCCGCTCCATCCCCGTGGACCTGATGTTCCGGTACAACTTCGTGCCGATGCAGGCCAACAACGGAACCCTGGAAATCGCCCTCTCCGATCCGCGCAACCTCAACCTGATCGACGAACTCACCCTCCTGCTCAATCGCAAGCTGCGCATCAAGGTCGCGACGCTCTCCCAGATCGCCGAGATGCTCAAGAAGACCGAGCAGTCGCAGCGCGTTCTGGAGGAGGTCACCGAAGGCTTCACCCTGGACGTAGTGGCCGAGGAAGGCGAGAGCGACGAGACGCTCTCCATCGACAAGCTCACCGCAACCGATAACGATATCGCGCCGGTCATTAAGCTGGTCGATACCACCATCTTCAACGCCCTGGAGCGGCGCGCCAGCGATATTCACATTGAGTCGCGCGACCAGGAAGTGGCCATAAAGTACCGCATCGACGGCGTGCTGCACTACGCCATGCCGCCCATTGCCAAGGACTGGCAGAGCACCATCATTTCCCGTATCAAGGTCATGAGCGAGCTGGATATCGCCGAAAAACGCGTGCCGCAGGACGGCCGTTTCCGCGTGCGATACAAGAACCGCCTCATCGATTTCCGCGTCTCCATCATGCCCACCATCCACGGAGAAGACGCCGTGCTCCGCGTGCTGGATAAGGAATCCATGAGCGAGAAGTTCGCCAAACTCTCGCTGGACGTGGTGGGTTTCGCGGAGGCCGACCTGGTCAAATTCCGCCGCTATATCACCGAGCCTTACGGCATGGTGCTGGTCACCGGCCCCACCGGCTCGGGCAAGACCACCACGCTGTATGCCGCGCTGAGCGAAATCAAAAACGACGAAGACAAGATCGTCACCATTGAAGATCCCGTCGAGTATCAGGTGAAGGGTATCACCCAGATTCCCGTGAACGAAAAGAAGGGACTCACCTTCGCGCGCGGCCTGCGCTCCATTCTGCGCCACGACCCCGACAAGATCATGGTGGGTGAAATCCGCGACCAGGAGACCGCCCAGATCGCCATCAACTCCGCGCTCACCGGCCACCTGGTGTTCACCACCGTCCACGCCAATAACGTGCTTGACGTGTTGGGCCGCTTCCTGAACATGGGCGTGGAGGCGTACAACTTCGTTTCGGCGCTGAACTGCATTCTGGCCCAGCGACTGGTGCGTGTGATCTGCGAGCACTGCAAAAAGCCGGTTCATTACCCGGACTCATTGCTGATTGAAAGCGGTCTGAATCCCGACGAGTGGCGGGATTTTCCCTTCCAGGAAGGGGCGGGCTGCTTCGAATGCGGCGGCACCGGTTTCCGCGGCCGCTCCGCCATCCACGAACTGCTGGACCTGACCGATCGCATCCGGGAAATGATTCTGGATCGCCGTCCCACCTCCGAAATTAAACGCGCCGCCAGCGAAGACGGTATGACCTTCCTCCGCGACTCAGCCGTACTGAAAATGCGCTCCGGCATCACAACCCTGCGCGAGATCAATAAGGTGACATTCATTGAAGGCTAGGAAAATGAGATTCACCACGGAGCCACGGAGAACACGAAGGAAGCACGGAGAATATATTCAATGGATTCTTTCCTCCGTGTTTTCTCCGTGTCCTTCGTGCCTCCGTGGTGAATCGGAGGCCCTGTGTTCTTAAACAAGTTCAAGGCTCTTTTGCAGGACCCTCCGCCCGCCATGGCGTTCGAGATTACCGAGGCGGGGATTGCCGCGGCTCGCCTCGGGGAAAAGACGGATTTGGATTTCCAGCCTTTAAAGCCGGGTACTCTGGCGGTGTCTCCACTCAAGGAAAACGTGGTGGATCCCCACGAATTTTCCCGCGCCGTCCTGGCTGTCTCCGGCTCTCAGGCTGCCCGCAAACGCAAGGACGTGGCCTTGATTCTGCCCGATTTCAGCGCTCGCATCGCCGTGCTGGACTTCGACAATTTCCCCAGCGACCCCAAAGAGCAGGCGTCCCTGATCCGCTTCCGGCTGAAGCGCAGTGTGCCTTTCGACGTGGAATCGGCGGTGCTGAGCTACGTGCAACAGACTGCCGGGCATAAGAAGATCGACGTGGTCGTGGTGATGGTGCCGCTGGAGATCATCTCTCGCTACGAAGCGCCGTTTCGCCAGGCCGGGATGAACCCCGGGCTGGTCACCACCTCCTCCATCGCCGCGCTCGAACTGGCGCCGGAAGCCGGCATCAGCGTTATCGCCAAAATGACCGGCCATGTTCTCACCGTGCTGGTTCGCGAAAAGAGCGCGCTACGCCTGGTCCGCTGCCTGGAACTGCCGTCGCCCGATCTTTTCGATATTGGCGCCGTGCTGCTGCCGACTTTCGTTTATGTCGAGGACAACCTGGGCGGTCCCGCCGAAAAGCTGCTGCTGTGCGGCTTCGGACAGGATACGGGAGAAGCCGAGCGGCGGTTTCACGAAGAATTGGGAGTAGAAG
>VFSW01014521.1_pt1 | contig 10882 bp, 9 predicted proteins | sample 5358111 | NCBI WGS metagenome assembly VFSW01 (sample SAMN11554181, study PRJNA540505) | mine drainage metagenome | isolation source: sediment from site ElyBrook_90M | place: USA: Ely Copper Mine, Vershire, VT | collected 2017
CGGCTGCGCCGCGAACCAGTGCTGCTACGAGCAGCTCAGCCCCGGCAACATCTGCGTCGCCCGGTGAGGGGCGCAGGGCAACGCCTCCCCGACGTCCACGCGACACAGCTCGCCAGGCGCCCGCAGGAGCGAGGTGTCCATCAGTACGGCCGCCAAGCGGGCATCGACGCGTCGCAGGGGGTGCGAGCCGTCGTCGAACGAGGCGCCGCGCTCGAGCACGAGAGCGGCGACCGCCGCGGGCGACACGCCGAGCACCAGGCTCTCGAAGATGGCGTGCCCGAAGACGACGGCTTCCGCGCGCCCGGCGACGATCGCGGCGCGCAGCGCGCCGTTGCGCTCGCGCAGGGCCGCTCCCAGCGCACCCGGATCGTCCGCCATGACGACCACGCCGCCCTCGTCGAGCAACGCGAGGGCGTCGAGCTCCCGGGTGCGTGACGGGGGGAGCGTGCGCGCCCCCGGATGGACTCGGGCCGCGATGGCGCGGTGCTGCCGTGCGTGCAGCGCGCTCTTGGCAGCTGGGAAGGTGCCCCACACCAGCGCGTTCATCAGATCGTGCCAGCAGCCCGCGCGCGTCGGCACTCTTCTCTCGAGCGTGATGCGCCCGTCGTAGAGGGTGGCCGCGTCGACGGCTCCTCTGCGTCGCCCGCGCGGCGCGGCCGGCACGAAGCAGACCGGCGGCTGTCCCTCGAAGACTTGCCGGAGCGCCTCGTGAGACGGAAATGCATCGTGAGGTCCGAGTCGCCGCGCGGCCTCTGCCAGCGGCCAGAGAAGGGGGCTGCGCGCGAGGAAGCCCGGATCGAACGGCGTCGAGCGGCGGACGCGGACGAGGGGGCGCATCGCTCTGCCGGACCTAAAGACCGAGATCGAACCCGATGACGGGCCCGAGGAAGACCTGCGTTCCGTTCGCGACCGCGACGGAGCCCGTGGTGTAGCCGCCCGTGCCGAGGTGCGTTGGACCCAGCGGCGACGCCATCACCGGACCGCCGACGAACTGCAGCATGCAGAGGGCGGCGATGTGGATCTTGGTGCCGTTGGGCCAGCCCACCAGCACGCCGCCGTCGAAGGCGAGCAGCGGGGCGGTGTACGTCGTCGTGCTCGAGGTGCTCTGCGCCGTGCCGCTGGTGCCCGTCGCTGCCGCGGCCGAAGCCGACTGCGTGTAGATGTTGCCCATGGCGGCGACCCCGCCCAGCGCGCTGCCCGTGAGGCGCACGTGGGGGTCCTTCGAGGCGACGCGCACGCCGACCGCGCCTCCGCCTCCGAAGCGATGGAACGCGTAGCTGTCGTTGCGCTGGATGTCCGTCGTCACGGCACCCGGCGTTCCCTCCGTGACGCTCCCGGACGAGTAGTCGTAGGACCCGAAGCCCATGCCCTCGACCATGATCCACCCGAACGCGTAGCCGACGCGCACCGCGAGGCCGGCGCCCAGCGGGCTCGACGCGGTCTGCACGAAGCTCGAGGCGCCCGACGGCGTGGCGTACCCCAGCAGGGCCAGCCCCGAGTAGATCCCCTCGTAGCGCACGTCGCCTGCGGCGTTCTCGCTCTCGAGGCGCGCGTCCTCGACGAAGCTCTCGCCCGGGTGCACGAGGAAAGCCCGCCGGTAGGCGCGGTAGCCGCTGGCCTCGATCGAGACCTGGTGCTCGCCGGCGGGCAACACTCCCTCCCACACGCCCTTGCCGACGGGCTTGTCGTCGATGGAGATCGAGGCGTCGGCCGTGTGCGTGTCGATCTGCACGTGCCCCGTCTGCGCCACCAGATCGAGGGCCATCTCGACGCGCCCGCGCCGCTCGACGTCGACCGACCTGGGCGCGGCGACCCCACCGTCGCCCTTCGCTTCGACCGTGTGCGCGCCCGGCTTGACGTCGCCCTCCCAGGGCGCCGGGCCGACGTCGGTGCCATCGACGAAGACTTCCACCTTCACCCCCGGGGGCGCGTCGACGACGAGGTGGCCGGTGGTGATCTCGGGCTGGAGCGGGCCGTCGACCGAGGCCACGTCGCCGCCGCTGAGCTTCACTTCCTTCTGGAGGGTCTCGAAGCCGGTCTTCGTCACCGTCACGACGTGCGGGCCCAGGTTGACGCGCAGGGGAGCGGCCAGCGGCGTGGTCCCGGCGTCGTGACCGTCCACCGCGACCGCCGCCCCCGCATCCGTCACGCCGACCTTCACCGCGCCCGTGAGCATCGACAGCTCGTCGATCGCGCGCACGATGGCGCGCTTGTCAGCCACGCTCATCGTGGCGCCGTACTGGGACAGCAGCTGCTGGTACGCGTCATAGGCGGAGGCGAAGTCCTTCAGGTCGCGATGGCACTGCGCGATGTTGCGCTGGATGCTCGCGCGCGGCGCCAGCGCGTTGGCGTGAAGGAATGCCGCGAGGGCTTCGCGGTAGGAGCCCTCGTTGTAGAGCTTGAGGCCCTGCGCGAAGAGCTGCTTGGCCGAGGCCACGTCCGCGGCGCTCGGGGCGGGTCCCGTGGCGCCGGCGCTCGTCGCCACCCCGCCTAGCGCGAGGGCGATCGCGACTGCCGCGGCGATCGGGCTGCGACGCATCCAACCCCGACGTTATCCGAACGCGGGTCAGAACTCAGAAGAGATTCCCGCGGCCCCCACCTGCCCGTTCTTGTTGCCGTCCTTGCCGGGCGGAGGCCTGGCGGAGGGCGCGGGCTTGCGGGGTGGGGTTGCGGCGAGCGGCGCGGGAGCGGAGCTGGCGGCGGCGGGTGCCGAGGCGGACGCGATGGCGGGCTGCAGCGCGGCGGTGGACACGGCCGGCACGGGGGAGCTGGCCGTGGGCATCACGGTCGCGGGGGATGCGACGGCCGCGGGAGGCGGGACGGGACGCCGGAGCGCGAACAGGCCCAGGCCGATGCCGAGGACCGCGGCGGCTCCCGACACCCAGACCAGCGTGCTCGTCTTGCGTCGTCGTTGCGTCAGGGGGATGACGGCCGTCCCCGGGACGGTCGCGTGGTGAGGGTCGGCGCTGGCGTGGACCACGTAGCGCTCCAGGGAGCTCGACGACACCGGCGGCAGCGACCGCAGCTTCACGCTGGAGCCGTGCAGCTCGGGGTAGATGGCCGACAGGCGCTCGCGCACCGCGCGCATGTCCGGCACGCGCTTGTCGAGATCGTGCTCGAGCATCCCGGCGACCAGGTCGTCGAGGGCCGGGGGAATGTCCGGCATGACCGTGCTCAGTCGCGGCGCGGGCGTCGAGATGAGCTGCAGGATCGTCTGTTCGTAGGTAGCCCGCTCTTCCATGTACGGCTGGCCTGCGATGGCCTCGAAGAGCACGGCGCCCAGCGAGTAGACGTCGGTGCGGTGGTCCACGGTCTCCAGGCCCTGCGCCTGCTCGGGCGACATGTACTGCGGAGTGCCGATGGCCGTGCCCCGGCGCGTGATGCCCTTGCGCGAGAAGCGCGCGTCGTGCGCCTCGCGCAGCACCTTGGCGATGCCGAAGTCGACCAGCTTGACCAGGGTCGTCCCGTCGTCGCGCTCGACGAGGAACACGTTTGCGGGCTTCAGGTCGCGGTGGACGATGCCGCCGGAGTGGGCCTTCTCGAGGCCCAGGGCCGCCTGCAGGGCGATTCCGCACGCGAAGATGGGGTCGAGGCGCTTGCGCCGGGCGAGCACGTGGCCCAGATCCTCGCCCTTGAGCAGCTCCATGACGAGGAACAGCCCCAGCTCGGGGTCGGCCCCGACGTCGAACACGTGGACGATGTGCTCGCTCTCGACGGCGCTGGCGCTGCGGGCCTCGCGCTCGAAGCGCGAAACGATCTCGTCGTCGTTGGCGAACAGGGACTGGACCAGCTTGACGGCCACGCGCTTGCCGATGGCGACGTGCTCGCCCTCGTAGACGATGGCCATCCCACCCTCGCCCAGGATCCCCTGCAGCCGGTAGCGGCCCGCCAGCATCCGCCCGACGGCCTGGCCGGAGACCGGCGACGGGTTGGACAGCGGGGCGCGCTCGACTTCACCGCTCATCCGACCATGAAGCGTAGTACAAAACGGGCGTGCGTGCGCGACGCTGCCCACTTGTGACATTGGCGGCAACGATGCTGCCGGTCCTGGCCGCGGCGTCGTGCAAGTCAGCCCCGCAGCAAGGGCCCGCGCCAGCGTCCTCCGGGTCGACGGCTCAGTCGGCCTCGGTTTCTGCGCCGGTCGCCGCGCTGCCCTCCGGGCCCTCCGCGGCGCCAGCGGATGCCGGAACGGCTTCTGCCTCGGTCGCGGACGGCGCCGCCGCCGCAGCCCTGGTTCCGTGGACCGTCGACGGAGGCCTCGGTTGCAGGCTGCTGCGCGGCCCCATCGAGCTGCCCCTGAAGGCGCCGGCGGTGCTTGCCGCCCGCGCCGACAGCCTGGACGCCGTGCTCGACGACGACGGAAAGCCACGCACCGTGTCTTTCCCGCTCGCACCCATTCCCCCCGCGACGCCCGCCGCTCTCGCGCCCTCTGCGGAGCCGGCGTCGGGAGGAGCCGGTCCGGGATATGCGGTGCCCTGCGGTCTGGCGGGCGACTACGTCTTCTGCGCCGATCGGTCGGGCGCCGTTCACCGCACCGCGCGCGACGGCTCGGGCGATCGGGTCGTGGGCAGCAGCCGTGTGGGCTCGCGGATCGCCGCGGCGCCGCTCGCCGGCCCCCCCACGGTGCTCGGCTACCTCGCCCGCCGTCAGACCCGCGCAGGCTGGGTGAGCGAGGCCTGGCTCGTTGCCGACGACGCGGCGCCCGTGCGCCTCTCCGAGGACGGCAGCGGCGCGACGTCGCTGGCGCTGGCGCAGCGCGGGCCCGCGGTGCTCGCGCTCACGGTGGACGCGCGCGCCGCCCTCACCGCCATGCACGCCCGTCCCGTGACCTTCGAGGGCGGCAGCGCACACCTGGGCGAGGACGCCGTGGTCTTCGTCGGAGGTCCCGGCGATCGTCGTACCCACGGCGCGCTGCTGACTCCCCCCTCGCAGGGCCCCACGAGCGCCGCGCACGATCCTGCCTGGGCGCTGCTGCCCATCGCCAAGGACGTCGGCAGCTTCGGCCTGGCCCTCGTGCGCCTCGACGATCCGCCGCACGTCGACGAGCCGGTCTCGTGGTCCATGTACGAGAACGGCCTCGATCCGGCGCCCGTGGCGGGAGCGACCGCCGCGGGCCACTCGTGGGCCGCGCGCGTCGTGCCCCGCGACGCGTCGCCCACGTCGGCGCGCCAGCTCGAGCTCGGATCGATAGGCCCGAGCGGATCGTTCACGCCACACGAGATCGTGCCGACGACGGGAAAACCATCGGACGTGTCGCTGACGGGCGACGCGCACGGCGCCCTCTGGCTCGCCTGGGTCGACGGCGGCGGCAGCTGGCTCGAGCGCCTGGTGTGCCCCGTCGCCACGGCGCCCTTGCCAGGACGCTGAAGACGAACCACGATTCATGCGATGAATCCGGCCGCAGACCGGCTGCCGCGACGGCGTGACGAGGCCCGCGCCCTGTTCCGCAACGCCATCCTCGAGTCGGCCGAGGCCGTGTTCGCCGAGCGGGGCTTCCACGGGGCGCGCATCCAGGACATCGCCGAGCGCGCGCGCATCGCGGTCGGCACCGTCTACAACCACTTCGAGCACAAGGACGAAGTGCTCGTCGCGCTGCTCGAGGAACGGGCCGAGGAGCTGCTCGAGCAGCTCAAGCCGCAGCCGGGCGATCCGAAGCCGTTCCCGGCGCGCCTCTCCGTCCGCGTGGCCCGCGTGCTCGGCTACGTGCAGCGCCACCGCGCGTTCTTCGTCATCGCCACCGAGCACGGCCTGTTCACCAGCGGCGTGCCCTCGGGGGCTCCCGCGTCCAAGCGGAGGCTGCGACAGCTCGAGAAGTTCCGCGCCGTGTTCCACGCGCTGGTGCAGGAAGGCGTGGCCTCTGGCGAGCTCGAACGCCTGCAAGGGGACGCGCTCGTACGTTTCCTCGGGGGCACCATTCGCGCCTTCGTGCTCTCGTCGCTCGCCGAGCAGACGGCCGACGTCGACGAGCAGGCGCGCACGGTGGTCGCCCTGTTTCTCCATGGCGCTGGACGGCGAAAGGCGAGGCGCGCGCGCTAGACGCGCTGCGCGTGCTATCAGCCCCTCATGGCGGCCGTCGACGAGCATCCCAGCCGGGAGCACCACCACCACGTCACGCGTGCGTATTACGACGAGTTCTCGCACCGCTACGAGGCCGAGCGCGGCGAGAACCGCCCCGACGGCTATCACGCGCTGATCGACGATCTGGAGGTGGAGCTGGTCGAGCGGTACGCCGCCGGGGGCGACGTGCTCGAGTGCGGGGTCGGCACCGGCCTGCTGCTCCAGCGCATCGCCCGGTTCGCGCGCACCGCCAAGGGCATCGATCTTTCCCCCGGCATGCTGGAGCGCGCGCGCAAACGCGGGCTCGACGTGCGCGAGGCCAGCGTCACGGACATCCCGTTCCCCGACGAGAGCTTCGACGTGACCTGCTCGTTCAAGGTGCTCGCCCACGTGCGCGACATCGGGCATGCGCTGGTCGAGATGGCGAGGGTCACGCGCCCGGGCGGCGTGGTCATCGCCGAGTTCTACAACCCGCTGAGCGTCCGCGGGCTGCTCAAGCGCCTCGGTCCCGCCGGCGCCATCTCGCACCGCAAGCGCGAAAGCGACGTCTACACCCGGTTCGACGCGCCCTGGATCATCCCGCGCCTTCTGCCTCCCGGCCTCAGACTCGAGGCCGTGCGCGGCGTGCGCATCGTCACGCCGAGCGCCGGCGCCATGCGGGTCCCGGTCGTTCGGGAGCTGTTGCGACGGCTCGAACGCCGGCTCGCCGACACGCGCGCGGCGTTCTTCGGTGGGTTCTACGTCGTGGTCCTGCGAAAGAACGCCTGAGCGTCACCGCGCCGGCGGCTCGATCGTGTGATCGCGGTAGGCGCGCACCAGATCCTCCAGCGCCACGATCTCCTCGGCGAGCTCCGCCCCGCGCGCCGTGTCCCCCACGCGCAGCGGACGTGGCTGCGCGCGAACCTCCTGGATCTCGGGCACGATGTCGGCGCCCTGCTCGATCGCAGTCTCGATCGACTCGAAGTGGTGGTGCTTGGCCAGGTACGTCCGCTCGGCGCCGATGACGAGGGTGAAGCCGTGGTCCCCGTACGCCTCGGAGAACGCGCCGTCGATGGTCACGGCCATCCCGCTCCGCTTGAGCGGCGACTCGCCCGCCTCGAGCTTCACGGGCACATGACCGTTGACGATGAGGACGTCGCCCGTGCCGCCGAGCTCCGTCGCGATGCGCTTGCAGAACACCTTGTCGTGAATCAGCTCGAAGTACGGGTTCTTCGTCTCCTTGTGCGTGGCCTTGTCGGCGACGAAGTACGTCTCGAACGTGGCCATGCGATCCTTGCCGAAGAGCGGAGATCGCGGCCCGGCCCACAGGTAGTAGAGGACGTCGAGATCGGCGGTGCGCCGCTCCCGGAACGCCCGTCGCACCACGCCGTCGAGGGCGGTGAACAGCGCCTTGCCTCGCTGCGGCTTGCCGTCCACCAGCAAATCGAGCGGCTCGCCCGCCGCATCGACCGGCACGCAGGCGTGGAAGATGACGTTCTCGTCGCGCACCGCCAGCATCGCGCCGCGCTCCTGCACGAAGCGCATGTCGCGCCAGAGGTTGGGACTCTCGAGGAAGCTCTGGCGGAGCAGCTCGATGCACTTCGCTTCGGCGTCGGTCAGGCGATAGGGATCCTCGAAGTCGATGGTGGGGAAGGCCTTGTCGAGCAGCGGATACGTCTTGCCGTCGATGGTCACTGTGCCGGCAGCCGGATCGATGCGGTGAAGGAGGTTGCGGTGCTCGAGCTCGAAGTGCGGGTTGCGGCGCGTCGTCTGGCCCTCGAGCTTGAACTGCAGGATGGCGGCGGCCTTTTGCATGCGCGCCAGCAGCATGGGATCGCGCAAGTCCTCGCCCTTGGAGCGGAAGCGTTCGGCGGGATCGTCGGAATAGGCGGAGTGTGCGAGCTGCTCGAGCGGCTCGACGGGGATGCCGTAGCCCTCCTCGAGCTGGGCGATGCGCCCGTAGCGCAGCGAAATGCGAAGGACGGTGGCGACGAGCGCCTCCTGCCCGAGGCAGGCGCCCATCCACTCGGCGTCGTGGTTGCCCCAGACGATGCGGACGTTGTTCTGGCGGCGGATGGCGTCGACGACCCGGTCGATGCGAGGGCCGCGGTCGCCCAGGTCACCGGCGACGACGAGCTCGTACGAGGCGAAGGCGCGCAGCGCGTGCGACGTGGCGCGGAGCAGCGCCGCGCCCTGGTCGTCGGCGACGAAGGGGGCGAGGAGCGCGGTGGTGTAGCGATCATCGCGTGCGAGCAGCGGCGCGGCGAGCAGCTCGCTGAAGAGCTCCCGGTACGGATCGGGGAACGTGCGCTCGACGTGGCGCAGATCGTAGCGAGCCGCCAGGATGCGCAATAGCTCGAGCTCGCGCAGGAGCGTCACGCGCGCGAATGCGGCCCGCGCCTCGTCCGAGCCGAGCGTCGGGGCGATCTTCGCCCACGTCTCGCGCGGGTAGTAGACGAGGTTGAGCAGCAGGGCGCGCGCGGCCGTGTCGAGGCGCGTTTCGAAGGTTCGCTCGACGATGGGCCGCAGGCTTCCGGAGCCGTTGCGAAGGATGTGCTCGAGCTTCCGGAACTCGCCGTGCACGTCCGAGACGACGTGGATCGTGCCCCGCGGCAGCTCGCGCACCGCACCCAGGTGCGCGATCTCGGACAGCGCGGCGCCAGCGTCGGGGAAGCGGTAGGCCAGGGCGCGCAGGTGCAGGGGGCTGGTGGGCATGGCGCTAGTGTGGCAGGGCCCGTGGACGCGCCACAAGCGGCCGAGCGCAAGGCCCGCGGGGCCACGGGCGCAAAACGCGCTAGGTAGTGCGGACAGTGCTCCGGTTCGACAACTCGTACGCCCGCTTGCCCGGGAGCTTCCACGCGCGCGTCGCGGCGACGAAGGTGGGCGACCCTCGCCTCGTGAAGCTCAACCGGCCGCTCGCCGAGCTGCTCGGAGCGGACGTGGAGAGGCTCGCGTCGCCCGAAGGAGCCCAGGTGCTGGCAGGCAACGCCGTGCTCGACGGCTCCGAGCCCATCGCGCTCGCGTACGCGGGCCACCAGTTCGGCACCTTCGTCTCGCAGCTCGGCGATGGCCGCGCCATCTTGCTCGGCGAGGTCGTCGGCACCGACGGCCGGAGGCGCGACATCCAGCTCAAGGGCGCGGGTCGCACGCCCTTCTCGCGCGGAGGCGACGGTCGCGCCGCCCTCGGCCCCGTGCTGCGCGAGTACGTCGTGAGCGAGGCGATGGCGGCGATGGGGATCCCCACGACGCGCGCGCTCGCGATCGTCACGACGGGCGAGCGCGTGCTGCGCGACGGGCCCTTGCCGGGTGCGATCCTCACGCGGGTCGCCGCGAGCCACATCCGCGTCGGCACCTTCCAGTTCTTCGCGGCGCGCCGCGACGTCGAGTCGCTCCGAACGCTGACGGAGCACGCCCTCGCGCGTCACTACCCCGACGCCGCCGGCACCGGCAGCGACGCGCTGGCGCTGCTCGACCGGGTCATCACGGCGCAGGCGGAGCTGGTCGCACGGTGGCTCGGCGTCGGCTTCGTGCACGGCGTGATGAACACGGACAACACGGCGATCTCGGGCGAGACCCTCGACTACGGACCGTGCGCGTTCCTCGACGCGTACGAGCCGGGCAGGACCTTCAGCTCCATCGACCAAGGCGGACGCTACGCGTTCGCCAACCAGCCGCGCATCGCGCTCTGGAACCTGGCGCGACTGGGCGAGGCGCTCCTGCCGCTCATCGCGCACGGCGACGACGAGGCCGTGCGGCTCGCGATGGATCGCCTGGAGCTCTTCGAATCGCGCTTCGCGGCGGCGCACATGCGGGTGATGCGCGACAAGCTCGGGCTGACGGCCGAGGAGGAGGACGACGGCGCGCTGCTCGAAGGACTGCTCGGCGAGATGGCCGCCCACCGCGTCGACTACACGCTCTTCTTCCGCCGCCTGTGCGCCGCCGCCGCCCAGACGTCGAGCGACCACGAGCTCGAGGCGCTGTTCGAGCGCCCATCCGAGGCCTTCCGAGCGTGGATGGATGTGTGGCGTCGCCGGCTCGCGAGCGAGGATGTCGCACCGGACGCGCGCGTGGCGGCCATGCGCCGCGCGAACCCCGCGTTCATCCCGCGCAATCACCGCGTGGAGGAGGCCATCGACGCGGCGGTCGCGCGGGGGGACTTCCAGCCATTCGACACGCTCGTCGAGGTGCTCGCGAAGCCCTGGGACGAGCAGCCCGACCGCGCCCGCCTCGCCGAGCCGCCCGGACCGGAGCAGCGCGAGTACCGAACGTTCTGCGGGACGTGAGAGCGGGCGGGAGCCCCGTCGTCGCGTTCACTGCGGATACCCGCAATCCGCGAACGCCTCGCTCTCCACGCCGGAGTCGGTCGAGCAGAGGTCGTCCGCCGAGAAGACGTTGAACGTCCCCCCGGGTCCCGTGCACGCGATGGCGCTGCCGTTGGCGCACTGGATGTCGACGCGGTAGCTCGCCCCGTTGCTGCACGCCTCCGAGTAGCTCGCCAGCATCAGTGCCCCGTTGACGCCCATGGACAGCAGCACCGGCGGGGCGCAGGTGACGTTCGCGTCGGGGCCGGCCTCGGGTTCCGTTTCGGGCCCCGACTCCTGAGGCTCGCCGGAGTCCTGCGTTGTGGGAGCTCCGGAGTCGGTCGTGTCGACCACGCCCTCGGCGAGCTCCGTGTTCGTTCTCGCGCCGCACGCCATCAGGAGCACCACAGCTGCGATCCACGAACACACGCGCATGCAGCCGATGCTATCCCAAGTCGTGATGCCGTCCGCCGGCGCTAGGCACGCATCTCGCGGTATCGACTCTCCCACGCCCGCTCGCCGTCGATGCCGAGCTTCGTCAACCG
>VFSW01014522.1_pt1 | contig 10882 bp, 18 predicted proteins | sample 5358111 | NCBI WGS metagenome assembly VFSW01 (sample SAMN11554181, study PRJNA540505) | mine drainage metagenome | isolation source: sediment from site ElyBrook_90M | place: USA: Ely Copper Mine, Vershire, VT | collected 2017
AGAATCACGAAGCGGCAGATGAAGCGACCCAGCCCTTTGTGCCGGCCTTCAAGCAGGTATGCCCTAGAGGAAAGGGTAGTCCTCTTTCGCATGGGCACGGGGCATGCGTGCCATAACGAGCACTTCCCCAGTTCGATATAGTCTACGGGACTGTCAAGGCGGCAAACAGAAAGGGAGCCAGCGCAGCAATCATGTACCACGAAGGCTTGGTCGGGTGAGAGAGGGATCCTCATAGTGATGCTGAATAAAAACGATGAGCTCATGCGTCGAGGAACAGGTACATGCCCGTCGACCAGAGCCCCCTGCGACCGGACGAGTGGGCCAGGACATCTCCGGGCGCCTTTGACGCGGCTCCCCCTCAGCAGCTTGGGCACGGCATGCGGCGTCTCACGCAGCGGCACGCGCACCAGATCCCTCTGGGCGAGCACATGGTGCTCGACAAAGAGCACACGCGCCCGTTCAAGGTGCTCTCTGTGCCTCCGGACATGCAGGTGAGCGGCGCGATGCTGAAGGGCTGCGATGAGAGGCCCTGAGTGATACATCCGCTGACACCTCCTTGATGCCGATGCAGATCGGCGGCAGGGGTCCTCTGCTCTCGGCCTATCAGTACGATAGAGATATGCTATGGGCCCGTGCTTGGCAATTTTTCCAGATGTGCATGGAGGTGAGCAGATCACGTCCCTTGCTTGACACTCCAGATTTTCACACATCTTACTGCTGAATCCCCAAATCAAAGGATGGCGAAGTCATATTTTCCGTAAAGGTCACCGGGTTCAACAATGGCGGCCTGATAGCGGACATCATGGGACTTGAAGCCTTCATCCCCAAATCGCACATCTGCCGCCGGGCTGGCCTCGGCTTGCAGGAGGTGAGAGGGATGGCACGCGGTGTATTTTGATTGATCTCAATCCCTGTCTGTTGCCATCTCCATCGCCGTGCCTCACGGCAGCCCTTGCTCTTGAATCTCTCCCTTGCAGGCGGTTGAATCGCTGGTGGGCCAGGAAATGCACGTGATGATGATGGAGATGGAGCCGTACAAGGCCATCAAGGTGTCCGAGATCATGGCCGCCGACCTCCGAGCACGAGTGGTGCCCGGGCAGCTCGTGTCGGGAGTTGTCACCGACATGTCCAACGCCGGGGCATTTGTAAGAATAGATGGCCACGATTTCGACTCAGTCATTTTCAACAGCCAGATCAGTGGCGATCCATCGGTCCAACATGCCTCGGTGAGGCAGTTGGTGTTAGGACCTCAAGCAAGTGCTTCCAATGATCGCTGCCGACCACTCGAGCGTGTGATATGCCACCCCGAAACCATAACCCTAATCTCTCATCGCCCATCCTCTGCTCAGGAAGTGTTCAGCCTTGGGGAGCGAGTATGCGCCGTGGTATCGGAGGTGCGCGAGGATGGGAGGATCAGACTCTCCACGCGCTTGCTCGAGGCTGAGAGTGGGGAGATGCTCCGAGACTCGGCCGGCGTGTTCAGCCGTTCCATGGCAGGCCCGTGCTTCTTCCATCTCCCGCCTCCGCCGGAGCGGAAGTCTCACTTTCCTGGGGCCAGAGCTCAATTCGCTGGCAGCGGGCGGGCCTCTGGGAGCAGGGACGAGGCGCAAAGGGATGATCGGAGGCACCGAGTTAACACTGAATCACAGTGGACCGACGAAGGTGGCAGACGGAGTATCGGCAGCAGTGACAGAATTTCAGACCACTCCAGAATTCGACATCCCCAACAAGCCACCAAGCGAGGCAGTCGGCGCACTGTTTGGGGTGAATGATGAAGTGTGAATGGTGTAAGAATTGGGGAATGGGACAAGTTTGCTGTTAAAAGGAATACGTTCCAAAACGCAAGACCTGCAATTTTCTTTTGAAAGCAAATCTAAATGTTGTTGTGAGTTTATTTTATGTAATGAGAGTAGGACAAGGACAAGGACAAGGTATTACTTCTTCTCGTTTACACTTGGCGATCCTCACATCAAGGTGAGCCGTACAAGCAAGACCACGAGTACGAATCCCATGGGCCACCCCCGGTTGTGGAAATTGCAAAATAAGACTTGGCGTCTGAGCGAGCTGTCTTCATGATGACGTTTGAATAAATCTGACTTGACAAGGGCGCGTACACCTGTCGTACAGGAGTGTATTGATCAGGTCCTTGCGAAGGCAGAGAAACGAACGAAGAGTCAGTGAGACCTGCCTGGAACGATGCGGTGGTACTAGGACTTGTCTCTGAGAACGCAGGAGCGTTGCGGACAGTCACATTTCCCATGACGAACAGAGTTGACGATGCATTCGTTTCGACGACCTGATGAGCAAGACATCATTAGAGAGACGCACGCTCAAGTAGGGAGCAGACTGGTGATCAGACAATGGCATTCAAATTTTAAACTCACAACAATTGGTATCACGGCTCCTCCGCTCGTCTGGCTCGTCAAGTAAGGGTACCAATATCCTTCAGCTTGGGTGTATCGAACCTGAATGAAGCAAGAAATCCATCCATCCTCTGGTCACTGCCGTTGGTTAGACTGAATGATTGATTGAGGCCGACCTTGCTTCCGAGAATGCCAGGGTACGTGTAGGCAGTGTCAAGGCCATTGTTCGGGTCGGTCACCCGAGACACCAAGCTGCCCATTTGCAAATAAGCTTTCGTGAGGTTGTAAGAGATGAGATTCGCAATTTCGCCAGAGGGTGCGTATAACGTTGCGGTGCACGCTCCCGGATGCCCAACCACTAAGCTCCCATCCAACTGCAAGAGGGATGATGATCAGCAGGAGCACATGTGCAAATCGGTGACTGAGTGCACCAAGCTGTGGAGCACCTACCCGATTTTTGCCGTAGGGCTGCAACGTGTCCGCAACGTTTGTGATGGGGAGCCTCATGTTGATGACGTCGATGACAAGCGGATCCCCGTTATCCAGAACCGACAACTGCGTGCCTCCAGAGACGTTGAACCAGTCTACTGAAAGATACTGAGAGACATTGCCGTTGGTTGTGGAAAGCAGAGTCACATTGGGAGCCAAGGCTACAGCATCTGGTCCAAAGACAGGGATGGCGCCCAGAAATGCGACCGGCGCCGACTCTGGCGGGCCCACAGACATGGATCCGGTCGTGAACCCACGGTTCCAGGTCGTCCAGCAGCGGACGCCATAGGTGGTACCGCTCGGCGTGCCGGCCGTGATGCCAGGCAGGAGCGTCTGGAACGGTCATGACAACACCTGTTATCGATCGATCTTCCGAGCGCAACAAATTTCCTCTCACCTCGAGCGTAAATTTCCATGTCATTTTGCATGTCGACGTGAGGGTCTCAGCTGCGCCACAAAAAGGCAGGCGGACCTTATATGCCGGCAAGATGCTTTGTGCTGAGAATGCCAGGGTTTGATTCGAGCTGGAGCTTGTAGGGTTGAAGTAAACATCACATTGAAGGCCACCGATGTAGGCTGCAAGACGGAGAGGCGCAAATCAGCAGTACAAGCACTATGCCTGGGATTTCCATTACTTGCACTCACCAGCTTGTTGTAGGACTGCAACTGCATACTGAGGTTGCCAAACAACGGGGTTGTAGATCACAAATGTGATGGGACTATACGCAATGGGATTCTGTGTGCAGTCGGTTTGCCTGATGTTCAATGTCACTTTGGCAACCTTTTGGAATGCGAAGCGAATTCCGAGCTGGTGGACCTGACATAGGACAAGAGCAAGAGGATTGAGGAGGCGGTTTGTTTCAAGAAATGAACCTTCCCCCCCGCCCTCAGGCGCTGCTACAGTCCGAATGGCTGATAAAAACTAGGCATACATGTGCATGGTTTGAGTGTGCGCCCATGCCCCGGCCTTGGCAAAGGCTCATTCCGCCCCCTTAAACCGCAAAGTCAGCTTGTCAGACTCGCCTTCTGCTTACCGCAAAGTTGTTGATGCTGATGCATGAGGACATCTTGGTGATTCCGGCGACAGATCCAGAGATAATGGGCTCAAAGACGTCAACAACCACAACTCCGTCGAGGAGAAGTTGACAACCGGTACAAGAGACCTGAAGGACAACCAAAGAGGCAGGGTGTAGTGAGTGGTAGATGAGTTTCTCAGCGACTCAGAGGATATCCCTTTCTCACAAAAAACGAGATCAGTCGGGTGGGTGCTGCTCCAGCAAGAGGATACACAGGGGTGAGGTAGGTCTGCATGTGCCCCACAGCGCCGATAGCCACCGCATTGGCAGAGGAATCCCCCGGGAACAGCAGCGATCCAAAGAGGATGTTGCTTGGGTCGGAAAAGGCAGTTGTGTACTGATAGGTGGCGCTCGGAGAGGCCGCCGCCACTGTGGAAGTGCTGATGGGCGATACGGTGGTGTTGACCTTGTTGTAGAAAACCTGCAGTCGAGGATATTTATTCTTCCTAATCCTAAAGGAATTCCCCAAATCACATTTCCCCTCCACCCTCAGTCTTCTGACCATGACTCATCATGCTTTTAACCCAAGGGCGTCACCTGCCACAAGTTGGAGATCTGTCCATTCTGGACATGATCGGGGAGGCTGACAGCTTGAGAAGGCCCGGTCGCCTGAAAGTCATAGTAGGACGAGTAGGAGCTGGCTGCTGTGGACTTCAGGAGCAACGTATATCGTCCGCTTGGGAAGCCAATTCTGAGCTCAAAGGAGAACCAGCCTGACCAAACGGATGAGGTTTCATTTCAAATAAACAAGGTGATTTGGAGTATCCTGCTGAAAGATGTCATCAGATGCTGAGGCCCGACAACACCTGTAGCATTGATGGTGAAGATGCCGATCTGTGTCGTGCCATTGATGGACACTTGCTGCCCGTTTACAAACACCCACGTTGTGGCACTGTCGGCAGTGGTCTGTACCTACACTCCAAAGAGAGAAAAGGGCTACTGGGGTCTGGTTTGTGTCCCGCAAACAAACGCGCTCTCTCACCTTGACCCCCCATACGCCAGAGGCGTTGAGTCTCAGGTTTGACGTGTAGCTGACAATCACCCCAGCGTTGTATTTGAAGCCGGTGAAATTGGGAGGGTAGGTAGGGCTGCTGATGTTTCGAATGGAGGTGTCAAAGGGCTGGAGGCCGTTGATGGAGCTGTAGTACTGGTTTCCACCGGAGTTGAAGTAGCTCTCTACCATTCCTTGAAATGACAAGGTTGCTGAGGGAGGGGTCGCAGTGCCCGCGTATAGAGGGCTCAGCGTTGAGAGGACTGCAAAAGAGAGGCGAGTGAGTACTGATGTGGTCGAAATGTGCAGGGCAAAGCAAGGCTGAGATAAATCTTCTTTCGCACCCATCCACGCGCCTGTTGCACCAAGTTGAGTTGCAGCCTGAGACATGGCATTGCCAGCATTGACACGGGAATGCGTCAGCCATGGAAGTGGCGTCTGCGGCAGCGTCGCGGAGCTCATCAGCAGGGACCGGACCGCCGTTGCCTTGAAGAAGTTGCCGTCTGCAGCGCCCAAGCGGCTGAGCGTCATGGCGGCCGCGCCCGTCACGATGGGCGTGGCCATGCTGGTGCCGTTGAGCGGGCCGTAGGTGTGCGAGATGACGCCCGAGGAGTTGGTGATGATCGTGCTGTAGATCTGCATGGCCGGAGACCCCACATGCACCTTGGTGATACCAAAGTTAGAAAAGAAGGCCCTCGAGGTGCCCGTTGCATCTGTGCCTCCCACGCAAAGCACGTTTGGAAGGTTGATCAAGCATGGCAGGTGTGAGTAGCCTAATGGGTGCGTGTGGGAGTGAGGAGAGGGTGTAGGGTGAGGGTGAGGGGGTCGTTGCAGGGGATGCCGCGAGACTGGCACTTGTAGATAGACCCACCCATTTTGGCCAGGTTGTCAAGATCAATGTTGTCGTTGCCTGAGGCAGAATGAATGTTAAGATGAGACAAACAAGTAGGCAGGGAATCCACTCTGCACCTGAAGCCACAACGGCCAGCACGCCCTTGTCGGAAAGCGGCTTGAGTGCGTTAGTGTATGCCGCGGTGCGTTGCGCTTGGTTTGGATCCGTGGTCACCGTCAGGGGGTAGAAGCCGTAGGTCTCGGCCGAGGTGAACGAGCACGAGATGATGTGCGCGCCCATCTTGTAGGCGTAGTCAAAGGCTTGGAAGACCGTCGAGGACGCAAAGTTGCCCGTGAGACAGTCCGAAGCCTGCAACAGGAAAGAGGAGAAGGACGAGAGTTCACCTCGTCATCATGTTTATTACCCTGATTAAGGATCATCACTACTCACTCTCAGGATCATGAGTTTGACGCCGGGAGCGATGCCCGTCATGCCTATGTTGTTATTTTGCGTGGCTCCGACAAGACCCGCAACGTGCGTGCCGTGGAAATATGCCAAGTCAGCATTGGAGTCAGGGTAAGGCATCGAGGTGCCCTTGCACTTGTTGCACTGAGGATTTTCGGTGGAGGGGAAGGGAGAAGAGGAAGGGGTAGGAGGGAAGAGCGAATCAGCGCTCGTACCTGGCCTGTGATTTGGTCGTTGCCAGCGCAGGCTCCGGCAAAGTTATAGCCGTACACATCGTCAATGTAGCCTGAGGGACACAAAGGAGACGGCGTTTAAGCGGCCTACGCTTCCTGAATGAAGAGCCCAAGTTGCTCACCATTCCCATCATCGTCAATGCCGTTCCCCGGTATCTCCCCTGGGTTGACCCAAAGATTTCCCTTTAGGTCAGGGTGATCCAAATCAGCCCCAGAGTCGATGATGGCAACGATGATATTTTTCGACCCTGTCGTGTACTTCCACGCCCCTGTGGCGTTGATGAGGTCCGCGTAATACTGAGTCCCATTCACATACAGCGGGTCATTGATGCCGTTCCTGGTCCCGTTCTGTAAGAGCACATTGTTTCATCATAAGTAGTGAGCCCCTGCAGTGTGCTATCGTTCTGCACTGTTTTTTATATCACCCACCACAACTTGGCTCAGGTGACGACGGTGCCCCAGTGCACCCAAGGCACCCGCAAGTCCGCTGGCTTGCTGAGAGGTCTGCAGCTGATTCAAGATCCCTTGCAACGCAGTGTCGACCGTGCTATTTCCAGCCAGCGGATTGCCGCTGTCGGTGATCGAGAAGATGTTGGTCATGTTGAAATCCCGAACCATGAACTGAAGCGCTGTGACAGGGGCACAGAGTAGATGCAGTGTAAGAATGTGCTGGGTAGCGATCGTTGGGCACTCACCGTCCGCAGTGATGTATTTCAAAGCTGCCTGGAGGATGCTCTCGGTGTCAAAGTTGAGGATTTGGATCGAAGAAGACGAGAGGATCAGGTTCTCTACGTAATCAACGAGACCAGCCGGCAACAGGTCCAGCGCGTTGATGGATTGGTTGACGTAGGAGAGCAAGAGTCTTGGGGCACCGGGTCCGAACGTGCTCTGCACAAACGAGAGGTGTGCACGGGTGAAGAAGACCAGAGTTAGAGGCGTCCGCCCTGCTTTGGATTGCACGCGATGACCCACAGATGCTGGGCCGGCGTTGTGCGCAGGGCAGCCATTCAGGGTGCAGACCGGCACTAGGACGGCAATGAGCACAGTGGCACAGACGAACGCGACCGCTGCGACCGTCTTCCTTGGATTCGCAGCGATCTGCGCAGTCGACCGTTTTTTTTGTCAACACACCCGACGACGACGCAACCAGCGTGGGCCACCAGCGCTGCGTACCCAAGCCTTGAATCCCGAAGCTCGCTCGTCGATCTGGCTCCAACCTTCTGACAGCAAAGTCGTTTTTGCCTGCCTTCCATCGGGCGAGGTGTCGCGAGAGACGGGCTGGACCTTGGTCGATTTCTTCATTCGAAGGGGCGTACTCTGCTCTGATCTCTGACGTTCTCTCGCTAACGCCACAGACATTTTTCCGGCCAAAAACGCAAGAAGATGATGCCATTCAGGACGCCCGTCGTCAAGGTGGGGATGTGCTGCTGGACACAGGCCAAATCGCAACCATGCATGCAGGACCTCGTATTACTCGGAGGCGGGCACACTCACATTGAAGTCATGAGGAGCTTTGTCATGAAGCCGGTGCAGGGCGTGAGGCTCACTCTCATCACGAGGGACGTACACACGCCATACAGGTTCGTCGTTATCGTTGCCAGAGTGATGCTGTAACCTTGGTCGCTCTGCTGTCAGCGGCATGCTTCCGGGCTACATCTCCGGTTTCTATTCATACGATGACTGCCATATCGACCTGGCATGCCTGGCGTCCTTTGCCAAGGCGCGGCTCATTCATCAGGAGGCATCGGGCATCGACATCCAGGTGTGCACCTATCGTGAACTACTACCTACAAGAGACTGAGATAAACCCAATAACATCCTATCTGTCGATGAGTGCAGGGCCGCCGTGTCCTTTTCCGCGACCGCCCCGCCATCGATTATGATGCCCTGTCCATAAACGTCGGCATCACTCCCTCTGATAGCCACATTCCGGGGGCTGACCAGTACACGACCTCAGTCAAGCCGATAGACAGGCAAAGAAGAGCAGCCTGCCCCTTATCTCTTTTGATCCAACGACTTGTATGATGTGCTTTCCCGCCCTTCCCTGATGCAACAGGTTCACGATCAAGCTTGAAGCCCTTGTTGACAGGTACAGAAACTTCATCACTGAGAGGATGGCCCAAGCATCCGAGGGTCGACGGGATGGTGGCCATGACAAGGATGCAGCAGTAGCGGCTGCAATGCGCGTGGCTGTGGTCGGAGGTGGTCACGGGGGCATAGAGGTTGCGCTGAGCTTGTGCTACCGACTGGAGAGGGAGAGGGAGGCGTTGGGGGGGGCCCTGAGCCTCAAGGCACAAGTAACGTGAGCGGGAGAGGGAAGGGAGCAAGATTAGGAGAAACACGGATCAGAAGCTGACTTGTCTGCGGGATAAATGTATCAATTTTGATTGTCACAAGCGATTTTTACCGCTGTGCTTCGCAGGCTGGTGGGAAGAGGTAAACTGATGCAAGGGTCCGCATGGTATGCGCAGCGTGCCGTTCGCCGCATCATTGCTGAGCGAGGTCTGATGTTGATTGAGGATGATGCGGTCGTTGAGGTCAGTAAAAAACTGAGTGGTTAGTCCATCAGAGAGGGAGAGAGAGAGATGTTATACTCGAGGATGGACGTTGCTCGTAGGTCTTGCCCCACAGATGCGTGCGACTGTCATCGGGGAGGGTGCTGCCGGCCCAGGATGAGATTCTGTGGTGCACACAGGTGTGGATCATTTTCACACCCTTACTTGCTTCCATACGCTTGCCGGTCATCCCATCCCCCACCTAGGCCAGCGCTGCTGCCTGGCTCAGAGAGACGGGACTGCCGACGGATGCAAACGGGTTTCTGGCCGTCGACGCCTTCCTGCGCAGTCATGGGGGCCCCGAGGAGGTCGGTGGTTACCGCTCCTCTCCCTTCACAATTGTACGTTGAAATTATTTCAAACATAGGACTGTTAAGTGTCTCAGCACAAAGAGAACGTTCCTTAGAGATGAGGTTGACGCTTTGTCCAATCATCTTCCTCAACTGAGTCTCCCTCGAACTGAGAGCCTCATTCCTTTTCCCACTTGTGGCTGCCAACTCACAGGTCTTCGCCGCCGGCGACGTGGCCTCATGCACACCGCACCCGCGCCCAAAGGTACCACAGCGGTGCTGACCTTTGTGACCGTGTTGCTGGTCACCCTGCACCCACGCCTCGCCCTCGCCCCAAGGCGGGAGTGTACGCGGTGCGACAGGGCCCGCCGCTGGCGCACAACCTCCGCGCCTTCATGACCGGGGCGCCGCTGGTGCCGTTCACGCCTCAGTCGACCAACCTGAGCCTCATCAGCACAGGTCGGGGCGAGGCAGCCGCTGGCAGCTCACTTTGACTTCACGAACGCTTTTGCGATCCTTGCGTCATCACAGGTGATAAGTATTGCGTCGGCAGCAAGGGCTGGATTGCTTTGGAAGGCGGCTTTCTGTGGAGCTGGAAGGATGGGATCGACCGGGCTTTCATGCGCAAGTACGGCTCAGAGATGTTCTCTAAGATGCAGGATAAAATGATGGAGACGGGTGAGGTTTTAGCTGGAAAGAACAGAATGAGCTCATTCTCATTGAGACACGACCTTTTACCCCGACGCAGGCGAGGAGAGCAGAGGGGATCTCCCTACTGCGATCGCAGCCGCCGGCCCCGAGGCTCTGATGCTCTACGCAGAGTCCAAGATGCGGTGCGGGGGGTGCGGGTCCAAGGTTGGATCCTCCGTGCTCTCGAGGGTCCTCGCGCGGCTCAAAGAAAACAGAGAGAGGCGGGCCAGCTGCACGCCTAGGGCGACCGGGGACGGCGGAAGGGTGGTCATCGGGCTGGACAGCCCTGACGACGCGGCTTTGGTCCGGTGCGCCTTAAAGGCGATGTTCTCTGTCGACTGGTGCAGTGCTGAACAGGCGTTGGCTGCTTGTACCGCAGGCCCCCCCCTCCAGGGATGCTGCTGCTTCAGACGGTCGACTTCTTCAGATCCTTCTGCTCCGACCCGTTTTTGCTTGGAAAGGTATGAGGTCACCTCAACTACAGGGATCAGGGCAGGGGGTCCTTGTGTCTACCGGCGTGTGCCGACCGTTCCCCTCCTCAGATCGCAGCGAACCATGCCCTGGGCGACTGCTACTCGATGGGCGGACGCCCGGTCACCGCTTTGGCTGTGGCAGTGGTCCCCTTTGGCCCCGAGGAGAAGATGGAGCAAGAGCTTTTTCAGATGATGGCCGGGGCGTCCGAGGTGAGAACCTGACAGCCTTGAGAGTCAGAATTGAGAAGTCGGTTTGAGGATGAAGTGCGTCTGAGTCAGATTCAACGTCCAAGTGCATCACTATCCCTTTTTTCCGCACGAGCAAAGGTGCTCGTCCAAGCAGGCTGCGAGCTCGTAGGAGGTCACTCCTCTGAAGGAGAGCAGTCGGGACTCGGCTTCACGATCAACGGAGAGGTCTCCGAGGG
>VFSW01014523.1_pt1 | contig 10882 bp, 12 predicted proteins | sample 5358111 | NCBI WGS metagenome assembly VFSW01 (sample SAMN11554181, study PRJNA540505) | mine drainage metagenome | isolation source: sediment from site ElyBrook_90M | place: USA: Ely Copper Mine, Vershire, VT | collected 2017
GAAGATGAAATCGTGCTAGACGATGATACGGTTGCGGACAATACCGCTTTTGCCGATGAGCACACTCATTTCGCCATAGATGCTGAGGATATTTTACTAAATGACACAAAATAAGGTTGCTTCTTTGTTTGTTCATAACAAATATACAAGTTTTGCGAGGAACATAATTTGACATACACATCATTTTTAAGGTATAAACGAAACAAAACATCTATTGTTATTTCGCCCATATTTTTGAACAGAAAGGAGAGTCATTAATGGATACCAATAAAGTCGCCATTGTAAATGACCAGCACTTTTGGAGGGAATAATGACTCTAGTATCTTTTTAGATTTCCAAGAAAAGTTCCTGAGAGAAATATTCTTCCCTTATATCGACCAACATGATATCAAAGTTGTTATCGATTTGGGTGATACCTGGGATCGCAGGCGGTATATCAATTTTCATACCCTAGAGAAGGTCAAGCGGTTTTACTTCGATGAATTAGCAAAGCGTAATATTCCGTTGCATATCTTGATTGGAAATCATTCTACATTTTTCAAAAATACCAATAAGGTCAATAACATTAGTTTGCTACTGAGAGAATATACGAATATCCACATCATAGAAAACCCCCAGATACTAAATGTTTATGGATTTGACATTTGTTGTATCCCCTGGATTTGTGACGAAAACAAAAAAGAATCATTTTCTGTAATGAAAAAAGCAAAAACAGATTTGTGTATGGGACACTTTCCAATTAGCGGGTTTGTAATGAACGTAGGCCAAGTAGCAGAGGAAGGTTTTGATCGGACATTATTTGATAAGTTTGATATGGTTCTGTCTGGGCATTTCCACCATCGTTCAAGCGACGGAAAGATTTATTATCTTGGAAGTCAATGGGAGAAAACCTGGGCGGACTATGGAGATCAAAAGGGCTTCCATGTCTTAGATTTGTCCACCAGAGATTTGGATTTTATCAAGAATCCGTTTGTCTTATTTAAGAAAATATTCTACCGTGATGATATGGTAAAGGATATGAACTATTCGGAATATGAGAATTGTCATGTCAAGGTTTACATCGAAACACAAATTAACCCTGTTGTGTTTGAGAAATTTTCTGACAATCTCTACAAGGCTAATCCTCTCTCTGCTAGTTTTATAGAACCGAACAGCATTCTTACAGATACAAATACAGAAACAAGCATTTATAACACCAAAGATCAGGTTGACACTCTATCATTTATCAAAACTTATATTGACCAGTTTGTCAAACCAGATAATATTAATTTGGATAAACTAAAGTCAGAATTCACATCTTTGTACAAAGATGCGATGCAAATGGAAGAATAAATGAAGGTCGTATTTCAGACAATTAAGTTTAAGAATTTCTTAGCAGTTGGTAATGAGTTCCTAGAAATTACATTAAACAAAAACCCGACAACCTTGTTGTATGGATCGAACTTTCAAGGTAAATCTACCATCTTAGATGCTCTTACATTTGTTCTTTTTGGTAAGCCCTACCGAGATATTAATAAGCCACAGCTGGTAAATACCATCAATCAACAAGAGTGTGTGGTTGAAGTTGAGTTTGTTGTTGGTAATAAAAAGTACCGTGTTGTAAGAGGTATCAAACCAAACATCTTTGAAATTTACCAAAATGGAAAACTTATCGATCAGGATGCACGTATCAAAGATTACCAACAATATTTTGAAGACCATATTATTCATTTCAACTTTAAGGTGTTCAAGCAGATTGTTGTTTTAGGAAGTCGATCATTTATTCCATTTATGAAGTTAGACGGACCAACGCGCCGGTCAGTTGTAGAGGATTTGCTGGACATTCAGATTTTCTCAAAGATGCTAAAGTCCCTCAAACAAAAAATATCTATTAATGAAGATACAATCGATCAAATAAAATCTGAAACTAGAAACACAAAAGAGAAGATTGATTTACAGACAAACAACATAAAAAGAAACAATCAGCAAAACCAAACAAAGATAAATTCTAATCTTGCGGAAATTGCAAAAGGTAAAGAGACCATAAAAGCACTTGAAGAAAAAATTTCTGTAGCAAGAGAAAAGATAACAGATTTACTAAGCATTACAAAGCCGAAGGTGAGATTAGAGGAAAAACTTCAGAAGTTTAGCCCGTTGGGTATCAAAATGGATCATAATATTGAAATGCTCCATAAGAATACAGAGTTTTTTCAAAAACACGATACCTGTTTTACATGCGACCAACCAATTGAAGATTCTTTCAAGTCTAAAAGAATAGCAGAAAACCTAAAGAAACTAGAAGGCTTGAAAAAAGGAAAAGAAGAAATTTCCTTTGAGATTGGTAAAATCTATGAGGACTTAAAGCAAATTGGAGAAACCCAGAAACAGATCCAAGGTCTACAAGAGGAAATCGCATCTAATACACAAACTATAAAACATATTGGTGAGTGGGAGCAAAAACTCGTTTTGGAGAACAAGCAAATCCAGAAATTAACTCATGATGAAGAAAGAGATAATACAATTCTCAAAAATCTAGAAAAGGACTTGAGAAAGAGTAATCGTGAGTATGAGCACCTTATCTCCTTGATCCCTTATCACGATACTGCTCTGTTGCTCTTGAAAGATTCTGGGATCAAAGCGGAGATCATCAAACATTATTTGCCTGTTATTAACAAGTACGTCAACCAGTACCTATCGTATATGGATTTCAATACAAACATAAATTTTGATGAGAATTTTGAACCCATTATCTTAGCCAGACATCGTGATACATTTTCATATGGAAGTTTCTCCGAAGGAGAAAAACTCCGGATTGACTTAGCTATGTTATTCACCTGGAGAAACGTTGCAAAACTGAAAAACAGTGTCGATACAAACATTCTATTTTTGGATGAAATTATTGATTCGGCACTTGATAACACAGGGATGGAAGACTTCTTCAAGTTACTTAAGAATTTCCAAGATGATAACATCTTTGTAATTTCTCCAAAAGGAGATACTCTCATCGATAAATTTAGTCATGCAATGAAATTCGTAAAAGTTGGTAACTTTACGGAAATAGTGGAGGATGAATAATGACAGAAGAAACACTAATTATTACAGATAAAGGAATTTCTCTTCAGAGACCTTCACCAAAGATTGAGTTAGTTCCTTATACGAGTAATTTCCTAAAAGAAAAGGCTCCACCGTTTGATTTCCAAAAGACGGACGCGATCAGAATTGGAAATATTCTAGCGGAGTATGTAAGACATAATGATAACTCACTAGGATTATCCGCTTGTCAATTGGGCATAAACGAGAGAGTATTTGTTATCAAAGTTTCACCAGAACAAATCATCGCATATTTTAACCCTGAGATTGTTTCCACATCAAAGGAAGAGTCATTGGTTGAGGAAGGCTGTCTAAGTTTTCCTAATCTTTTCCTCAAAGTAACGAGACCCAAAGAGGTGACTGTACGCTATCAAGATTACACAGGAAAATGGCGCGATGCTAGTTATACGGGAATTACTGCCAGAGTGTTTCAGCACGAATTTCAACACTTAGAAGGAAAGACATTTTTGAATGGCTGCTCTAGGTTGAAGATTGAAAAGGCTATCAAGAAAGCGAAAATCTCTGGTATAACCTATAATCTTAAGGAGGTTCTAGCGTATGTTTGTAGATAAAATGAAGCCATGGCAATATGGATACGAATTAGAAATACTAAAGAGTTTAGAGCAGAATTATCGAAACTATAATGCGTTTGCGTTATCTCCTTTTTCACAAATCAAAAAGAATGATATTGCTAAAGCGTTACACGATAAGAATTTCATTTATCATTTGGACTTACAAAAAGGATATGAAGTATCTTTCTTGCGAAAGGTAATCGAAAAGAAAGGTAAGTTCACTCTTTACCAAGATATAGTCGTCGGAGAAAAATACCCTGGAGATATCGTCATTTCTGGGTTAGTAGGTCCTACCAAACAAAAAGAACGCATCTTGAGAGAATATTCCACCAATAATAATTGTTGGTATGTAGGATGGAAAGAGGATTTAGAAAACGGTGCGATTACTCGTAGTGCTGGTTTTGAGTATGTTGGTGGAAAAATTACATCCAACGGTGAAATTTATGGCTTATGGTTCAGAAATGCAAGTGATGGAAAAGGATTGCGAATTCATCCAATTTTAAATTCTATCGAAAAGGTCGGAATAAAACTTGTTGGTTCTATTCGGAAAGATGTTCTAGATGAAGTCACCAAACAATACTTAAATCTCTTACCAAAATTCGGAGAATCGGAGAGAAATGGATACAATGAGAAGTATTCATGGGCAGCCTTAGCGTTGCGTGGTTATACAAGTGATCCTTTCCGATTTGAAAAACCATCAGAAATGTCTCAAAAATGGCAAGATGAACACAAACACGAAAATTTTCAAATTCAATATACATCTCTAGCAAATAAATTCCCTATGGTTTTGTTAGAGTTACAAAGGTTATTTGGACTTAATGTTGGGTTTGATCGAATTTTGTTTATGAAGATGAAAGTTGGAAATAAAAAGCACCAGTCAGAGCTATTCAGACATACAGACTTGTGTGATAAGGATTTTGGTTTCACCGACGGAAAGATTATGCGTTTTCATATACCAATTATTACAAATGACGGATGCATTGGAACTCACTGGAATATAAATGGAACTAAAGAACAGTATCACATGAAAGAAGGTGAAGTGTGGATGTATGATACAAGAAAACCTCATGCTGCTGTCAACAATGGTGATATAGAACGAATACACCTGGTGGCAGATGTGGTAATGACCGAAAACATCAGACAGAAAATTATGGCTACCTGAGAATCTACTTGTTTCTTACGATTGTTTATGTTATAATTATTTTATATGAATTTTGTAAGGATTTGTGATGTTATATAGAAAAGTTTACCTTAGCGGACCAATCGCTAGTCTTAGTTTCGATGCAGCCAACTCATGGACTGATTATGCTAAAAACCAATTAGAGCATACACACCATCCTTTTGTGCGGTTGTTAGGCTTTCGCCCTTTGAGAAATAAGAATTTCTTAAAAGATAAGGTGTCTTTGAGCGCATTTTCTGAAGGAAGTGATTGCAGCCCGCTTATTACCGACAAAGCAATTGTAGGTAGAGACAGAAGCGATGTAATGAATTCCGACTGTCTTTTGGTGAATGTACTTGGGGCAAAAATTGCAAGTATTGGTACGGTATCCGAAATTGCATGGGCTTATATGCTGCAAAAACCAATAGTCTTAGTAATGGAAAAGAAAGGTAATGTCCATCATCATTCATTTATCTTGGAGCAGATTACGCATACCACAGATGATTTAGAGGAAGCTCTTAACATCGTCCGTTCAATTCTATTACCATAGGAATTTTTCCATGAAAAGACTTGTAAGGTTGATATTTCTTGGTGACGGTCATTCGCACAGATGGAAGATTATCAAAACACTCAAGATGCTTAACGATGACGATAGGTATGTTGGAGATAGACATATCCTTCAGTGTGAAATTTGCGGAAATATTAAAACCAAAGGGACCTATTGAAGTAGCATGAAAATCTATACAGGTATTGGAAGTCGTAAAACTCCTGATGATATTTTGGTGAAGATGAAAGAAATTGGTTATTTTTTAGCCAATAAAGGATGGACTTTGAGGTCTGGTGGTGCCGATGGAGCCGATTCTGCTTTTGAAGCAGGTTGTGATGCTGCTAAAGGTAAGAAAGAAATTTATCTTCCTTGGAAATCTTTTAATGGATCACAGTCAGACCTTTATGATATTCCGAATGCTGCTTTTGAAAAGGCTTGGGAAATTCACCCAAACTGGCTCGTCCTAAAACGGGGTGCTAAGAGTTTACATGCGCGTAATATACAACAAATTTTAGGAAAAGATTTGGACACACCAACGGATATGATTGTTTGTTGGACAGGCGGTGGAAAACTTGTTGGTGGAACTCGAACTGCTTTAGTTTTAGGTCAATCTCTAACCATTCCTATTATAAATCTAGCTATTGTGTGTGAAGCCATTAACCATCAGAAATTGAAAAGATGATAAGCGAGCTAATGAAGAAGCAAATTGATGAAAAATCTTGAACTGCTAAACAGTGATCTAAACCATACTTTTGAAGAAATCCTTGATATGACCAAGGATGAATTTGATGAATGGTGTTATCAATTGAGACGGTTGGTGGTGGAGATTTGGGATAAGCATGATCTTCCGCCTGTTGTTGGTTATTCTGACAAGGAAATTGTAGAGCAATTCAAGCAACTTGAGAGTTTCCCCGCTGATAATATGCTTATCAAGGATCATAGCACCGGACAAAAGAATGTCATTAGGAATACACACAACCTAGGAAATGGTGTAAATTCGTGGTTCCTAGGCGCCATGATGAAAACGAAGATCAACTACTCTAAGAATGTGGAAGATGGGAAGTCTATCTATGATTTCTTTGCTCGCGATGACCTCCTGCAAAGATTCACCACATACGCAAGCAGACACTTCAAAAGAGATAGTTTTTACCATTACTCTGTGCCTGTCAGGGTAAATGACAAAGAAAACTACATGAATTATCCTGTGTCTGATAATGGTTTGGAATGGATCTTAGACTTTGAAAAGAACCACCGCAAGCGCGGTGAATATGATTACTGGATCTGTCCGGTAGATACTACCAAAGGTTACACGGGATATAATGAGGATATCAAAACGAGAGAATTTTTGACCATTACACGCGATGAGATTGACAACCATAGCATTTATATTCCCGAAAGATGCACATCAAACTTGCATGTAAAACCAAAGTCACAAATCTGCCAAATTCGTGTATTTGAATTAGGACAAAAGATATTTCCATTAGGCTTCAAAGCGTTCAAGATTTCTTTTAGCCAGTATGCAGTCCAATTTCCACCTTTGATTGCGAAATATCTCTACGAACACTATCTTCCTGATGGTCCTTCTATTGTGTGGGATCCCTCTATGGGGTGGGGTGGTAGATTACTTGGAATGCTATCATGTAAGGATGCAAAAGAGATAACATATCTCGGTTGCGATCCTAATACAGAACATAATTTAGAAGATGGTAGGACCAAGTATCACGAGGTTTATGATTTCTATTGTCGTTATATTGATAAGGGTGGCATCTTTTCACAAGACCATAATGCTTTTGAATTTTGGCAGTGTGGTAGTGAGGTGATTCAATTCAATGAAAGATTCCAGCAGTACAAAGGTAAAGTAGATTTGGTGATGACAAGTTGTCCATACTTTTTAAAAGAGCGGTATAGTGATGATGAAACTCAATCCTGTAATAAATTTCCTGTGTATCAAGATTGGAAAACTGGATTTTTATACGAAACATTAAAAACTGCTTATCAATGGTTGAAGCCAGGTGGATATCTTATCTGGAATATCTCTGATGTAAAACTTGGAAATGAAATTCTACCATTAGTCCAAGACAGTTTTGATATTTGTCGTTATTTAGGATTTAATCACATGGAAACATTAAAGTTATCTCTGGCTCAAATGCCTGGAAGTGGAAGAATAGATACGGAAGGTAATGCAAAAGCAAAATATACATATAAAATTAAGAATAGTAAAGGCATCATGACAATGAAATATGAACCCATTATGTGTTTTCAGAAACCATAACTTGCTTAACTCTCCATCCAACACACCTACCAGCAATAGGCCACTTCCCTGTTCTGAATCCTTTATACATTGTTCCTGCCGGTAGATTATTGTTTTTACAAAAATGTTTAAATCTACCTCTTACATCAAAAGTTTCTCCCAGAGGCGAGGTAAATCTCCATTCTAATGCTCTAGGATTGTGTTCTGGAATACCATCATTCATTGGGTTGTTGAGTAGAGTTTTCCTGTGATATTCTAACATTTCTGGTGTATTATGAATAGTCTTTTGAATTTCACTTAGTTGTTGTATAGCATTTGGGTGGTTTTGAAAATATTTTAATCTAGATAAAGACATTCTTTCTTTTTGCTTAATTGACTTTGGTAATCCTTTATGTGGTGCTGCTGATTGTAATTTAAATACTATCAACTCTTCTTCTGTCATTCTTTCGAACCATTTTTTCACACCCATTTTTGTTTTTTCTATATGTAACTTTTTATACTCTGGATCAGCCGCGCGGTCCGTCTCTCTTTTTCGGATCATAATTTTATTTTCTTCCGTATGATGTCTCCCAGTCCATCCCTCTCCCCCAAGAGTCATATTATAACCAGCCATGAAAGAGTCATATTCGTTGATGAAATATGGTTCCATCACTTTAAGAGTATGTTCTTTGTCTTGTGATTGGTAAATTACTTCCCAATCAAAGTTTTCTTTATTGTATTTTCTTAATGCTCTTGAAAATTTATAGCTATATGATCTTGTATGTTTGGCGCACCTTAAGTGATCCTTTTGTCGATTTGGCCATTTACTATCGAACCCAACGTAACACTTACCATTGATTTTGTTGGTTACTTTGTAAATTGAATAAATATCTGTTGACATGCTGGTGTCTTTCTGCTAAAATGTTGACATTAGAACTAGTGGGACTTCCGATCCGCGACTAGTGTTTCTTTTTATTATTTATGCGAGAAGGAGTAAATCATGCCATTATTATCAATCGAGGAGCATGATAAGAGAATATTTCATATAAACAACAATCATGGTAATTTTACATATGTGGAATGCCCGCGTTGTGGTAAAGAATTACAATGGCTTGACAAGCATATATCTGTGTTCTAATCCATTACAGAAACGAGCCAAATGCTTCGGATGTAATTATGAAGTTACTTTGCATACGATAGCAGGGGAATAATATGAGTGCGCCAATTAATATTAAGTTGTTCAAAGATAACCAAAGTTAGATTATCCAGAAAGATTTATGACGATGAAGTATGAACCAATTTTAGTGTTCAAAAAGGAGTGACCGGAGTGGATGTAGTGGAGCCAACTAAAGAATTCGCATGTTTCATTTTTTCCGTCGAACGCATGTCACAAATTGCAAAAATGATAGAATCGGAAGAAATCAATTATCGTATTGCAACGATGGATTTAATGCCTATAATGATTCAGCAGGTGTATGATTTATCCGAGACATACAACAACTTTTTGAAAGATAATACTAATGTCTGATATGATAGACAAGATAAACACCACTCTCAAAAATTTCCTTTTTGCCCAGGGAATACAAAAGATGATCCTAGATTAGCAGCCTTGAAAACAACACAAAATTTTGGGAAAATGCTGAACTTTATGGTGATTTTTCGTCTAATTTAATGTTGATTTTTCGGGAAGCAAATTCCATCAACCTAGTCGCATTTATCAAGCAAAGTGTGAATGAAATTGTCGATGTCAATTTCACTGATATCAAATCCAAACACAAAAAGAAAGGATAGAAAATCTAATGTCAAACGATGAAAAATGGGGCGCTGGTCATCCGGATAAATGGAACAGATTTGGTACGGTAAAGGTTAGTAATGCATTCTACCCACTGATTTTTGGTGAACACAAACATTCTACCAGTGAAAATAATCAGTACGCTATTGTTTCAGAACATGATGATCCTGTTCCCTTCTCTGGATATAGACATTTAATTGATTTAGATTTTCGTTCAACCAATTACTTGAAAGAATCATATCTTTCCGGAGATGAAATCAGAAAAGGTGGGAATTGCGCTATTATTTCTGACGGTGTTCAGATTTATGAATTTTTCTTTCGTGATATCCAATATGCTTTAAGAAAGGCTGCTAGTATTTTAGATAAATTGGGTGACATTGCTTTCAATTACTATGACGCCGATGAAAGAAAGTCTTTGGTTGGTAGAAAGATTTATTATCACAACCAACCTGCTATTATTACTGGATTGATTGAAGACCAAGGTTGCGTAATGATTAAGGCGGAAGATGGCACTAAATTTAAGTTTCCTTATATGGAAGATGACGATGACGATAATGAAATAATTAAGGATGATATTTTATCCCCTCATATTTGGTGGTGGAGAGGAGATAGTTATTGACACAGAATTGTTAGATGTGTTATAATCAAAAGAAAATAATAGGAGGCTGTCATCGAACTTAGTATTAGAGCGGATGCTTTACGAAAGCATAAACTTTTTGTGGGTACACCAATGTACGGCGGAATGTGTCATGGGCTTTATATGAAGTCTTGTTTGGACCTACAAAATCTCTGCACACAGTATGGGGTGGAGGTTAAGTTTAGTTTTGTTATGAATGAATCGCTAATTACACGAGGTCGCAATTATATCGTGGATGAATTCCTCCATCGTTCCGAATCAACCCATCTTCTTTTTATCGACTCCGACATTTCTTTTAATCCACAAGATGTTATCGCGCTTTTGGCGCTAGATAAGGATATCATTGGAGCCGCTTATCCAAAGAAATCAATCAAATTTGCGAATATCAAAAAAGCTATCTTGAAGAATCCAAATATTCCTGATGGTGATCTTCAAAGTCTTATAGGTGAGTATGTGTTTAATCCTGTCCAGGGAACTCACCAGTTCTCCGTAACAGAGCCTTTAGAGGTTTTAGAAATCGGAACAGGTTTCATGATGATTAAGCGTGAAGTATTTACGAAATTCCGAGAAGCATATCCAGACCTAACTTATAAACCAGACCATGTTGGGCAGGATCATTTTGATGGATCGAGGTACATTCATGCTTACTTTGACTGCTACATCGATCGTGGTCCAGGAACTAACAACACAGAACGGTATCTATCGGAAGATTATGGCTTTAATCAGAGGTGGAGAAATATTGGTGGAAGTGTTTGGTTGTGTCCATGGATGAAACTAACCCATCAAGGCACCTATTCTTTCCAGGGAGATTTAGCGGCAGTAGCGCAACATTTGGGTTCACTTTGAAAATAAAACAGGAGTTATATTATGACAGAA
>VFSW01014524.1_pt1 | contig 10882 bp, 6 predicted proteins | sample 5358111 | NCBI WGS metagenome assembly VFSW01 (sample SAMN11554181, study PRJNA540505) | mine drainage metagenome | isolation source: sediment from site ElyBrook_90M | place: USA: Ely Copper Mine, Vershire, VT | collected 2017
GCGGGTCCCGGCGTCGCTGCGGCGGGCGGCGCGGTCGGGTGCGATGGTTGCGGCGGGGGCGGGCGGGGCGGTGACGAGGCGGCCGGTAGCGGCGGGTTCGATGCGCCGGCGGACGGCCTCGACCTCGGGCAATTCTGGCATGCTTAGCCCCAATACTGTTCACTGAACAACATTTTGATGCTATTCTGTTTGGGGCGGGAGGCCCCAGGAAGAGCCCGTACCGTCGCATCGTTACCTGCTGGCAGCCGCATCACGGACTACATCAGCCTGGGGGGACAACCCCAGTTCGGTTTTTGCAGCCGGAAACGGGATTAGCGGCGAGCCGAAACGCATCTGGCCTTTGGGTCCAGCTTCCAGCCTTGATCACACTTTCAGCGCCTTCGGATAGCGGTTTGCCCCTGGCCCTTGAGAATCTTCGAGTGGGTATTCACGCTGCCAATGCAACGAAGCAAGTGGAGATTGGCAAGGCTTACTGCGATTCCATTCACACGACGCCAATGCGAGATGCGCCGATTACGTTTTCATGGGATTCAACCCTTAACGCACTTGCCTTTTATGAAACAGTTCGGGCGGGAAGAGAGCCAAGGTTTCGGCTACAACTGAGTGGAGACATTCGCTACATCCTCGTGGGACCGAATGGCGCAAGGACCGGGACGGAGGCGTGCTCCCTCGCAACGAAATTCTATGAATGGGGCGAAGTCGGATAGGGCCGCTGCCATCGCCAGGGAGGGGTGGTCCGTCAGGCGTTGGCGAGGGCGCTGAGAGCGTTTGTGAGGGATGACGAGGGTGTCTGGCGATTGAACGAGGCGGTGTTACGAAAACCCAAGGTGGTGCAAAGAAAAAGGCGGGACCAAGACCGGTCCCGCCAGACGCTCCGACACCCTCCAAACGGATCTCCACTCCACGAAGGCAAACACGTCGAGCCATGAGTTTTGGAATGAAATGGAATAAACTTTAGCTTGGGAGTGTCTGTAAGTTATTGAAAACGTGGTGGCCAGGGACGGAATCGAACCGCCGACGCCAGCCTTTTCAGGGCTGCGCTCTACCAGCTGAGCTACCTGGCCGGAGGAACCTCGATTGTACCAAATCCGGCCGCGCCGGCCACTCGGATTAGGGCTCGGCGTTGACCGAATGTCGCGGGCGTTCGGCCACCGTCGCAGCTCGGGTCAGGAGCGCCTGCGAGGAGGGCAGCGCCTGGATGGCGGTCGCCACCTCGGGGTCGTTCTCCAGGTGCAACTGGTCCGACTGCTCCTTACTGAAGGCGGTGATCCACATCTCCTCGCGGAGCCGTTCGCGGATCGCGGGACGGATCGCAGTCGCTTCGGCGGGGGTGAAGTCGAGGCCGCGCTTCTTCGCCGAGTCCAGGAACTGAGTCAGCAGGGCATCGTCCGGCTCCCACGTCTGAGGCAGTTTGGCGGCGCGCGGGCCGAAGTACTCAGCCGAAAAGTAGAAATACGACATGCTACGGATAAGGTCGATTTCAAGCGGGCTCATCTTCGGGGGGGTGTATTTCTCATCCGGCGTGATGCCGTCGCCGCCGTAGACGGTCCGGCCCGTGTCGGTCTTGCGGGAATCCTTCAGGTTGTCTTTGCCCGGGCCGCGCATGTAGTAGTCGTAGAACGACTGGTGCAAGTAGTCGCGCTGAATGAGGCGGCCGCTCGGGGTGTAATAGTGCGCGATAGTGAGCAGCAGCGCGGTGTCGCCGCTGAGCGGGTACGGAGCCTGCACGAGGCCCTTGCCAAACGTCTTTTCGCCGAGAATCCAGGCGCGGTCGTGATCCTGCAGCGCGCCCGAAACAATTTCCGCCGCCGATGCCGTACCGCGGTCTACCAGCACCACCATCGGATACTCCGCGCCCTGCTCACCGTGGCGCGCGACGAATTTCACCTCCGCCGAGGCGCGCCCGTGGTGGGATACGATCGACTGCCCCTTGCGCAGGAAATGGTCGCAAACCGCGACGGCCTCCTGCAGTATGCCGCCGGGGTTGCCGCGCAGGTCCAGGACGAGCCCGTGGATCGAACTCTCACCCAGGTGGTTCAGCGCCTGTTCCAGTTCGCGCCCGGTGTTTTCATTGAACGCGTCTATCTTGACGTAGGCGATGCCGGGCTTCAGCCAAAAGGCATAACTCACACTGTTCCGCGGGACTTCCGCACGTACCAGGTGAATCCAGATCGGGTCCTGAACCTCGTACCGCTTCACCTCGACGGAAACCGGTGTGCCCCGTGGGCCCTTGAGCAGCGCCGACACGCCCTCGACGTCGAGTTTGGCCGTCGAGTGATCGTCGACGGCGACAATGTTGTCGCCCGGCCGCAGCCCGCCGCGAAACGCCGGCGAGCCCTCAAACGGGTAGATCACCAGTGCTTTGCCTTCCGGTTCACCAACCATCATGCCGACGCCGTAGTAGTGGCCGCTCTGGTCCTCGCGCAGGCGCCTATAGGCCTCGGGGTCGAGAAAATTCGAGTGCGGATCTAGCGTGTGCAGCATTGAAGGGATCGCCCCGTCGTAAATCGTGGTGTCGGGACTGATCTTGGTGGCAAAGTTGGTCTGCACCAGATCCAGCACCTGAGTGAACTTCCGCAATGAAGCGGCGACGTCGTCGCGGGAAGCCTGTCCGGCGGCGAAGGGGAACGGGAAGAGGCCCCAGAGGGATAAAACGGCAATGACCCGGGGCTCAAAAATGCGCATGACGCGAAAACCTCGATGTTCGTATCGTAGCAGGTGTTTGGAGCCGCACCGCTTTCGTCCGGCCAGAGAGCTCCGCGGAGTCAGGCAATATCGGGCAGGAGGAAACGGCCGGGATGGCCCGCCTCATCCATCACAGCCTCGGCCGCAAGGTATCCGCTGCGCACCGCCCCTTCCATTGTTGCTGGCCATCCGGACCGCGTCCAGTCCCCTGCCACCGCGAGATTGGGGATGGCGGTCTCGCTCGGCGGACGCCGCGCTTGGAGGCCCGGCACGGCTGAAAACGTCGCGCGCACTTCTTTCACCACCTGCGCGTTTTCCAGCTTCGCACGCGCGGCCTCGGGGAAAAATTCCGCAAGCTCGGAGAGCGCGAGTTGGATCACGTCCTCGCGCTTGGTCTCCAACAGACTGCGCGAGGCGCTCACGACAAGCTGCAGGTAGCGGCCGCGATCCTTGTTGAACATCCACTGAATCGTGCGATCGAGCAACGCCGCGTGGGGCAGCGTGGTAACCTCGCGGTCAAACCAGAGATGAATGCCGGTGATCGGCGAGTGTTCGAAACCCGTGAGATCGAGCCTCAAGTCTGGCAGCAGGGCGCCAGCGCGATCCACCGGCACCGCGGAGACGAAGTACTCCGCCGTGTGGCGTTCGCCTCGCACCAGGACCGCGCGCACGCGGCCCTCACGCACCTCCAAGCTTTCCACCGGAGAGCGGAAGTGCAGACGCACGCGCGGCAGGCGCTCCCAGGCCTTGGCGCCGTATAAGTCGCCGAGCGGCACGCGCGGAATACCCATCTCGTAGGAGTCCGCGCGGGCGAGGAATCCCAACCAGAACACTTGGAAGCCATGCAGCGCAGCCATCCGCTCCGGCACTTCATTGATCGCGCTCACCAGTACAGGGTCCCAGAAGCGGCGCATGGCGAGCGGTGTCTGCTTCTTCTCGATCAGCCACTCGCGCATCGTGATGCGATCGAGATCGGTGCGCCGCGTCCGTTCCCTACGCAGTGCGAGCAGGCCGCGGGCGATGGCGATGCGGTCCGCCGGACCGAGACACTGCAGCTTGAGAAAACTTCCGGTGAAGTGCAGGGGCGCCGGAAGCGAACCGGCCCGCAGCCAGGACCTTCGCCCGCCGGGCTCAATGAAAACGAACTCGCGATGGAATTCGATCTGATCCTCAACACCCATGCGGCGGTAGAAGTCGAGCAGGTTCACGCAGCACCGCAGCAGGATATGCTGGCAGTTGTCGATGGTGCCGGTTTCCCCGGGCAGCAAATAAGACGTGGCGCGCCCACCGGCGAACGGACGGCTCTCAAACAGATCGACGTCGAAGCCCGCGCCACCCAGTGCCGCCGCCGAAGCAAGGCCGGCCAGCCCGCCGCCGATGACGATGACGGAAGGCATCCGAGGTTAGTGCGCCGCCGCGGCCGCCAGGCGCGTCACCGCGTTCTCGATCAACTGCAAGCCGCAGCCGCCTTCGAGCGTCAAAATCGATTCGGGATGAAACTGAACCGCCTCGATCGGGAGTTCGCGATGGCGCACGCCCATAATCACGCCATCCTCGCTTTCCGCCGTTACTTCCAGGCACGCGGGGAATGTCTCGCGGCGCGCGAACAGCGAGTGATAACGGCCCACGCGAAACCGTTCCGGCAAACCCTCGAACACCCCGACACCGAAGTGCGTCACCTGCGATGGCTTGCCGTGCATCGGATAGTCGAGCACCCCGAGCGTTCCGCCGAACGCCTCCACCACGCCCTGCAGGCCCAGGCAAACGCCGAATACCGGAATCCCTTCGCGGGCGGCAAACTGAACCAACTCCGGCACGCCGAAATCCTCCGGACGCCCCGGCCCCGGCGAGACCAGAATCAGGTGCGGCGCTAACTCGCGAATCTTTTCGTGAGGAACTCCGGCGCGGTAGGTGACCACCTCGGCCCCCGTTTGCCGCGCGTAGTTGCCGAGGGTGTGAATAAAGCAATCGTCGTTGTCGACAAGAAGCATGCGCACGCCGTGGCCGCGCTCGGTTTTCGCGGCCACGGGCTGCACATCTTCGGGACTGGGCCGAAGCGCGCGGAAGAAGCCCGTCGCTTTCATCCGCGTCTCCTGCTCCTCAAGTTCCGGTACGGAATCGTAAAGCAGCGTTGCGCCCACCGGGTATCGCGCAACGCCGCCGGCCAGGTGCACGGTGCGGATCAAAATACCGGTGTTGATCTCACCGTTCATCGCCAACATCCCCACCGCGCCGCCATACCAGCCGCGGGCGTCCTTCTCGATATCCTCGACCGCCTGCGCCGCCGCCTTCTTAGGTGCGCCGATCATCGTCACGGACCACATGTGCGTCAGGAACGCATCGAGCGAATCGAAGCCCGGCGCGAGTGTTCCCTCCACGTGGTCCACTGTATGAAACACACCGGCGTAGGACTCGATCAACCGTCGCCCGATCACGCGCACCGAACCGGGGACGCAAACGCGCGATTTGTCGTTGCGGTCGACGTCGGTACACATCGTCAACTCGCTTTCTTCCTTCGCCGAGTCGAGCAGCGCGCGGATGTTGTCGGCATCGCGCAGCGGATCGCCCGTTCTTCGCGCAGTTCCTGAGATCGGGCAGGTCTCGACACGGCGCCCTTCCACGCGCACAAACATCTCCGGCGAAGCACCCACAAGCTGCTCGCGGCCAAACTGCAGATAGAACTCGTATGGGCTCGGGCTCGCCTTCTGAATGCGCCGGAACAGGGCCGCCGGACTTCCCGGATAGCTCGCATGGAACGTCTGGCGCAGCACCACTTCGTAGTAGTCGCCTCGCCGCATGCCCTCGCGCACCTTCTCCACGCCCGCCATGTACTCTTCCGGCGTGTGATCGGAGACGATCGGCGACTCGTCGCCGCTCTCGGAGTTCGGCACGGCTTGGCCGTCCCGCGGCAGGCCGGTGGTCGAGAGCGATGCGCGCTCGAACTCGTAGCGCACCCGCTCGATCTGCTCCTTCTTGCGATCCATGTAGTAAATGTCGTCGCAGAAGAAAAGATGAAGATCTCGCCGGCCTTCCCGCGGCAGGCGCAACGCAATCGGGTCAAACTGAAACAGCAGATCGAAGCCGAACGCGCCCACTAAAGCGAGGCGATTGTCCTCCGGATTCGCAAGCTCGGCCCGGAAGGCCCGCAGAATGGAGAACACCGAGGGCTGCTTGCTTCGCTCCTCTTCGGGGAAAATTCCTTCCAGCGGCTTCAGACGCCCGACCAACCGCCCCTCGCGTTCGCCGAACTCATCCCAATGCGGATGCTCCGCGAGCATGGGCGCCAGCATCTTCGCCAACGCCTGGCCTCGGCGGTTCAGCGGGCGGAACTCCACATCCCGGCCTTGGGCCACGATCTCCAGCGGCGGACACACCGAAGCGATGTCCCAACGCGAATACCGCCCAGGGTACTCATAGCCAGAGGACAAATAAAACCCGCGGCGCGAATCAAGCCGCTCGAGCAGATGTCCAAGGCCTTTCTGAAAGCCCACCCTGGAAGTGATGCGTTTTACGGTAATGCCGTGAGGGGTGGTGTAGCGAAGCAATGCCATATTTGGGGGGGATTAGCTGCTGGCCGTACCGACGACGATGAGCGAAATCATGTCCTTGCCCAACGACCCGTTCACGACCCAATCCGTGTCGCCGGATTGAGACAGGCCGGGCTTGGTCCCGTCGTCGGATTTCCAACAGCTTAGCACCGCCGGATGCGGCGTGCCGGAGGCCTTTTTGCTCATCGCCACCAGCGCGTCGAAGTTGGGCGTAGCCGCCGGGTCGCTATCATTGGCCGCGGGCACCAGCAGCAGGAAGTCGCGCTGCGGCGCCACACCCTGATGATCGCCGTTCACCGGGTAGTTGCTATAGCGCAGCGTGTACACGCCGGGTTTGATAGTCTGGCCGCGGCGGTCGGAGTAATTCCCGGTCACGCGCAGCGCACCCACCAGTGCCCCTTGCGGGATGTTCGGCAGAGTGACGTCCTGCTCCGTCGATTTCGGACCGGCCGGCTCGGTCGAACAGAACCAAACCTCCACGGTGATCCCGTTGCCCGACACTTTCAGACCCTGCTGCTGCATGGCACTGCGGATGCCCGCCGCCAACTCCGATGGGGGTGCACCTGCCGGTTCCGCCTTGTACTGACCAAACATTGAGCCGGCCGACAACAATACGGCCGCTGCCAGCCTCGTCGCATTCCTCATAGTTCCATCCTATCCACTTAAAGATGCGTCCTGGCTCGCCAACGATTCGTCACTGTTGCGACATTACTGGTTTAAGCGCCCGGTCGATCGCGTCATCGGTGACTTCCGGAATCGAGATATTCCGGTACAAGTTCCAGTGCTCGGTGTGCCGTACGGACGCATCCGAGGCCAGCGTGATCATCGGGCCAAGCGTCTCGATCTCGAGAATCGCGGGATCCGAGTACATCTCGACCGAGCAGCCGAAATCCGGATATGTGCGCGACGGGTAGGCGTGGGTACGTTTGACGAAGAGGTCCGAGCCCAGTAGATAAGCGGCGAAGGTATTGGTGTTGAAGATGCCGGTCTTCTGCGGCGACTTAGCTCCCGGGTCCTGCTTCAAAGTCACGTACTTTTCGAGGAGCTTCCAGCGCGGGTCGGTGAAGTTCGTGAAGCCCCACATCGTCAGCGGATTGGTCGGCAGCAGATAGTCCTCGTGCCGGCGCCGCGGCGGAAACGCAACAATCGCCATGCCACTCTGCGCCATCTGCGTCAGCGCCCACGGAGCCATCTTCCGCGGTTTGCCGCTCTTGTTCGTGATCGTGTGCAGCACCGTCACACTGGTGCCTGTTGGCGCGATCGTCACCATGATCTGCTTCTGCAGCCCAGTCTCTTTTTCCACCGGTCCGGTGACAGTCACCGAGTTGCCCTTCACCACCGCTTCGCAGGCCGTGTTGTCGAGCGCGTAGGTGTCCGGCATCATCTCCGGCGCCGCCCACAGCCGGTGCCCACCGCGCGACTGCCATGTCGTCTCGCCGCGCTTGCCAAGCATCTCCGGCACCTCGAGGAACATGTTCTTCCCGCCCACAAAGCCGTAGTGCATGATCCTGGGCCCGATATCGGAGACAACGATCACCTCCACAGCGCCATTGCTCATGCGATAGCTATTCTTCCAGCCGTGATAGTCGATCTTCTCGATCTTGACGGCAGCCGGGGCGGAGAACGAAGCGGCCACGAGGCACGTGAGAGCAGACAGGGTCTTGGACATTGCCCCACATTATACTAACGGTCCGGTCATGCCAGTTCACCCTGATATACTCTGATCCACTTTCATGCGCCTTCGACCCCTGCTTCCCGCGATCCTGCTTACCAGCACGGTGCTCGCGCAGACTCCACTTACTCCCGGCGTGCGTCCCTTCCTCGCCGTCGATTCGCCGGCCGTCGCCCTCGAACACGTACGCGTGATCGACGGCACAGGCGCTGAGGCTCGCGAAGATCAGACACTGATCGTCCGCGCGGGCCGCATCGAGGCGATAAGTCCGGCGAGCGAAGCCCACATCCCACCCGATGCCAAACGGCTCGACCTGCGAAACCACACGGTCATCCCCGGCCTCGTCGGCATGCACGAGCACATGTTCTATCCCTCCGGTGGTGGCATCCCCGTCTACACCGAGCAGGGCTTCAGTTTCCCGCGCCTTTATCTGGCCAGCGGCGTCACCACCGCGCGCACTGGCGGCACGCTCGAAGCCTACACCGACCTCAGCCTGAAAAAACTTGTTGACTCCGGAGCGATGCCCGGCCCGAAAATGCACGTCACCGTCGGCTATCTCGAGGGTAAAGGCAGCTTCGCCCCGCAGTTATTCGAACTCAGCGGCCCGGACGATGCGCGCCGCTTCGTCGAATACTGGGCTACCGTGGGCGCACAGTCCTTCAAAGCCTACATGCACATCACGCGAGCCGAACTCGAAGCGTCCATCACCGCCGCTCACTCCCGCGGCCTGAAACTGACCGGCCATCTCTGCTCCGTCGGCTTTCGTGAAGCGGCGGCGCTCGGCATCGACAACCTCGAACATGGCATCGTCGTCGATACCGAGTTCATGTCCGGCAAACAACCTGATGTCTGCCCGGGGTTCGGCCCCGGAGCCGCCGATCTCGAACGGCTCGACGCCGCCTCCGCGCCGGTCCAGGAGATGATTCGCGATCTGGTCCGCCACAAAGTTGCGGTCGCCTCCACGCTGGCTGTCTTCGAAGACGCACCGCCTTTGCAACAGCGATTCATCGCCGCTCTCTCGCCCGACTCGCTGCGCAACTACCTGACCGGCCGCGACCGTCTTCCTGAAGGCGCGCACAAGCTCAGCGCCCTGCGCATTCAGCGCGAACTCGAATTCGAGCGTGCCTTCGTGAAGGGCGGCGGCCTGCTTCAGGCAGGCTGCGACCCGACCGGAAACGGCAGCGCGCTGGCCGGCTTCGGCGATCAGCGCAATGTCGAACTCCTCGTCCAAGGCGGCTTCACCCCCACCGAAGCGATCCGGATCGCCACGCTCAACGGCGCTCGTTTCCTGGGCATCGACCACGACACCGGATCCATCGCCGCCGGCAAGCAGGCCGATCTCGTGGTCCTCGATGGCAACCCCGCCGAGCGCATTGCTGACATCGAGAAAGTCAGCCTCATATTCAAAGATGGCGCCGGTTACGATCCGCAAAGGCTGCTGGCTTCGATTCGCGGCCAGGCCGGCATGCACTAACAAATAGTGAAACAACGGCTCCTGGTCGAAAAGATGCAGGGAATTTAATGCGCGGTGAGGGAATCCACGCCGCAGGACTTGCGTTTAATCAAACAGGGAGCCTGAGGGAAGTGAAACCGATACGCTTGCTCACGATCGCCGCCTTGGCCACAGCGGTGCTTTTCGGCCAGGATGATCCACCAAGTCGCGCCGCGCGGCTGAACTACATGACCGGGCCGGTGTCGTTCCAACCCGCCGGCGTAACCGAGTGGGTGGACGCCACCATCAACCGACCGCTCACCACCGGAGACCATGTCTGGGTCAGCGAGGGGGGCCGCGCCGAAATGCACATCGGCTCGACAGCGCTGCGCCTCAATTCGAACACGGCGTTTCAATTCCTGAATCTGAACGACCAGACGGTGCAGATCAGCGTCACCGAGGGCACGCTCACCGTACGACTGCGCTATCTCGGCGAGAACCAGACGTTCGAAGTCGACACGCCGAACATGGCCTTCAGCCTTCTGCGTCCCGGCGAGTATCGCATCGACGCCGACCCCGACACCCAAACCACGCGCGTCACGGTGCGCGAGGGCCAGGGCGAGGTGACAACCGGGTCCCAAGCTCTCAACGCTCCGCCGTACCAACAGGCCATCGTCACCGGCGATCAACAGGCCAGCACCAATCTCCAACCTTCGCCCGAGCCCGACGGTTGGGACCGCTGGTGCCAGGGCCGCGACCAGCGCGAAGACCATCTGACGTCGGAGCGCTACGTCTCGCGCGAGGTCACCGGATACGAAGACCTTGACGGCTACGGCCGCTGGACGGTGATGCCCCCGTACGGTCCGGTATGGATTCCAGGCGGCATGCCGATCGGCTGGGCGCCGTATCATTACGGCCATTGGGCCTGGATCCCACCATGGGGCTGGACCTGGGTGGATGACGCTCCCTGGGGCTTCGCGCCCTTCCACTATGGCCGCTGGGCATTCGCTGGTGGTATGTGGGGCTGGTGCCCCGGGCCGATCGCGGTGATGCCGATGTACGCGCCCGCGCTGGTGGTCTGGGTCGGTGGGCCGCGGTTCGGCGTAGGGATGTCGTTCGGGGTGGGCGGCGGCGTCGGGTGGTTCGCGCTCGGCTTCGGCGAGCCATTCATGCCCGCCTATGCGGTTTCCCGTGGCTACTTCAACCGCGTGAATGTGAACAACACCGTGATCAACCGCAACGTGGACATCACCAACGTCTACAACAACGTCTACGTCAACAGCCGCACCATCAACAACATGCAATACGCCAACCAGAACGTGCAGGGTGCGGTAGCGGCGATGCCGCGGACAGCCTTCGCCAACGGCACTCCGGTGCGTCAGCGTGGGATGGTCGTCCCCGCCGCGCAAGCCCACGGCCTCTCCGCCGTCGCGGCCCCGCCCGTCGCGCCGCAGCGGGCTGCCGTTTTAGGCGCGCGCGCCAACACCGCCGGCGTCGCACCCCGGCCGCCCGCGGGCGTTATGAATCGCCTTGTCGTGGCGCGCA
>VFSW01014525.1_pt1 | contig 10882 bp, 8 predicted proteins | sample 5358111 | NCBI WGS metagenome assembly VFSW01 (sample SAMN11554181, study PRJNA540505) | mine drainage metagenome | isolation source: sediment from site ElyBrook_90M | place: USA: Ely Copper Mine, Vershire, VT | collected 2017
GCCGGGCGGCCGCGAATTTGTAAGAGATGTCGTTCTGGGCGATGAGACGCTGATCGAGCGCGCGGTCAACGCCTTTCTGACGTTGCAGAAAACGATGGCCGAGGGTGCGGGCGCCGCCGGACTGGCCGCCATGCTTGCCGAGCCGGAACGCTTTCGCGGCCGCAACGTCGGTTTGATCCTGTGCGGCGGCAACATCGATCCGCGGATCCTCGCAACCATTATGGTGCGCGAGTTGGAGCGCGCCGATCGCATTGTCTCCTTCCGTCTCACCATCCCGGATCGCCCAGGTATTTTGGGTCAGATTGCGACCCGGCTTGGCCAATTCAACGCCAACATTTTGAGCGTCGATCATCACCGGCTGTTTCTCGACGTTCCCGCCAAGGGCGCCAAGCTCGATGTGACGATGGAGACGCGCGACGCCGCCCATGCCGACGAGATTTTTCATGCGCTCGCGGCCGACGGCTATCAGCCGGTGTGCATGCCGGGCGGCGCGGCGCGCGAGTGACGGCGCGGAATGTAATGGCTGTTCGCTAGCGAAATAGACTATCCAGAAACTTCAGCGGACCCGTGGTCGTCGTCGTTTCAGGCGGCGAAGCCGAGCCTTCGATGTCCGGACGCGGACGCGGCATCGGTACATTCGCTGCCGTTATCTGCACCATGGCGAGATCGCTCGGACGGTGTCGCGGCAGCGGGATTGGGCCGGCCAGCGGTTGCCTACCGGGTGCAGAGTCAGCCGGAGGCTCGACTGCGGCTGCGGCTTGCTCCGTTGCGTTTTGCTGCGCCGCCTCCGGCGTTGCGTCGGTTTGTGGGGCCGCGGGCCATGGCGCGGCGGTGCGCGACGTTGAATTCTGCCGCGGGGCGCTCGGCCAGACATTCGGTGCGGCTTGGTCAGGCTGTGCCGCTGAAGCAGGAATAGATGCCGTAGAGAAATCGGCTGATCGAGTACCGGCCGGAAGAGTTACAGGCATGTCGGCGGACTTTGCCGTCATCGACGCCTGCGAAGCGTCAGTCGGCTTCGTTGCATTCGCCAGCATGTTGGGGTCGCTCGCCAATTGGTCCTTTGGCGAAGCCGAAGAATCGCGCGCATCTGTCGCGGTCGCTCTTGCTTCGACCGTCATGGGCGAACCACCGGGGGGTTTGCCCGGTTCTGCCGCCGGCGATGACTGGTCGCTTGCTTCCGACCGCGCGTTGGCGTTGCCCGTAATCGTCGCGGCAAGTTGGCGTATCGATGGAATCTGCGGGCCGCCGATATAAGTGCGCACAAAGGCGGTGACGCTCTGCCGTAGCGACCAGTCGCCGGTGGTTCTCGTCGCGCCGGAGCCCTCTTGCTGCTCGGCTACGTTTGTCGCGAGCTGCCGAAAATAGGGAACCTTCGGCGGTCCGACATAAGTCCGGATAAGCCCGGTGACAGTCCACAACGCCACCGGCACGGCGGTCAGCACCGCCACGACTATGATAATCCGCCGCAGCACCACATGGGGTCGGACGTGGTCGTCGTAATCACGCATGACATCCGCCTCTCTCGTCTCGTTTCGGGCGGGGACGTTGTTGCTTAGTTGCACGTGCCGTTTTCCGAAACTCGGCAACCACCCGGATCACCCCGGTGCGAGCCTTTTCGGATCAGGCGTGCGAGCCGTCCTTCTTCAGTTTCTCCGCAATCCTTGCCGCGAAATAAGTCAGAACTCCGTCGGCGCCGGCGCGTTTGAAGGCGATCAAACTTTCCGTCATCGCCTTGTCCCCGTCGAGCCACCCGTTCCCCGCGGCGGCCATGATCATCGCATATTCGCCGGACACTTGGTAGGCAAAGGTGGGCATGCCGAAGGTCTCTTTGACCCGCGCCAAAATGTCCAAATACGGCAGGCCCGGTTTGACCATGACCATATCGGCGCCCTCGGCGATATCCAGTTCGACCTCGCGCAGGGCTTCGTCGGTATTCGCCGGGTCCATTTGATAGGTGCGCTTGTCGCCGGTAAGCGTGGCGCTCGAGCCGACCGCGTCGCGGAACGGGCCGTAAAAGGCCGAAGCATATTTGGCCGCATAGGCCATGATCTGGACGTCGTGATAACCCGCCGCATCAAGGCCTTCGCGGATCGCACCGACGCGACCGTCCATCATGTCGGAGGGGGCGATGATGTCGCAGCCGGCCTCGGCCTGAATGAGCGCCTGGCGGACCAGAATAGCAACAGTTTCGTCGTTGAGAATGACGCCGTCGCGCAGCAGGCCGTCATGGCCGTGGCTGGTATAAGGATCGAGCGCCACGTCGCAAAGCACGCCGATGTCCGGCACCTCTTTTTTTATGGCGCGGATCGCCTGGCAGACGAGGTTTTCCGTGTTGAGGGCCTCAGAGCCCGCCTCATCGCGCTTATTCGGCTCGGTATAAGGGAACAGCGCCAGACATGGGATGGTAAGCTTGGCGGCGCGCGCCGCCGCGCGCACCGCTTCGTCGACCGAGAGGCGTTCGACGTCGGGCATTGAGGTCACGGGCGCCCGGACTTTTTTGCCCTCGACTAGAAACAGCGGCCAAATCAAATCGTCGGTCGTAAGGACATGCTCGCGCACCATGCGCCGTGCCCACTCGGCGCGGCGATTGCGGCGCGGGCGTATCGCCAAATCGAGACCGCCGGCAGGGCGCTCCGCCTCGGCCGGGGAGGGGCTGATGCGTTCAAGCGGGCGGCCGAATTTGATCGCCATGGGGCGCTCCGGGACGGTGAAGCCTCTTTTACCCCTTCCACGCTCCACTCGCCACTGCCGCCGCGCCCGGTGGATTGACTTAAGCCGGTCGCGGATGCCAAAGGCCCGCCTGCCATGAGCGATCAATCGGAGAACCGACCGACCCGGCCGAGCGACATGCTCGAACCGGTACAAGCCGGGGGCGTGAACGCTCCCGGATCGTGGGCAGAATATCTGGTGCTTTTTCTGCGCGTCATGGCGGTCGTTTCCCTCGGCAAGGGTCTTTACCACTGGGGCCAGGTGTGCGGCATAGGCGCCCCTGCCGACGGCGGCTTCGAGGCGCATACCGTCGGGTGGCGGACGGCGACCGTGTTCTTCGCCGTCATCGATCTCGTCGCTGCGGTCGGGCTGTGGCTTGCGGCGCCCTGGGGAGCGGTGGTGTGGCTGACGTCGGCGGTCTCCATGGCGATGGTGGAAGTGTTCTTCCCACAGGTGTTCGGCGGCAGCGTCCTCATCGTTTTCTTTGAGGCGGCGCTGCTCGTCCTTTATCTGTGGCTCGCGATCCACGCCGCGCGCGAACGGCCGGCGTGATGGAAGGAACATTCATGCCGCAGCTCAGCGCCATCGTGATCACCAAGAACGAGGCGGCAAATATCGGGGAGTGCCTCGATAGCCTTGCGTTCTGCGACGAGCTTATCGTGGTCGATTGCGGCAGCACCGACGCGACCGTGGAGATCGCCCGGGCGAAAGGCGCCCGCGTCGCGTTTCACGAATGGTGCGGTTTCGGCCCGCAAAAAAATTATGCGCTTTCGCTGGCCACGAGGCCCTGGGGGCTCAACCTCGATGCCGACGAACGGGGCACCGCCGAGCTGGCCACCGCGATAGAGGGGGCGATTGCCGAAGACAGCGTTGACGGCTGGGAGTTTCCGCGGCTTTCCAATTTTTGCGGCCGGCAAATCTACCATTCCGGCTGGTATCCCGATTACGTGCTGCGGCTGTTTCGACGCGGCAAAGGCCGTTTCGACGATGTCATCGTCCACGAGCGGGTGATCTGCGATGGCGTGGTGAAACGGCTTAGTCCGCCGCTGGTTCATCTGGCCATGCCTACGCTTGAAGACGCGCTATCGCGGATCGACCGTTATTCGACGGCCAAGGCGCAGATGATCGTCGCCTCCGGCCAAAAAGTTTCATTCCTGACCGGCATCGGTCACGGGCTGTTTGCGTTCGTGCGGGCCTATATTTTGCGTGCTGGATTTCTCGACGGTGCGCAAGGCTTTCTGCTCGCGGTGGTCAGCGCCGAGACCAGCTATTATCCCTACATGAAGGCGTGGCTGGCGACGCGGGGAGGAGATAACCGTTCGCCTACTCGCGGCTCCTTTTCGAACTCCTGATCTCGGTTTCCTCAATCCCTTTCGGCTCATTCAGCAGGCGTTCATGCCAGAGTTGATCCTCGCCATTCACTCCGGTCCTCATGACTCCGTGGCTGCGCTTTACGAGGACTATGATCTGAAGGCGGCGGTTCAGCTCGAGCGTCTGACCAGAATCAAGGGTGACGGCTCCAAACATCCCGACGCCTGCATCGACGAAGTGCTCGCGATCGCCGGTGCAACGCGCGCCGATGTCGACGTGATTTCGATGTCGCGCACGCTGCTCGACGTTAAATATTTCCGGCGCGTGACCGGTATGCGCCGGCTGATGGAGGTTGCCCTGCGGGGAAGCCGCGGCCGAAACCTCCAATACATGACGCATGAGATGCGTCGCTATCATTCGAGGAATCTCGACGATTTGTTTGATCTCGCGGCGTTTCGCCGCGATGGCGGCTTTCGGGCGAACACGGCGCTGCATTTCAGCAACCACCACCAAGCGCACGCACTGCCGGTATTATTTTACAGCCCCTGGAATGAGGCGCTGCTGGTCACCGCCGATGGCGGCGGCGACACTGTCAACTACAGCCATCGCAGCTTCTCGAACGGAACAATCGAAACAATTTATGGCGGTGACGAGTGTCTGTTCACAGAAAAGCCGATCGACAGCCTCGGCCGCGCATATAGCGCCGCGACCCTGGCGCTTGTATTTCGCTTGGATCGCCACGACGGCAAGCACACCGGCCTGGCCGCACGGGCCACGCCGGTGCGCGCCGATGAGATTGCGTCCTATTTTCGCGTCGACGAGAACGGACGCGTGTACTCGACGTTCTCAGGCTTCAGCCACATGCGACGCTACATGCGCCACCTGGCTAAAGCGGTCAGCCCGGAAGACCTCGCCGCCTCGATCCAGAAGGTGCTCGAGGACACCATGCTGCGCTCAATCCGGAATTTGCTCGCGAAATTTCCCAGCAAACATCTTGGCCTGGCCGGCGGCGTGTTCGCCAATGTCAGGCTCAACCGGTTACTGGCCGAGCAACTCGGGCTCGACGAGATTTTCATCTTCCCCGCCATGGGTGACGAAGGACTGCCGGTTGGCAGCGCGTTGATTTATCTGTTGGAACGGGACGGGCTCGAAATTTGGCTCGACCGGCGGCGGCCGCTCGGCCCGATTTTTCTCGGCCGTGACTACACCGGCGCGATCGATCCGGCCCTCGCGGCTTTGCCGAATGTGCGACGTGTTGCGGGCGCGCCGGTGACGGAAGCAGCAAACCGCCTCGTCGACGGCAAGATCGGCGCAATTTTCACCGGCCGTATGGAATACGGGCCACGTGCGCTAGGGGCGCGCTCGATTTTGGCCAATCCGTCGCGGCGACAAACGCATGATTTGCTCAACCAGCGCCTCGCGCGTACCGAGTTCATGCCGTTTGCTCCGGTGGTTGCCGCCGAACGGGCCGCCGAGGTTTTCGACGTCAACGGCGTGAATGCCAGGGCATGCCAGTATATGACCATTGCCTGCGACGTGCGTCCGCAGTGGCGCGACCGCATTCCGGCCGTCGTGCACGTCGACGGCTCGGCGCGGCCGCAGACCATCCGGCGTGACGACAATCCGCTGTATTACGACATCGTCCAGGGTTTCGCGGCTGCGAGCGGACTACCGGTTCTGGTCAATACCAGTTTCAATGTGCACGAGGAGCCGATCGTCAATTCGCCCGCTGAGTGTGGCAAGGCGCTGCTCGACGGTCGGATCGATTTCGTCGTGACCGACCGGGGCGTGTACGAGAAATAAACGCCGTACTGGAGCGGCCGCGCTTGCCGGGAATTGTCAAACCGACTTTCGACGGCCCGCTTGTGCTTTGGCGAGGCCGACATTCTCCGGTTGTTTGCCCAGAATGCTCTCCGCCCGTTCGATCACCGCCTGCGCGGAGACTTCTTTCATGCAGGCGTGATCGTTGGGGCAGCGACTGAGCTGCCGTAAATAACACGGCGAACAGGAAAGCTTCGCCTGCAAGACGGCGCCGGGCCGGCGGTAAGGCCCGATCCAGATCGGATCGGTCGGCCCGAATATGCTCACGACCGGACGGTCAACGGCGACGGCCAGGTGCATCGGCCCGGAATCGTTGGTGATGCTGATGGTCGAGCGCCGGATCAGCGCCGCAAGCTCGGTGAGCGTGGTCTCGCCGGCGAGGTTAACCGCACCCGGCGCCAGCTCCGCGACCGCGTCACAAGCGGCGCGCTCGCGCGCAGCGCCGATCAATGTCACGGCGAAGCCTCGTTGCAGGAAATGGCGCGCCACTTCGGCAAAACCATCGCTGCGCCACGCCTTGGTTTCCCAGACGGTTCCCGGCGCCAGCACGGCGAGCTTTTTATTCGCCGCGTCGTAATAATCCATCAGCGCATCGATGCGCTTGGTCGCTTCATCGGGAATCGGAAACGAAAAATCGGCGGCGCCGTCGTCGAGGCCGAGGAGCGGGCCGACGCCGAGGTAGCGGTCGATCGCGTGCAGGTCGAGCGTCGGCACCGGAATGTGGTGCGTGTAGGCGAGCCAGCTGCCCTCGCGCGCGCCCTGCCACGCATGCTTGCGGGTCTCTTCGGGAAATTTCCGCGGCGAGGCGTCCCAGACGCTCGCGCGCGGCCGGTCAAATCCGATCCGCACCGGCGCGCCGCTGGCGATCGTGAAAATCGCCGTGCGGAACTGCCCGTGCATGTCGATCACCAGATCGTATCGGGTATTCCGCAGCCGCGAGGCGAGACGCGCGTAGCTGATAAACGGCGTCAGCCGCCAGGGTGTCGACCAGTCTTTGCGGTCAAACTCGATGACGTTGCTGATGGCCGGATGGTGGCGCAGGAGTTCGCCGATCGCCGGCGTCACCAGCCAATCCAATTGCGCCGTCGGATAGCGGCGACGCAGCTTGTTCAGAACCGGGATGGTGTGAATGACGTCGCCGACGGCCGACAACTTGATCAGCAGAATTTTGCCGAAGTCGCGATTGCGCAAGTCGGCCGCAGCGGTGGTCAAAAAATAACTCCTGTCGCGCGACGGCCGTTGTGCGCCCAGAGCGTCTAAACGGCGCTAGGCGCGGCCCGGTAAAATTTTTTGCAGCACGCGCTTGAACGACGCGGACGTGTGGTGCCGCAGCATGGCAATTTGCCGGTTGCCCTGTGACGTGAGCCAGTTGAACTGAATGACCCGGCGTTCGCCGCTGAAGGGCTCATGGCCGTGCCAGGAATTGTTGCTGCGCTTGAACGCGAGCAACGTGCCTGCGATCGGCGGCACTTCGACAATGGTGTCGCCGAGATTCTTGGCGGAGCGAAGAAGCCGCAGTCGGCCCCCGGCCTGATCCCAGCTTTCGTTCATATAGATCAGCACGGTGATGATCTTGCTGGTCGAATCGGTGTGGATTCGGCCGTCGCTTAGATCGCAGCGGCCGCGGACCGTGGTTACGGTCGGCCGCCCGGAAAGGTCGAGGCCGAATTTTTCCTCAAACGCGTCGCGGAATTCGTCGCTCTCCAGCTCGTCGAGCAAGTTCTGGAACGCAGGCCCGAAGCTGACCTGATCGACCGGAAAACTGCCGGACGACGAAATCTTCGGATAATCCGCGTTGATCGCCGCCAAGCCGTCCGGGCCGATGAAACCGGATACGATCAGATGCTGAAACGGCTCCCGCACCAGAGGAGTCGCGCGGAATGCCTCAAGCCGCAAATAATTCGACGTGTTTGGCACTTGTATCGCCTGGTTCTTGCCGGTCCCGGGAAACTAGCACTCCGCTGTCGCGGGGTAAATTATGGCGCGCGCGGACGCAAGATCGCCCAGCCGACATGGACCGTGCCGTTGTTGCGATGAGCAGCCAGGTCAAACGGAGTGCCGAGTTCGGCGCCCGGGGCGACCGCGGCGAAGTCTTGCGGCAGCACGTGGGGATCGCTGTCGGTCCAGACTATGACGGCGCCGCGGGCACGCAAATCGTTAAGATCGATCCAGAGCGCGCGGTCCGGCAGGCCGTCGATCAAGACTCGCGGCTGCGGGTGCTGGTCCGAGTAATGCGCAACATTACCGCCGTCCCACATCGAGGCGATGATGTAGGCGGGCTTGTGTCCGGTCGCCTGTTCGAACCGTTGCGTAATCGCGGCCGACAGAAGGTCGCCGGGAAAGAACGCGGCGCGGTAGCGGTGATCGAAATTCGGCAGCAGCAGATAATCGGCGGCGAAAGCAGCGATCGAGAGCACAAACACCACGGCCCATAGCGCGCCGACCAAGGCGAGCCGCTTATTGTCGAGCGCGGCAGGGGCGTACAGCACGATCCAAAGACCCAGGAACAGCCACAGCGGAAAGCCCCACATCGCTTGCGTGCCGCGGCCGGTGACGAGGCTCAATGCCAACAAAGTGAGTGCCGGGCCGAAAACCAGCAGCGTCACGATGCGGCGATCGAAGGTATCGGCGTCGCCGCGGGGCGCGCTCTTTGCCGACGGCCAAAACAGCGGCGCCGCGATCCCCAGCGAAGGAATGAGAAAGAACGCCTGCGCCACCACATATTCGGCTGGATTACGCACATGATCGAGCCATCCGCTTGACGGTGTCGCGCGCGCTTCGGCGTAGTTGAACGGCAGGAAATCGTTCTGCACCAGCCAGATCAGATGCGGGGCCATCACCGCAAGCGCGACGAGTGCGGCCACCCAAGGGCCTGTGGTGGCCAAATGCCAGCGCGCGTCGCGGTCGAAAATGAGAAACAGGGCGAACGGCGCCGCCAGCACCACCATGAAATATTTGGCCCACCACGCGAGCCCGATCGCGATCCCGAGCAAGGCCCAGTAGCCGAGTTTGTCGCGGCGCAATCCGGCATAAAATGCGAAGCCGGCAAGCGCCCACAGCGGCAGCTCGATCACGTTGTGATTGAATTTGGTAGCGCTGGCGGTGAAGTAATGCAGGCCGTCGGCAATCAGGATCGCGACCAGCGCGCCGGTCGCGCCGACGAGCGGCCGCGCCGTCTTCCACACCGCGATGAAGGCGATGATGACGACGACCTGGGACAGCGCATAAAGCGAATCATCGAAACCGAAGACGTGGTGCACGGCTTCCGCCACCCACCATGGCAGCGGCGGCAGCTTGTCGTAGCCGAGCTGCCATTCGCGGCCGTAAACCATGGCCTCGATCACGTCGAGCGGCAGGTTGAAATAGATCAGCGACGGCAGCGCGGTCCAGATCAGCCCATGGACGACGAGGAAGCCGGCCAAAGCCGCCTGCGGGCGGCGTTCCACCGCATCGATCAATCCGGCCATTTTCATTGCGTCATCGGTCCGCAGCCCTGCGCCGTCGCTTAGCATGCGGTGGCGGCGGCGCGAAACCGTAGCGCTGGGGCGCCGCCCGCCGCGCCGGTGACGCCACGCACAAGCCTTGCTATTGAGCCTTCCTATTGAGACCTTGCGAAGGCAATTGGGGCGACCGGGTCCAGGGGCTGGCCATGAAGGACATTGTCGACAGGCTCGAAGAGCGCCGCGACAGCGCGCGCGGCGGCGGCGGCGAACGGCGCATCGACGCGCAACACAAGCGCGGCAAGCTCACCGCGCGCGAGCGGATCGAGCTTCTCATGGACAAGAACTCCTTCGAGGAGTTCGACATGTTCGTGGAGCACCGCTCCTACGAATTCGGTATGGAGAAGACGAAGATCGCCGGAGACGGCGTCGTCACCGGCTGGGGCACGGTCAACGGCCGCAGCGTTTTCGTCTTCGCCAAGGACTTCACCGTATTCGGCGGCGCGCTGTCGGAGACGCACGCCCAGAAGATCATGAAGATCCAGGACATGGCGATGAAGGCGCGGGCGCCGATCGTCGGCCTGTTCGACGCCGGCGGCGCCCGCATTCAGGAGGGCGTGGCGGCGCTCGGCGGCTACGGCGAAGTGTTCAAGCGCAACGTCGTCGCCTCGGGCGTCATTCCGCAGATTTCGGTAATCATGGGGCCGTGCGCCGGCGGCGACGTCTATTCGCCGGCGATGACCGATTTCATCTTCATGGTGCGCGATACCAGCTACATGTTCGTCACCGGCCCCGACGTGGTGAAGACGGTGACCAACGAGATCGTCACCGCGGAAGAGCTTGGCGGCGCCTCGGTGCACGCCTCCAAATCCTCGATCGCGGACGGCGCCTACGACAACGACGTTGAATGTCTCTTACAAATGCGCCGGCTGCTCGATTTCCTGCCGCCGAATTTTTCCGCAGGCGTGCCGGAATGGCCGTCGTTCGACGAAATCGACCGCATCGAGCCGTCGCTCGATTCGCTCGTGCCCGACAATCCCAACAAACCCTACGACATCAAGGAACTGATCCTCAAAACCGTGGACGAGGGCGACTTCTTCGAGCTCTCGGAAACCTTCGCCCGCAACATCGTCATCGGCTTTGGCCGGATCGCCGGCCGCACCGTGGGCATCGTCGCCAACCAGCCGATGGTTCTCGCCGGCGTGCTCGACTCTGACGCCAGCCGCAAGGCCGCGCGCTTTGTGCGCTTTTGCGACGCCTTCAACATTCCGATCGTGACCTTCGTCGACGTGCCGGGATTTTTGCCCGGCACCGCGCAGGAATATGGCGGCCTGATCAAGCACGGCGCCAAGCTTCTGTTCGCCTATTCGCAGGCGACGGTGCCGCTGGTCACATTGATTACCCGCAAAGCTTTTGGCGGCGCCTATGACGTGATGGCGTCAAAGCACATTGGCGGCGACGTCAACTACGCGTGGCCGACGGCGCAGATCGCGGTGATGGGTGCCAAGGGCGCGGTCGAGATCATCTTCCGCGCCGATATTGGCGACCCGGACAAGAGCGCCGCGCGCACCCGCGAATACGAGGAGCGCTTCCTTTCCCCA
>VFSW01014526.1_pt1 | contig 10880 bp, 6 predicted proteins | sample 5358111 | NCBI WGS metagenome assembly VFSW01 (sample SAMN11554181, study PRJNA540505) | mine drainage metagenome | isolation source: sediment from site ElyBrook_90M | place: USA: Ely Copper Mine, Vershire, VT | collected 2017
GTCGTCGCTGGTGAGTTTATGCAAGTCCGCGAGCGACAGGCCGCACCACGGCGCGCGCAGCACTCCAAGCCATGCCACGCGGTCTTCGCGATTGAGCAACGCGGGCGGCAGGGCCAACGCATCCAGACCCTCGGGGCGACTGCCAATCCGTTCAAGATCGACGGCTCGAAAGGGAATTGCCGCTTCGCGCAACGCTTCGGCTATGGGCGCCAGAGCGGTGCGCGTTCGGCCAAGCACGGCAATGCGATATTTTTCGTTTCGCTCGCGGGCCTTTTCCATGGTTGCCATGTGGCTGCGAATCAGCTCGACAATCTGCTGTGTCCGCGCCTCGTGAGCGGCTTCCCGCGTCTCCTGAGCCTCCGCCTTCTTTCGTTCCGCGTCGGGATCGGAAGAATTGCCGCGTACCCGCTGCGGAACAAAATCGAGATGCAATTGGAGATCTGTGCCGGCACTGTTCTCTTCCGTACGGGCTGGCTGCGCTTTAGAAAACGTCACGCCACTCCCGTCGTCTTCTGCGAATATCCGGCTGAATGCTTCGTTTAGCCTCTTCACCAGCGATGGCGTGGTGCGAAAGTTCGACGCGAGCGGAACGAAGTGCAATCGAAGCGGCTCGGCATTTGTAAGTTCGAGCCCGATCGTCTTGACTCGGGGAAAGAGCTCCGCATCGGCATCGCGGAAGAAATAAATGGACTGCATGGGATCGCCGACGACAAACAGCGTGCGGCTCTCCTGGTCAGGCCATGCGGCTACCAGGCTGCCGATGAGTCTGTGCTGACGTCGGCTGGTGTCCTGGAATTCATCCACCAGAAGATGATGAATACCATCGGCTGTGGTGATGGCGGCGTCGGTGGGAAAGCCGTCTTCGCCGGCGAGCACGTGTTGGGCAATCTGCGCGACCTCCGAGTAGTCCACGACGCCCGCCTCGGCGAACGCCACTTGCAACTCAGCAGCGGCGTGGCGTAGCAACGTGAAGCAGGCGCGCACAATCTGCCAGTCGTCTTCCGGGTAGCGCGCAGGCGGCAAGTCGCGCAATGCGGCAAGGGCAGCTTTGAAACCGGGAATCGCGTCGAGATCGCCGATCAATGCGAGAAGCCGCTGTTTCTCGCCCTTGCGCTCGGACGGGAACCCGTTGTTCTTATTGACTGTCTTGCGAAACTCGCCTTCATTGGTAAGCAGCAACTGCGCGACACAGACATACGCCTGGTGTGCTTCCTTCAGTTCATCGCTGGTGGTGAAAGGGCCGCAGGGGAACTCGGCCAACTCCGCGAGTTCGCGATGCAACACATTCCCGCTGTTCTCGCAAGCAAAGCGCGCCAGTTCCATCGCCTCATCGCTCGCGCCGGGACAGTGTTCGAGAAGCCGCCGGGTTGCCTCGAGAGATTCCGAAACAGCGCGCGAGAAAGGCCGCTCCAGCCGCGTGCGCAGCGCCTCCCAATCCGGCTCCCGATTCAAAACAAAATCGTGCATCCATCGGTCGCGTTGCGAGAGCATGATGACCAGCAGGTTCTCCATCTCTTGCCAGCCATTGTCGCGCCACAGCAGCAGCGCCTCGATTGCAGGACTGAGTATCGCGTTTGGCGCAGGCGCCGTTTTCCCAATCTGCTCCAATGTGCGGCGGGCCGCGCTACGGTACAACTCGTCTGGCTGTTCGCTGATCTCCAGTGCGCCGCCAAGGCCGGAGAGCAACGGCTGCTGTAGCGCCATGTCGCGGCAGAACGAGTCGATGGTGGAGATGCGAAGCTGCGCAGGCAGATCGAGGAGTTTCCAGTCAAGGGAGTGCGAGCGCTGCAATGCGCGGTGCGCAAGAGCTTCCATGGAAAACTCGTTGGTAGCGTATGCTGGATCCGGATTCGTCGCGGCCTTCTCAAGCTCCGACAAGATGCGGTGGCGCATCTCAGCGGCGGCGGCCTTTGTGAACGTGATGGCAACGATTTGCGCTGGGTCGTTCACCTCGGCGAGCAATCGCAAAAAGCGGCGCGTAAGCAGGTCGGTTTTGCCAGAGCCAGCCGGAGCTTGAACAAGGAAGGAATGATCAGGATCGAGAGCGCGCTCCCGCTGGGCTTGATCCGGTGGCGCCACTCGAGTGAGCCTACTCATTGGCCGCTCTCCGCTGATTCCTCATCATCGCTTGTTCCCGGTGCGCTTTCCTGAATGCGGCAAAGGGTGTGCAGTCCGCAGCGTTTGCAGGTGGTTGGATATTCACGCGGGTCTACTTCGGCGCGGCCGGCGAGGAAGTCGCGGGCAAGCTGCTCGATGTGCTCTCTCCAGTCGATGAGTTGCTCGGCTGTCAGCGGGTTTTTCACCAGCGCCGAGCTGCGACCGAGATCGCTGAAGAGGGTTGATGCAGCGTCGCCCACGCGACCTGTGAAGCAGAGTTCTCCGGGACGGACCTTGGCGAAGAGCAGGCCACCAAGTTCAGCATCCGAAATAGCGAAGCCCGCGTAGAGCGGTAGTTGCACGTCGTCGGGACGGGGCAGTTCCCATGACTTGGGAGAGACATCGCCGGTCTTGTAGTCGATCACGATGAGCGAACCATCGTTGACCCGGTCAACGCGATCCAGTCGCAGTTTTAGAGTAAGGCCGACGACGGTCGGCGATGCATCCACCTCAGTCGCAGCCACGGTGAAGGGGAGCCTGGTGGTCTCGAAATCCAGCCACTCCGAAACGAGCCGCGTCAGGCGCTGTTCTTCGAGTTCCAGGTATCGCTGTGGCATCTGTTCATGTGCGGCTGCCGGTATCTTTTCCGCAATGGTGCGCCGTGCATGCTTAGCGACAAAGGCGCGCAGGTCAGGCAGTGCATTCAGTTGATCCTGGGTACGGATCCCATCGGGCGGACCGCCCCACACCGAATGCAGGACCGCATGAAGTAATTGCCCGCGCAGGGAGGCGCTGAGCCCGACTTCCGCCGGCTCCCACCATTGCGCGCCAAGACGCGCTGTGGCGAATGCTTTGAACGGGCACTGCGACTGCGAGGTCAGCACAGTCGATCCGCCTCGAACGACATGGTTAGGTGTCCGCGCTTCTGCGCCATTGGTGGAGCCGGTCTCAGATTCAACTTCGGAGATGGCATTGAAGCAGATGCGGCTGCTGTCGGCGAAAGGAACCGCAAGAGGATGTTGGCTCACCGGCGGCACAAGATCGGAAGGTAGTTCTTGCGGCGACCCGGCATAGTGCGCCACGAGTCGCGAAGGACGTGTGTCGACGCCATCTTTTTGCCGCGCGAAGCTGAAATGGACTTCGTGTGCCGAGGCCAAGAGGCGCCGGGTGATGGCGTTGGCGAGTTCCCAGTCGAACTGGGGTGCGGCATGCGGCATTTCAGCTTCGCGCTGCACATCAAAAGGCAATAACGGATGCATGGAGCCACGCGCGGGCCATGAGTCTTCATCTGCGCCCAGAAACCAGATGGCGTCGGCGGTGAGGCCCGCTGACTCGGAGGGGCCTGCGATCAGAATGGCAGCGTCTTCTGATTCCGGTGCAAAGAGTGTCTCTCCCAGACCGCGCGTCAGATCCGATAAAAAGTCCGCCCACGCGACGCGGCGTCCATCGAAGCCGAGGGAACCGCAGGTCTCGACGACCTGTTGCCAGCGGCGCTCAATCTGGAACTCTGCGCTGGACATGATCCGTCCGGGCCAACCGAGGGTCTCAAGTAGCTCTGAGACTAACGCGGCCCAATCGAGGGGGCTGCGCTGCAATTGCGCTGAAGTTTCAAGGTGGCGCTGCGCACTCAGCATGCGTTGAACCCAGCCTGCCGGCAACTGCCCGGAGACTGGTTGCTGCGTGAAAGCCCGCAAAGTCCATTGCGTTCGCTCCAGGCCGCGTCGCCGCACGGCGCGCATCATTGCCTGCAACGCAAAGGCCTCCTGTGAATTGGCGGTGGCCGATTCCGTGGAGAAGAGCCAATCGAGCTCATGTTCTTCGAGCGGGCCTGCCAACCAGCGCAGCAGCAGTTGCGCACTGCGTGCCAAAGCGGTCTGGATGAGCGGAATCCCCAGCGAAAACTCGAACGGGGCCGCTCGATCCCCGTTGGCATGCTTCAGAAAAGCTCGCTCGAGTTCGCCTCTCCGCAACGTAACGTCTTGAGTAACGATCAGCAGCCGTGCACGCGGGTTGGCAGCAACCCAGCTCCTGCACCAATGGGCACATGCGGCCAGTTCGTCCTTTGTATCCGCTGCGCTGTAAGACCGAATTGTGCCGGCTGGCTCACCCGCTGCCATCTCCTGCCAGTGGCCCCAGGCGTCGAAGATGCTGCGCTGCATGGGGAGCAGCCTGTCAAAACCCGCTAACAGCAGGGGCGGTCGTTCCGCCTGGCCGCTTTGAAGAACTGGATTCAGTTCCAGCGGCAAACGGCTCATGCTCAAGAGGTTGCCATTGCGGCAGATTTCGTCGAAAGCAACCAGCCACTGGCTGAACGCAGCGGCATCCTGCTGCCACGAAGCTCGCGACGACCGGGCAAGAAATTTCGGAGAGTAGAGGCAAAGCAGCCGGTGGGCCTCCATCGCCAGGGCGGCCAGCCGGTCGCGTGGGCCTTCCAACAGGACGGCGGAGTGGCCGCTGTCGGCGACAATACCGGCCCAGAGCGACTGCTCCTGAAATGAATTCAGGAGCAGGCGTCCGTCAGTGGTTTGCTCATCCCAGGCTGTGCGGAGAAACCGCTGCCAATCCAGCACCTGGGGCGCCTGCCATGCAGTAAGCCCCTCCGCCCGCCGTGCATGATGATAGGCCGCTGCAATGGCGCGTGCTGCCCGGTCGCTGGCGGTGACTACCAAGCCGCCGTTGCGCAGCCATGCGTCCAATTCGGCAGCAGAATCTGACCCCATTCCAGCGTTATACGCCGGTGGGCTGGCGTTCGCCAAAGCAGGCAAAGGTGGTAGCTGATCCGATCGACGTGAAAGGGCTGCGATCTCCGGGATCGGTGCGAAGTTTCAAGAGGATGTTGCCGAACGTGCGCGTTATCCCTTCGCGTCGCCGGCGAACATCGCTTTCCGCGCTTTCTTTAGCACACAACGCAGACGCCGCCGATCCAATCACCCAGGGCCTGACTCGATGCAGGCGCCGGTTGTACACTGAATTGTGATTCGTAGATTCCTTGCGTCCTCATTGCTGGTTGTCGTGATGGTGGCTGGCTGCCACAGCGGCCCCAAGTCCACTTCGGAATCAACTACAGTCTCATCCTTCAAGACCTACAAGCTGCGCGGCAAAGTGGTTTCCACAAACAACGCTACAGGAGAGGTTACGCTGGACCATGAGGCCATTCCTGGCTACATGGAAGCGATGACCATGCCTTACAAGCTGAAGGATGCAAGCATCCTTGGCGAACTGCATCCTGGCGACGTAATCACGGCCGACCTTCTGGTTTCGCAGAACGCGGATGCCGATGTGCTGCTGGACCACATCGTTGTTGTGGGACAGGCCAAGCCGGATTACAAACCCAAAGTGTCGTACCATGTGCCCGCGCCCGGGGACGCCGTGCCGGATTTTAAATTGCGCAATCAGGATGGACGTACGATTCACCTGGACCAGTTTAGAGGCAGGGAACTGCTCATCACGTTCATCTACACACGCTGTCCGCTGCCGAACTTCTGCCCGCGTGTCACGCATAATTTTGCGGAGATCAATAAGCAGTTGGCGGCCAACCCCGCGCTCTACGAAAAGACCCATCTGCTATGTGTCAGTTTCGATCCGGAGAACGACACCCCCGCGCGGCTGCGGGCCTACGGTGCAACGTACATCGGTAGTGATGCAAGGAACGCCTTTGCGCATTGGGATTTCGCCGTGCCTGAAGAACCTGCGCTCGACGAGATGGCGCAATTTTTCGACGTAGGCATTACGCGTGATGCGAACGACTCGATTACGCACACGCTTTCGACGACATTGATCGGCAAAGACGGCAAAGTAGTGCGCTTCTATCCCGGGAATGAGTGGACCGTGGACCAGGTATTCGCCGACGTTAAGCAATCGGCTGGAGCCTGATCGCGCCTTCGAGTGAAGATCGAAGGCAAATTCCTCATGCCCTAGCCTCCTTTTGCCGCCATGGCCGACGAAATCTTCGCAACAACCATGAGATGTGTACTGATCCAAAACAGAAGCAGGAGTGAGAACAATGAGTGAGGGATTGGCCATTCGTCAGGATGCAGAGCTGGACTTTGTTTCGTTGGGTGCTTTGGTTCACCGGCTCGATACCGGAATTATTCCCTTTCGCAAAGCGACAGAGTGCCATATCCACGTCAGTGGGGGCGAATTCAATGTGGCGGCCAACCTGTCTGATTGTTTCGGCCTGAAAACGGGAATCGTCACCGCCATGTCCGACTACCCAATCGGCGACCTCATCGCCGAGCGGGTCCGCGCGATGGGCGTCAAGCCGTTTTATAAGCACTTTAAGCACGACGGCGTAACTGGACCCAATATGGCCACCGTGTACAGCGATCGCGGCTTTGGCGTGCGTGGGCCGGTGGTGTTCTACAACCGCTCCAACGAAGCTGCTGCCCAATTGAAGCCGGGCGATTTTGACTGGAAGGCAATCTTCGCTGGAGGCGTCCGATGGGTGCATAGCGGAGGCATCTTTGCGGCTCTCTCACTCAGCACGGCCAAGTTGGCAGCGGAGATGATGAGGGCCGCCAAGGAAGCTGGAGCCGTCACCTCTTTCGACCTTAACTTCCGCGAGAAGCTATGGAAAATTCATGGCGGCGACGAGCGAGCTGTTGAGACAATTGGCCGCATCGTTGAAAACGTTGACGTGCTGGTGGGCAACGAGGAGGATCTGCAAAAAGGCCTTGGCATACCCGGGCCCGAAGTGGCGGCAAAGTCGAAGCTCGACCCCACTGTCTTCTTCGGCATGATCGACAAAGTGGTCAGGAAACATCCGCATGTTAAGGCCGTCGCGACAACACTCCGCGAAGTGCACTCCACCAATCACCATAGCTGGAGTGCCGTTGCCTGGATGAATGGGAAGACCTTCGCCGCGCCTACGGCAGAGTTGAATGTCCTGGATCGCGTGGGGGGCGGCGATGGCTTCGCGGCCGGTTTCATCTACGGCCTTCTTAATGGGGAGACACCGCAGGAAGCGGTCAAGCTGGGATGGGCGCATGGCGCGCTTTTGACCACGTTTCCCGGTGATACGACGATGGCCACCGTGGATCAGGTGCGGGCATTCGCAAAAGGCGGCTCGGCGCGCATTCAGCGGTAGAGCGGTAAAAACAGATCTCATTTGTTGCATCGAGCGACGGTGCGTTTCATCCAAGCAACTGATAACCTTACGTGTGTCCTGGGAGAGGTCTGGTATGGCTAAAGTGACGTTAGTTTTTGCAGTGTTGATGATTGCGCTCGGATTGGCGGGCTATCTGGGCACAGGAAGCCAGCACCCCACCGCGCTGATTCCAGCATGGTTCGGTGTCGCGCTGGGTGTCTTTGGCTGGCTGGCAATGAGCCCCAGCGAGAGCCGGCGCAAGTTGTTCATGCACATTAACGTGACCATCGGCCTGCTAGGCTTTCTTGGCGGCGCAGTTGAGGCTCTCCGCGGTTACGGCCATGCGAGGTCGCTGGGCCTCGACCCGGATTACATTGCCTTGGCATCGAAGGGCACCATGGCTGGACTCATGCTCATTTACGTTCTTCTTTGCGTGAAGTCATTCATCGATGCACGGCGTTCGGGGCTGGTCTAACGCATGGGAACCATGCGCGGTGGCGGAATGGGGATGGGAATGCGCGCCGAGCGCACGCCGCATGCACGCGCTGGACGCGGAGGTCTGGGCGATCTGCCCAAGCGCAAACCCAACCTGAAAAAGCTTTGGCCGCAGATCCGCACGCTCGTGGCTCCGAGGAAGGGGTTGCTGCTGGCAGGGCTATGCCTGATGGCCATCAACCGGGTCGCAGGGTTGGTGTTGCCGTTTACCAGCAAGCCTCTGCTCGATAAGGTATTGAATCAGGCCCATCCGCATCCCGAGATGTTGCCTCGCATCATCCTGCTGGTTTTCTCGGCCATGGTGGTGCAGGCGCTCACCTCATTCTCACTCACTCAACTTTTATCGAAGGCTGGGCAGCGGCTTATCGCCGAAATGCGCCGGCAGGTCCAGAAGCATGTGGGCCTGCTCTCTGTCGCGTATTACGACGAGAACCGTACCGGCACGCTCGTAGCGCGCATCATGACGGATGTTGAGGGCGTGCGCAACCTGGTCGGCACCGGGTTAGTGGAATTTGTAGGCGGCCTGGTGACAGCAGTCCTGGCCTTCGTTTTCCTGTTGCACCGCAGTGTTACGGTCACACTCACAGTCTTCGCGGTTGTAGGGGCATTCGTATTCATTCTGCAATATGCATTCAAGGTGATTCGCCCCATCTTCCGGGAACGCGGCAAGATTAATGCCGAGGTCACCGGCCGGTTGACTGAATCGCTGGGGGGCGTGCGCGTCATCAAGGGCTATCACGCTGAAGAGCGCGAGGCGAATGTCTTCGCAGAAGGAGTGCAACGGCTGCTTGACAACGTGATGAAGTCGCTGACAATGACCAGCGTGCTCGGCTCGGCCTCCACCACCGTACTGGGCCTTGTCTCGGCACTTGTCATGTGGCTCGGCGGCCATAGCGTGCTGAATCATACGTGGACCGTTGGCGACTATTTCAGCTACAACATGTTTCTCGCGTTCATGATTGCGCCGGTATTTCAGATTGTGAATATAGGCACGCAACTGACAGAGGCTTTCGCGGGCCTCGACCGTACCGGCGAGATTATGGCGGAGCTCGAAGAGAACAAGGTTCCAGGCCGGTCATTGAAGATGCCGCCAATCGAAGGAACAGTGCGATTTGAGAATGTGGAGTTCGCCTACGAACCCAGCAAACCTGTCCTGCACGGAGTCAGCTTTGTGGCTGACCCCGGAACGGTGACGGCACTTGTTGGCTCATCCGGTTCGGGCAAGTCGACTATCATCAGTCTGCGCTGCGCGTTTCATACGCCTTCCAATGGCCGGGTTGTCGTTGACGATGTTGATCTGGCGAAGGTCGATCTGAACACCTTCCGTTCTCAGCTCGGCGTGGTACTGCAAGACTCGTTTTTATTCGATGGCTCGATCCGCGAAAACATCCTGTTTTCGAAGCCGGATGCCACCGAAGAGCAGTTTCTTTTTGCTTGTCGCACTGCGCGAGTGGACGAATTTGCCGAGCGTTTCCCCGATGCGTACGACACCATTGTGGGCGAGCGCGGCGTCAAGCTTTCCGGCGGGCAGCGCCAGCGCCTCTCCATCGCGCGCGCGTTGCTAGCAGAGCCTCGAATCCTGATTCTCGACGAAGCGACCAGTTCGCTCGATTCGGAATCGGAGGCAATGATCCAGGCGGGTTTGAACCAGCTGATGCAGGGTCGCACAACCTTCGTCATCGCTCACCGGCTTTCCACTATCCGTCGTGCCGACCAGATCCTCGTGGTAGAGCAGGGACGGATCGTTGAGCGCGGCAATCACGCGCAGTTGTTCGCGCTCGGCGGACGCTATTACGACCTCTACACTCGTCAGCATGGCCTGGAAGCGAATCTCTTCCTCGCGCCGGGAGAGGGAGACGTCGTACCCGCGGAATAGAAATCTTGGCCTGGTCGAAGCAATGCACGCTTCCTCCTCGGTTCGGTTTCAAGTCAGCCTCCGCGATCTTCGCCAACCTCTCAATCCCATATTTTCCGTCCCACCTGTTGACGCGAGTCTCATATCCTGAGAAACTAAGGTTTCACCATCGCGCGAAACAAAGGACCGTTATGCGAGACGCTACCCCCCACGGAACATATAAAGTACAGGCTCTTGACAGGGCATTCGCCGTTCTTGATCTTCTCGGAGAAAGCGATACCCCCCTCGGACTGGCGCAGGTGGCATCGTCCCTTCAACTGCACAAGAGCACGGCGCACCGCTTTCTCATGGTGCTTGAGCGTCATCACATGGTGGAGCGAACGGGTAATGGAAAGTTTCGCCTTGGGCTTCGCTTATTCGATTTCGGCAACCGTGCCATTGAGCAGTACGACCTGCGTGACCGCGCGCAACCGCATCTGCGCCGTCTGGTGGCTGAAACTGAAGAGACCGCGCACCTCTGCATCCTCGAACAGGCACGCGTTATCTACATCGACAAGATCGAGCCGGGCCGTTCCGTGCGCATGATCACGCGCATCGGTTCCAGCAACCCGGTGCATTGCACATCGGTCGGCAAGGCTATTCTTGCTTTTCTGCCTGAAGATCGCATCGCCGATATTATTCGTCGCACCCGCTTCGAACGTTTTACGCACCGGACCATCGCCACTGCCGAAGCGCTCCGCACTGAGATTGAGAAGACTCGCCGCCGCGGCTATGCCGTGGACGACGAGGAGTTGGAAGAAGGGCTACGTTGTATCGCTGTCCCCGTACTCGATGCGCAACGCCAGCCCGTGGCCGCCGTAAGCGTCTCCGGCCCATCCTTCCGCGTGACTGCGCAGAAGCTTCCCGCCATCGCCAATCATCTGTTGCAGTGTGTGCGTGGTATCTCGTTGGATATGGGGTTCATCTCCGCGGGGCGAGGCAACCGGGCAGCGTGGACGGCGTAGAAATCCTCCGCAACCTTCCTTGGTTGCCCCCGTGCCGGATCTTGCCTTAAACGACCCATGGCAATGCAGTTTACGAATTCATCTTAAGTTTAAGTGGGCTCGTTCGCGAATCCGTTTTTGCCTGCCGAGCGCGCGCCAGGCCACAACTTTCTGATACACTCATTCATGTTGCAACAGCAAAACGCACCCTCACCCGCTGGGTGAAGGATGCGCCGGAAGAGTTATTTAGCGGAATATGGAACCTGGTTCAGTGGGGATTCCGAATCCAATAACGACAATTTCGGAAAGCTGGGGACGTAGCTCAGTTGGTCAGAGCGCTGCCCTGTCACGGCAGAGGTCGCGG
>VFSW01014527.1_pt1 | contig 10879 bp, 10 predicted proteins | sample 5358111 | NCBI WGS metagenome assembly VFSW01 (sample SAMN11554181, study PRJNA540505) | mine drainage metagenome | isolation source: sediment from site ElyBrook_90M | place: USA: Ely Copper Mine, Vershire, VT | collected 2017
GGCATATTCTTGTCGCAGCCCGGAATCGAGATATTGGCGTCGTACCACTGGGCGCCCATGACGGTCTCGATCGAGTCGGCAATGATATCGCGTGACTGCAGCGAGTAGCTCATGCCGTCGGTACCCATCGAGATTCCATCCGACACACCGATCGTGTTGAACCGCATGCCTACAAGCCCTGCTGCCACAACCCCTTCCTTTACATGGGCAGCAAGATCATTGAGGTGCATATTGCAGGTGTTGCCTTCCCACCAGACACTGGCGATTCCCACTTCCGCCTTCGCCATGTCGCGCTCAGTCATCCCGGTCCCGTACAGCATCGCCTGGGACGCGCCCTGCGCCTTGGGCTGAGTAATACGGGAACTGAAACGATTGAGCTTCTCCGACATGACCTTCTCCAGACAGGGTGGGAAACCGGCGATTTTACCTTAAAGCCGGCCGCTGTTCACAAAACCGCCGCGCGCGGCCGGATGTGCGTTACCGGCGGAAATCCGGCGTGCTGCACAGCTGGCACGCACAGGCGTTCAGCCGGTCGCTGACCACGACGGGAGGCGCGAGCGGCGCGCCTGCGCAACACAGTGCTTCAGTGCGCGGCTATGCCGCCCCGAGAGCCTTCGCTGCCTTTCTCACGTCCTTTTCCTTGACCCACAGGAGCGCGCCGAAGCGCCCTTTTCCGGCACAAACCGCCTCCACTGCAGTCACATTGATCCGCACCCGCGCAAGGCGCTCCATCACAGAGGCAATTGCACCTGGCCGATCATCTCCCTGAATTATAAAGCCCGTCTTTTTCTTCCGGACCGGCAACTTTGCGCGTCTCGCAACTGCGCCAAACGCAGCCGAATCTTCCGGAATCAGATCAATCTGCCCGAGCGTACCGCGCGGAAACCCGCTGAACGCAAGCAGATTGATGTGCGCCGCGCTCAACATTTCCAGCACCTCGACCGCCTTGCCTGGCCTGTTTTTCACACTCATCGCGAAATAGCTGACCTTTCGTGCCTTTTGCGCCATAACCCATCTCCTTTTGCTTTTTGTCGGTTGCGCGAAAATTGTAGCGCGCGTCTCCTTCTACAACCATTTCTTTTTGCGGAAATAGCCGGACATGCCAAACATGATAATCACCACGACTGTCGGCATTGCCGGACAACCCAGCTACCAGCGAAGCTCCGGCAATTATCGGAAATTCACTCCGTGAAGACCTGCCATAAATATCAGCGGCATGAAAATCGTCGCTATGTCCGTGAGCATCTTCTTTCGACCATCGGGCAAATAGCACTGACTGCACGCCTGCGGCGCCGCATCCGGACGGGCCTGCGGAATACTCGTCGGCGCCGGTCGCGGCGCGCTAATATGGCGCCCGACGCAGCAATCTCCGCTACCACCGGAATCCGGGACGACATGAACCAAATCGCCTTCACCGATTACGATCACGGCATCACTGCGCTTGACGCAGGGTACCAGCGTTCAGGCATGGTCGCCATCCACCTGCTGATCGAGCATGGCCACGCTGCCATTATTGATACCGGAACCAACCATTCAGTCGACAACGTAATGCGGATGCTTGCGCTCAAGCATGTGCGGCCAGGCGACGTTGACTACGTGATACTGACGCACGTGCACCTTGATCACGCGGGCGGTGCCGGCGAACTGATGCGCCACCTGCCGCGTTCCCGGGCTGTCGTGCATCCGCGCGGCGCACGCCACATGATTGAGCCGGCAAAGCTTGTCGCCGGCGTCACCGCTGTCTATGGCGCGCAAGAGACCGCACGAAGTTTCGGACGAATCGTACCAATCCCGGCCGGCCGCATCATCGAGGCGCCGGACCTGTTCACCCTGCCGCTCGGCGGGCGCAACCTGCTTTTTCTCGACACGCCAGGTCACGCGCGCCATCACATGTGTGTTTTCGACGAACGCAGCAACGCCATTTTCACCGGCGACACCTTCGGCGTGTCGTACCGGGAATTCGACACCGAAGCCGGCGAGTTCGTCTTTCCGACCACAACGCCAGTCCAGTTCGACCCAACTGCGCTGCATGCATCGATCGATCGCCTTATGGCCCTGGCTCCGCGCCACATGTTCCTTACGCATTTCGGACGTGTCGGGAATCCGCAGCGCCTGGCGCACGATCTGCACGAGAACATCGACATTCTGGTGGAGATTGCCAGGAACCTGCGCGACGCGGGAGTGCGGCGCCATGAATCGATGAAGCGTGCCATGGAGCAGGTCCTGATCGAGCAGCTAGCTGCACACAACTGCCGCCTTGGGCACGAGCGCATTCTTGAACTCATGAAGTTTGACATTGAACTCAATGCGCAGGGTCTCGGTGTCTGGGTCGACAGCGACGCGGCTGCCTGAAAATCGGCTGTCTGCACCTGGTTGTTCCCGAATCAGCGGCGGGATTATAGTGTACGGCGCCGCGTGGCAGCTGCACCGGCAGCCGTGCTGCTCGAATTTCACAGTCCGCAAGGGCGCAGGAGTTGACGATGGCCACGCGAAGTTTGGCAGGCGCGCGCTTGACTGCGCCATCTTTCGCAAACCCGCAGGTTGCCGGCAGAATGGCCGGCCGATTGCACAGCTCCTTTGGTTTGCCCGCAGTGCCTCGCGTGCGCGTCCATATCGGCGGCACAAACGGGCCGGAGGGACGCCCGCAAACCTGTCCCGCGCAGAAGTGCCTTGAAGCTGCGGCCAGACACGGCCGGCACATGACAGGCTGCAGAAACGCCACGGAGAAGGACGCATGACAAAGCAAGCCGATACCGGAGTGAGCGGCTACGCGGGCGGCAAAACGGCGATCTGCCGAGTCGACCAGGATGGCAAGGAACTGGCCTACCGCGGTTATCCGATCGAGGACCTGGCAGAACATGCGACCTTTGAAGAACTGGCGTATTTGCTGATTTATGGCACTCTGCCGAACCACGCGGAACGCGAAGCCTACCGCAAGCGCCTGGGCGCGCTGCGCGCCCTGCCCGTACGTCTGAAGTCCCTGCTCGAGGAACTGCCGGCCGAGGCCAATCCGGTGGACATTCTGCGCACCGGCTGCTCCATTCTCGGCACGCTGGAGCCGGAGGACAGGGAACATGACCGGAATTCGGTCGCGGACCGGCTACTCGCCTGCATGGCCTCGATGCTGCTCTACTGGCATCACTATACAAAAAACGGCCGGCGCATCCAGACCGAAACAACCGACACGACAATCGCCGGTCATTTCCTGGAACTCCTGGACCAGCACCCGGCCCCCGCCATGCAGCGGCGCGCAGTTGAGGTAGCCCTGATATTGCATGCCGAGCACGGATTCAACACCTCAACCTTGGCGGCGCGCGTTACCGCGTCGACCGGCTCCGATTTTCATTCTGCCATTACCTCGGCAATTTCCGCCCTGCACGGACCCGCCCAGGGCGGGGCGCAGGAAGAGGCAATGCGGCTCATTGCCGGATTCGCATCGCTCGCGGAGGCCGAGCACGGGATCATGCAAATGCTCGCGCGCAAGCAGCGCATTGCCGGTTTTGGCCACGAGATCGATCCGCGCGCCGAGATCCTGCGGAAGTGGTCGCAGAAACTGGCCGAGTCTTCCGGTGATCAGCGCGTCTGCCCGGTTTCCGGACACATCGAACAGATCATGCGGCGGGAGACACAGCTGCATCCGAACTTCGATTTCCACAGCGCATCCGTTTACCATTTTTGCGGTATACCGACCTCCTTGTTCGCGTCCCTGTCAGTCATCGCGCAGCTGAGCGGCTGGTCGGCGCATATCTTGGAGCAGCGTACCGAAGATCGCCCGATACACCTGGCCGCCCGGTATATTGGGCCGGAAACCAGGCCCTATGTGCCGATTGATCGGCGCAGGTAGCACAGCACCCACAACCATCGGGCCGGTCACGAAGGGACGGCGAAGGCATTATGACGCAATTCCACCGTCCAGGCCGGCTGCCGGCATCGGCTATGTATCCGGTTTCATCGCGATGCCCGCCGCCCGAGACTGGCGCGCGCGTCCACTTGCCGCGATAATCGCGCTGCAATGACAGTGACCCGCGCCAAGTGGAAAAACTCAGACTCTCAAAACTGATGTCGGAACTCGGCCTGTGCTCGAGACGCGAAGCTGATGATTACATCGAGCGCGGCTGGGTCTACGTCGACGGCGAACGCGTCACAACGCTCGGAACCAAGGTTTTCCCCAACCAGCAGGTCACGCTCGACCAGCGGGCGCAGGCAAGTCAGAGCGGACGTGTAACCGTCCTGCTGCACAAACCGGTGGGTTTCGTCTCGACCCAGCCGGAAAAGGGGTATGCAGCCGCAGTGTCCCTCATCCGTCCGCAGACCCACGATGACAACGATCGCTCAGCGCTGCGCTTCAATCGCAGCCATCTGCAGGGCCTGGCTGCCGCCGGCCGCCTTGATATCGAATCCACGGGTCTGCTGGTACTGACCCAGGACGGAAGGGTCGCACGCCGGCTTATTGGGGATGACAATACCATCGAAAAGGAATACCTGGTGCGCGTTACCGGACATCTCAGCGCCGACGGGCTGCGCCTTCTCAACCATGGCCTATCGCTGGACGGCAGGGCTCTGCGCCCGGCCGAGGTCTCGTGGCAGAACCGCGATCAGCTGCGTTTCGTACTGCGCGAAGGCAAAAAGCGTCAGATCCGGCGCATGTGTGAACAGGTGGGGCTTGAAGTCACTGGTCTTAAGCGCGTCCGTATCGGGAATGTGAAACTTGGCTCGCTTCCGGTTGGGAAGTGGCGATATCTGGGAGAGCATGAAGACTTCTAGATATTCAGCCTGGACCTCAAGCGCTGAATCTTGCGGATGACTCTCTTCGGATCCATGCGCATCAACGCATGGTTCTGGTGTATATTAGCATTTGCTTATAGTAAAATAACTCCCGCCTTCTGATCTGAAGTGATTCCTGCCTGAAATGCTTTGCGGAGCACGGGAATCCCTGGCCCTTCGTGCCGGAGCGGAATGCAGCGGAAAGTACCAAAATATTGAATCAAAACGAGGGAATAGCAATGAATACTCTAGGGCCCATAGTGCGCAGTGTTGCCGCACTCGTCTTGCTGTCAGGCACAACGCTGGGAACAGTATCCGCGCTCGCCAAAGACATCCCGCTGGTTCCGGGGGCACCCGCCATCCACGAGAAACCGGTGCTGGATGCGCCGCAACTGCTTCTGTGGACCCGCAACGGCACCCCCGCGGCGGCGGATCTCACAGACCCGACCTCCAATGAGCTGTTCGATCTGCACGGCGACTTGAACACGTCGGTGTGCAGCAACGTCGACCTGGTGCTATCTACCGAAGGTAACTACCACATGGCGCTCCATAGCCTGTGGCAGCAAGTGGTTCTGCCACGCTACGGCGCCGACATCAGCAACTGGTACTATACGACCAGCCCACCGGTGTCGCTGCCCGAGACGCTGCACGATAACTTCAGCATCGAAAATCTCTACCTGCACTGCCGCCCCAGCGTAGCCGTGGCCTCCATGCGAGTCATCAAGAAACTCGAAGCAGCGCACCAGACCGAAGGCAAACCGATTCCCATCATCAAAGGCCGAGGCAACACACTGCTCGTCAAATATGGCAACCCCAAGCATATCGACAGCGTCTGGGATCTCGGGCGCCCGGACGTGCGCCTGGTGACCCCCAATCCCTACAACGAGCCGGGGGCATTCCTCAACTACGCCGCCACGATTTATGATATCGCCGCTCACGACCCGAATCCGCCCAAAGGATGGACAGCCGATCAGCTGTTCAACGCAATCTTCAACAGCGACGTCAAGGATAAATGGTTGTACGGTGCACGCATCCACCACCGTGATGAACCCTGGTCGGTGGCCTATGGCCGCGCGGACGTGGCGGTTATCATGTACCAGCTCGGCGAATACACCGTGAAGGTTTTCCCGAGCACCTTCACGCTGGTCCCGCTGGGCGGCACGGTCAACGACCCGAAACCGTTGCCTGGGAACTTGGTCGGGGAAAGCTACCTGGTGAAAATCAAGGGGCCCTGGACACATCGCCAGCTGGTCGCACGCCAGGATCTGATCAAGGCGTACGAATCAAACGCCTTTACCCGCATTCTGGAGGACGACGGGCTCACCCGGCCTTAATTTCCCCAGAACGGTTCAAATTGCGGCAGGTGGCTGCCCCGGCAACTCCGGGGCAGCACTGCACCCTGAACATTATTACCTGGGGTCAGGGGCCGGCGCATCGGTCCGGCAACACGCCTGGCTGCGATCGAAAGTGACAGGAACCCGGCCAGCTCTGAAGCGCACTGCGCGGCTGCCGGCTTAAGTGAACGCGACAAGCACCTTGACAGTTGTCGCGAGAAGCTTGGTAATGAAAATCCATGTACCGACTATTCCGACCACTGCTATTTTCCCTCGATCCTGAATTAAGCCATGATCTCACCCTGGGCCTGCTGCGCTGCGCCTACCGGGTTCCCGGCCTGGGCGCACTCAACCACAGCCTCCATACGCATCGGACGCCATCACTGCCGGTAGAAGTGATGGGCCTTCAGCTGCGCAACCCTGTTGGCCTGGCGGCAGGTCTGGACAAGAACGCAGGCTGCGTTGCACCACTCGCCGATCTTGGCTTTGGCTTTCTTGAGCTTGGGACAGTGACGCCCCGCGCCCAGTCGGGCAATCCAAAAAAACGAATGTACCGCATTGAGACAGACGAAGCCCTGATCAACCGCATGGGATTCAACAATGTCGGACTCGAATCCTTTCTCGTGAATCTCTCGCGAGCGCCTCGCGTCTGCCCGCTCGGAATCAACATCGGCAAAAACCGCGACACCCCGGCGGAGCGTGCGCTCGATGACTACCTTCTCGGTCTGCGCAGCGTCTACCCGGTTGCAGACTATATTGCAGTAAATGTTTCCTCGCCCAATACCCCCGGGTTGCGAGCCCTGCAGGAACAGGAGACACTGGCAGCCCTGCTTGCCACGCTCAAGTCGGAACAGGACGTTCTCGCGCGCACGCACGGGCGCTACGTACCTATCGCGCTCAAGATTGCGCCGGACCTGGCCGATGCCGACATCGGCGCCATTGCACGTCTGCTGCTCGCACATCGCATCGACGCCGTGATTGCGACGAACACTACAATCGCCCGACCCGGCCTTGAGAATGATGTGACCGCGCGCCAGAGCGGCGGACTGAGCGGCAAGCCACTGCGCGCGCTCGCAACCCATGTAATCAGGCAGCTGTACCGCGAACTCGCCGGACGCATTCCGATAATCGGTGTCGGCGGAATCGGCAGCGCTGAAGATGCCTGGGAAAAGATTCTTGCTGGCGCCGATCTGCTGCAGATCTACACTGCATTGATCTATCGCGGACCGGCCGCGGTAAGGGAGATCGTAGCCGGCGTCGCTTCGGCAATGCGCAGCCTTGGTGCAACCAGCTTCGCCGAGGCACGGACAATCCACGCGGAATCCACGCGCAAGCGGGTTACGTAAAAGCCTGGCATCCGGAGCGTCACTTCAACCAGGCACGCGGCGCAGGCCGGAAACTGCCTGCGCATGCCGGTCGGACCGGCTTTTTCGACCGGAATTCATGGCTTATCATTCTGACTCCGGACAACAGGAGACGAACGGTGCCCTATCTCAGGATACAAACCAACCATTCCGTCACAGCCGCAGAAAAGACCAGTCTCGCAAGGCAGGCGTCCGCGCTTGTAGCGCGCGAACTGGGCAAGCCCGAGAGTTATGTCATGGTCGAGATTGCGCCGGAACAAACAATGATTTTTGGTGGCAACGACGCGCCGTGCGCGTACCTGGAACTCAAGTCCATCGGACTGCCGGCCACGCGCACCGGGAATCTGTCACGTGCGCTTTGCCAGCTGGTCGATACGGCGCTCAAAATACCGCCGAATCGGATTTACATCGAATTCACCGATGTCGATGCATCTCACTGGGGATGGGACAGCTCCACCTTCTGACTTCTGTTCATCGGCAACCGGAGTGCGCCTGCACCGGGAGTTGTGATCGATACCGGTCCCGCGATAGCGTGCTGTCTGCCCGGACCACGCCGCGTGAAACAGATTTCAGGTCTTACCTGACAGCATCAAGAATTACGTCAACGACACGCGAGATGTGCGCATCCGGCATGCCCGGATAGACCGGAAGGGACAGCACCTCGGTTGTGGCCTGCTCGCACGCTGGCAGGCTGCCCGGCAGGTAGCCGAGATGTTTGTACACGTCCTGCAAATGCAGCCCCTGCGGATAACACAGTGACGAACCTATCTGGCCGTCTGTCAGGGCCTGCCTTGCCTGGTCGCGACGCGGAATGCGTATCGTGTAGAGGTTATACACATGCGCTTCCGCGGCATTCACGCGCGGCGCGCGTACCGGCGAGCCTGCAAAACACCGATCATATTCGGCTGCCACACGCCGACGACCGGCAATCGCAGCGTTGATATGCCGCAGCTTGATGCGCAGGGCCGCCGCCTGAATTTCGTCAAGACGGCTGTTGCAGCCAACCTCGACGTGAATAAAAGGTTTCACTGCCCCGTGGTTGCGCAGGCGCCGGATGCGCTCGTCAATCCTGGCATCATTGGTTGTGACCATGCCACCGTCGCCGTAACAACCAAGCACCTTGGTCGGATAAAAGCTGAAACTCCCGGTTGTGCCTATGCTGCCGACTGCCTTGCCCGCTGACCGTGCACCGAATGCCTGGGCGCAGTCCTCGATTACCGCAAGCCCGTGCTTGCCGGCAAGGTCCATGATCTCGCCCATCGCCGCCACATGGCCAAATATGTGGACCGGCAGGATGGCACGCGTCTTCGGTCCGATCCGCCCGCGCACGCTGGCCGGGTCAAGCGTGAAAGTATCGGGAAGAATATCCGCAAACACCGGCGTCGCACCAACCGCATCGATTGCCTCGGCGGAAGCAAAGAAGGTGAACGGCGTCGTGATTACCTCGTCACCCGGACCAATGTCGAGCGCACGCAGGGACAATATGAGCGAATCAGTGCCGTTGGCGACGGCGATCGCGTGCCTGACACCCACATAGTCCGCGAATTCACGCTCGAACGCCGCGGTTTGCGGACCGAGGATGAAGCTGCCCCTGGCACCGGTAGCGCGTATGGTTTCCAGCCACTCGTTTTCGAGTTCGTGGAACTGCGCGGTGAGATCCAGAAACGGAACGGGTATCACTGTTTCTGACATGACGCAATTTTCTCCTTGACCATGAGAGCTACCTTAAGCGCCTCGAGACCGGTTCGGCCACCGACCAGCGGGGGCACTCCAGTGCGGACGGACTTCACGAAATCGGCCAGCTCGGCATCGAGCGGCTGGCGAGGTTCAATCTCGAGCCGCTCTGTCACAATTTCCGCGCGCGCGCCCGGCTGACCAGGCAAGGTGCGCGCTATCTGGATCTGCTGGTCCATGTAGTTGAGAGAATAATAACCGTTGTGTCCGAAGACACGAATGCGACGCTGCTTCTTGTTCGACACGCGACTCGCCGTGACATTGGCTACTGCACCGTTCATAAACTCGATACGGGCATTGGCGATATCCACGTGCTCGGTCAGGACCGGCAGACCGGTGGCGGCGATTTCACGGATCGGGGATTTCACAATCGACATGACTATGTCGATGTCATGGATCATGAGGTCAGTAACCACATCCACGTCGGTAGCGCGCTCGACAAAACCGCCCAGACGGTGTACCTCGATAAAACGCGGTTCGTGCACGCGCTCCGCCAGGGTCATGACACCGGCATTATATCTTTCCAGATGCCCCACCTGGAATGTCACGCCACAGTTCTCGGCCAGCTCGACGAGTGCCAGCGCTTCTTCGTAAGTCGGGGCAAGCGGCTTCTCCATGAGCATATGCACACCGTTTTCAAGAAACGGGCGCGCTACCGCCAAATGATGAACCGTAGGAACCACGATACTTACGGCGTCGACCTTGCCGATCAGGTCCCCGGGCCGCAGGTATGACTGGCAACCGTACTGCGCGCCAATCGCCCTGCCTGTGGCCTCATCCACGTCCACGACGCCGACGAGAGACACGTCCGGCATCGCAGCATAGATGCGCGCATGAAATTTTCCCAGGTAGCCGACGCCGACGACTCCGAGGCGCAACTTGTCATTCATTCCTGCTCATCTCCTGCGCTACGCCCGGCGCGTACCGGCGCCGGAATCGTGAAAGCTGCTCACCGGCCGGGAATGACCGGAACGCAAAGTCGGCTATTCTAAACCATCGCTGCGCAACCGGCACGGGAGAATCGCGGGGCGTAACTCGGCCGGAATCTGACGTCTGATGCGCTCCAAAAGAACCCGGCGGCAATACCAGCCGGGAGGCTGCAGAATCGCGGTACCGGTTTCATTCCTGCCTGCCCATGGTTATAGTGGACAAAAGCCACAGGAACACCGCCATGGCATCGATGCCGGATAAAGACCAGCAAATCCTCCAGTCCCATGCCGGACTCATCCATCGCGTGGTGATGGCCTGCCAGAACCGCAGCCTGGTGCCGGACCTTGATGAAATCCTCAATACCGCGTTCGCAAACGGCTGGACGGCCCTGGTCGGCGTGATCCGTGAAATACTGAAGGGCCGGCGCGACACCGTACTCCTGCAGCGCCTGGATGAGGAAGATCAGGTGATAGTAACCGCGATTCTGCGCGGACTGCAGGATCCCGCAACCCTGCCCGATCTCGACGCCAAACCCGACCCCGCGCTTGCGGCCCCGGCCCTGGCAGCCATGATCCATGCCACGCGCCGCGGCGATGTTCAGGCCATGCAAATGCTTTCGGCAATGGCGGAGACCATGCTGCATTCAGGTGGCGACATGACACGCCTGTCAGCCATCATGCATCCACTGATCTCCGGGGAACGCGAACCGGAAAAGCTCGTCAAGGGCATGTCGCCCCAGGGCCAGACTCTGGT
>VFSW01014528.1_pt1 | contig 10878 bp, 7 predicted proteins | sample 5358111 | NCBI WGS metagenome assembly VFSW01 (sample SAMN11554181, study PRJNA540505) | mine drainage metagenome | isolation source: sediment from site ElyBrook_90M | place: USA: Ely Copper Mine, Vershire, VT | collected 2017
CGGCGCCCGGCGCCGCGGGCGGCCCACGCGCGCAAAAAGCGTTCCGCGCGGCGATGGCGGCAAGGGCCAGGGCGGCCAGGAGCTTGTTAATTCGGGGAACCTTTCTAGGTTTGTGGGGAAGGGCCTTCCACGTGGAAGGCAGGGCTCCAACGCGGGCCCGTGGCGCCTGGTTGACACGCGAGGCGGTGGCATAGAATTTTGGGGCTTGACCTTGCGCAAGCCGCCGCGGCGCATCCGTTGGCGCACCGGAGAAGCGATTCATGTACCAACACATCAAGGTGCCTGCGGGCGGCCAGAAGATCACCGTCAACGCGGACTTCTCGCTCAACGTGCCCGAGCAGCCCATCATTCCGTACATCGAAGGCGACGGCACGGGCCTCGACATCACCCCGGTGATGCTCAAGGTGGTGGATGCCGCGGTGGCCAAGTCCTATCGCGGCAGCCGCAGGATCCACTGGATGGAGGTCTATGCCGGCGAGAAGGCGACCAAGGTGTACGGTCCCGACGTCTGGCTGCCGGCGGAGACGCTGCAGGCCGTACGCGAGTACGTGGTCTCGATCAAGGGCCCGCTGACCACGCCGGTCGGCGGCGGCATCCGCAGCCTCAATGTCGCGTTGCGCCAGGAACTCGATCTCTATGTCTGCCTGCGCCCGATCCAGTACTTCAAGGGCGTGCCCAGCCCTGTGAAGGAGCCCGAGAAGACCCACATGGTGATCTTCCGCGAGAACTCCGAGGACATCTACGCCGGCATCGAGTACGAGGCCGAGAGCGAGAAGGCGAAGAAGCTGATCAAGTTCCTGATCGAGGAGATGGGCGTCAAGAAGATCCGGTTCCCCAACACCTCGGGCATCGGCATCAAGCCCGTCTCGCGCGAAGGCACCGAACGCCTGGTGCGCAAGGCGCTGCAGTACACGATCGACAACGACAAGCCCAGCATGACCCTCGTGCACAAGGGCAACATCATGAAGTTCACCGAAGGCGGCTTCCGCGACTGGGGCTACGCCCTGGCGCAGAAGGAGTTCGGGGCCGAACTCATCGACGGCGGACCGTGGTGCAAGTTCAGGAACCCGAAGACGGGCCGCGAGATCGTCGTCAAGGACGTCATCGCCGACGCCTTCCTGCAGCAGATCCTGCTGCGCCCGGCCGAGTACTCGGTGATCGCCACGCTGAACCTGAACGGAGACTATGTTTCCGACGCGCTCGCGGCCCAGGTGGGCGGCATCGGCATCGCACCCGGTGCCAACCTGAGCGACTCGGTGGCGATGTTCGAGGCCACCCACGGCACGGCGCCCAAGTACGCCGGCAAGGACTACGTGAACCCGGGCTCGGAGATCCTGTCGGCCGAGATGATGCTGCGCCACATGGGCTGGACCGAAGCGGCCGACTTGATCATCCGCGCCATGGAAAAGTCGATTCTCAGCAAGAAGGTCACCTACGACTTCGCGCGCCTGATGGAAGGCGCCACCCAGGTGTCCTGCTCGGGTTTCGGGCAGGTGATGATCGACATGATGTAGCTCTAGGCATGAAGGTCGCCGTGTCCAGTCACGGCGGCCGGCCTCCAGCACCGTAGATTGCACGCTGCGGCGTGCAAAGCTGGGCACTCGCGGCACGACCGTACAGCCAGCCCAACGGCGCAGCCACCACCACCATCACCGGCTCCTGCGCGTTCAGGCCTCCACGGCGTGCCAGGTCGCCCGCCCGTACCGCAGGAAGCCTCCGTCGGCGGTGAACCGCCACAGGTGCAGCCATTGGTTGTCGAGCACCTGTCGTATCACTGCGTGGTGGGCGATCACGCGTTCGATGGCCTCGACGGGCGCATCGATCACGACCGTCAACCGCAGCGGCTCGTGGCGCCAGTCATCGCCGTCGTGCAGCGACTGCCTGGCCAGACCGATGCGCAGGTCGCCGCCGTTGCCCTCGAACACGCCGATGCGACCGCCGACCACGTTGTGCAGCAGCTTGTTGCCGCTGCCCAGGCGCTGCGGGTCGCAGGTGGACGCGTGGTACTGCCAGTTGATCCAATGCGTCACCAGCATCGGCCCCGTCATCAGCATCTCCAGCACGCTGCCGTCGCCGTCGAGGGCCGCATCGTAGTCGTGCAGGAACACGCGGCCATCGAGCACGCAGCCCAGGCTTCGAGCTCGTGGCGCGATCAGGAAGGCTGCGTTGCCGGCCAGGCCCCACTCCGGCCGCGTCTGCGCGCCATCGTTGGCGCGACGTCGGAACTGGTCGAGCAAGGTGGCGAACGGCGGTCTGGGGTCGAGCCCGAGCGCCACGGCGCGCTCGCGACGCACTAGGTCGCCGGCCTGCGCGAACACCGTCCGCAGCCGGGTCCAGCGTGAGCGTGCCGGCATGTCCAGCAGGTCGAGGTCGTAGCCCTCGATCTCGTCGGTGGTCGTGTTGTGCAGCGCAGCGACGAAGGCCACATCCGCAGGCATGGCGATCCCGCGTGCGCGCAGACCCGCTTGCACCTCGCGCTCGTTCAGCAGCCCTGCCAGCACACGGGCATTCACCTCGCCGGGTTGACCGCCGCAGGCGCCACAGTCCAGCGCGGCAGCCTGCGCGTTGTTCGCGCTCTGGCTGCCGTGGCCGACCAGAAGCACCAGCCGGGAGAGGCCGCGGTCCAGACCCATGGCATGCAACACCCGCGCGGCGAGATCCACCCGCGCGCCGAGGTCCAGACCGGCCAGCACGGGCCGGCACACCGCGCGGTAGCGGGGCGCGAGGCCGTCGCCGTCGAGCGAACGGCGCGGGGCGGGTGACGGGCGCAGCCACCGCGCGAGCCGGCCCACGTAGCCGGCACCGATGGCCTCGACCGACGAGAACGCCGCATTCGGCCAGCGCTGGCTGGCACCCCACCGGTCGGCCCGCTCGAAAATGCGGCGCCGCCTCTGGCGCGCGGGCGCCTGCAGCGCGTCGCCCTGCGGGCCGAAGTCCGCCGCGGTGTCGACCACACGCTCGGTGACCTCGAGCGCCGGCGCCAGCAGTCCGGGCAACTGCGGCCGCCGCGCCGCGGTGGCCAGCGGTGTGTAGGCCAGCGGCAGACCGAAGAACCCGGCGAAGCCGATCGTCTGCACCGCCGGCCAGACCGATTCGATGGCGCGGCGCATCGGCTCGCTGCGCACGTCGATGCAGAAGGCCGCCTGCACCTCGGCGGCCTGCTCGCCGTCCGGCGCGGCCGGCAGCGGCGCGCCGGCCCGCAGCCGCTGCGCCAGTTCGCGCTGGTAGCCCACCTCGAACGCAAGCTGCCAGACCTCGTCGACGAGCAAGGCGGCCTCGGCCTGCTGCATCAGGGCCGGCGCGCGATCCCATTCGACCTGCAGCGCGGCGAAGGCGCCCTGGGCCGCCTTGTCGTCGCGGCACGCCAGAAGGATCGCGCCCCAGGCCAGGCGAATCGCGAGCAGGTCGCGCAGGTGCTCGTCGCGGGAGCCGGCCAGGCGGGCCTCCCAGGCGAGGTAGGCGCACCACGACGCCCAGCCGTTCACCGTCAAGAGCACGGCTTCGAGGTAGTCGGCCCAGGCCTGCTCGGGCAGGCCCAGGCGGCGCAGCACCCAACGCTCCGCGTCCTCGCGCCCGGCCGGCAGTCCCGAAATGCCGCGCGCGATGTCGGGCAGGCCCATCAGCACGCCGATGCCGTGGTCGTGCGTCAGCGTTTCGCGCCAGAAGGCATAGAGGCCATCGCCCCGCTCGGGCTGCCAGTCGGCCTGATGGACGTCGAAGTAGGCGGCGCAGACCTGGCTCACCTGGTGGGTGATGGCCTGCCGCCACGAGAGCCGTCTCCGACCCTGCGGGTCGTCGTCCAGCACATCGATCAGCAGCGGCAACCGCGGCAGGACGGGTGTCTCGGCGAGTGCATCAATCGCTCGCGCGGCGTCCAGGCCGGTGGCCCGGGCCGTGCGGTGTTGCGCCAGGGCCTCGTCCAGGTCGGCGGCGCGGATGCGGCCCGACGCCCAGGCCTGCCGCAAGTGGGCGCGCGGTGGGAAGACGCGGATCCCGCCCAGGACGGCCATGCGCGCGGCGACCGTGCGCACGCTGAGGCTGATGCGCTCCCAGTGCGGGTTGACGGCGATGGCGCGGTCCAAAGGCCAGGCCGGTGCAATGGCGCGGCAGGCCTGTTCGCAGGCTGCATCGATGCGGCGGCCGATGTCGGCGTTGGTCGGCGCGGGCGGCGGCAGGCCGTGGCCTGGTTTGGCGGGCGGTGTCAGCAGGGCGTCCATCGGTGGCGACTGCGTTCGGGACATTCGGCGGTGGCGGGGGTCCAGCGGGTCGGCCACAAGCGCAGCGCCGCGCGGGTGGCGAATTCGTCGACGTAGAAGCCGGCATAACTCCAGCGGCGCCAGGCGGCCGGCGCCTTCCGGCGGGCCTGGATGCTCGCCAGGCAGGCGTACAGCACGACCATGCAGGCCAGCGTCACGAGGCCAGCCGTCCGATCCGGCGCGTCGCTCAGGCCGAAAGGCAGCGCGTGGCCGACCATCGCAGCCAGCACGAGCGCGGTCACCATGCCGGCACCGGCCAACAGGCTGCGCACGACGCCGGGGGCGTCGGGATCCTGCTTCGAGGGCACCCAGAGCAGCGGCGCCCAGGCCAGTGCCAGCACGCCGCTCCACCACCAGGGCCACGGCGCCACCGGCACGGCCGCCACGAGCAGGGTGACCAGGCCCGCGATGAGCGCCGCGGACAGGGCGGGTGCGAAGGCCAGGCTCGCCACCGAGGGCGCCAAGGCGCCGCGCAGCATGCGCAGGCGCGCGGTTTCGACGGCCGTCGAGGCGGAAAGGAAGGCATGGGCCTTGTAGAGCGAGTGGCCGATCAAGTGCAGCATCGCGAGCGTGTACAGGCCCAGGCCGCACTCCGTCACCATGAAGCCCATCTGGGCGACGGTGGACCACGCCAGCCGCACCTTGATGCTGATCCGCGTCAGCATCACCAGCCCGGCGAGCACTGCGGTGATCAGGCCGACGGTCACCAGCAACCAGCGCGCCAGCGGCGCAGCGTCGAGCAAGGGCGCAAATCGGACAAGCACGAAACCGCCGAGGTTGATCACGCCAGCATGCAACAGCGCCGATACCGGCGTGGGTGCCTCCATCACCTGGATCAGCCAGCCATGCACGGGCAGCAGCGCGGTGCGCATCACGACCGCGAGGGCGAGGAAGACCGCGCTCGTCTGCAATGCGAAGGAAGGCGCACCGACCTCGAGATGACGCCACAGGTCGGACAGCGAGCCCGACCCGACCTCTTTCCAGGCCAGCGCCGCCGCGGCGATCAGCAGCGCATCGGCCAGGCGGTCGGCCAAGCGCTTCTTGTGTGCCGCCAGCAATGCAAAGGGACGATCCGCGTAGAAGCACAGCAGATGCTGCAACGCAAGGCCGACGGCCGCCCAGGCGGCGATCAGCACCAGCCAGTGGTTGGCCAGCAGCATCAGGTGAACGGCCGCCAGCACACCGGCCAGTGCAGCCACGTAGCGCGGCTGGCCCGGCTCGCCCTGGAGATAGCGCGACGAGAAAGCGCCGATCACCGTGCCGAGCGCCTGGACCAACACCGCGACCCAGGCGCTGGTGAGCGTTGCGACCAGCCCGAGCAGTTCGGGGCTGGGCGCGCCCGGTGCGGCAGCGAGCTGCAGGCCCAGCCGTGCCACCGTGCTCGCCAGTGCGGCCACCGCCAGCCCGCGAAAGCGCCCCCAGGCCGCCACCGGTACGCCCCGGGTGTGCCGATGCGGCATGGCCGCGAACATCAGCGCCGCCGGAAGCAGTGCGTTGGTCAGCAGCAGGAAGCCTGGAGGAGTCATGGGTGGCAGTTCAGTGCGCGATCCGCGCGGATGATGCGGACCGGATCTAGTTCTGTAAAATTCATAGAAAAGAACTAAACATTTCTAAAAACAGAACGATGCATATCGAGCAGCTCAACTTCCACCACCTCTTTTATTTCTGGCGCGTTGCCAGGACGGGGCACCTCACGCAGGTTGCCAACGAGTTGCATGTGTCCCAGTCGGCGCTGTCGAACCAGATCCGTCAGCTCGAAGACCGACTCGGCGAGGCGCTGTTCGAGCGAACTGGCCGCCGACTGGTGCTCACCGCGACGGGGCAGCTCGCGATGTCGTATGCCGAGAACATCTTCGGCCTGGGCCAGGAACTGCTCGGCCGGCTTCAGGGCCGCAGCCAGGGCCTGGTGCGGCTGCGGGTCGGGAGCGTCGCAACGCTGTCCCGGAACTACCAGGAGAATTGGATCCGGCCGCTACTCGCTGACCCGACCGTGATGCTCACGCTGGAGTCCGGCATGCTCGACGACCTGTTGGGTCGCCTGCTTCAGCATCAGATCGACGTGGTGCTCGCCAACGACGCGGTGCCCGCCGATCCCGACCGGCCGCTGCATTGCCGCTTCCTGGGCAGCCAGGCCATCTCGCTCGTCGGTCCGGCGACCGCTTGGCGCCGGCGAACGCTGCGCATGCCGGAAGATCTCGGCGGGCTGGAGCTGGCCGTGCCAGGCCCCCGCCACGCACTGCGCGGGCAGTTCGACGCCCTGTGCATGGCGGCGGGTGTCACGCCGCGGCTGCGGGCCGAAGTAGACGACATGGCCATGCTGCGCCTGGTGGCACGCGACAGCGGTTGGCTCACGGTGCTGCCCGAGGTGGTGGTGCAGGACGAGCTCCGTGCCGGCGTGCTCGTGACGGTAGGGCGATCGACTCTGCTGCAGGAAAACTTCTACGCGATCACCACCCTGCACCGCCACCGCATGGAGCGGCTGGAGCAACTGCTCGCACAGGCGCCCACGCTCGGGGCTGGGCGTCCGGGTCGACGCGGCATTGCGGATACCGGCAAGGCGCGCCCACGGACCGGCAGAGCACCGAAGGCTTCGTAAGGCATCAATCCTGTGCGCGGATGCGCGCACAGGTCAGATGTGATGCAGAAAAGAGGCTCTGCGGCCGAACGGAACGTGATCTCGAACGTGAGCAGCCGCAGCCCAGCCCGCGGGCCGCGGGTGACCGAGATCTAGCCGGCGGTGGCGGCCTGCGTCACCGGCACCGGGGCATCCACGGGCTGGATGTTTTGCGCCAGGTTGCCCTTGGGGCCCTGAACCAGCTCGTAGCTGACGCGCGCGCCCTGCTTGAGGGTGCGAAAGCCTTCCATCTGGACGGCGGAGAAATGGGCGAACACGTCGGGTCCACCGCCTTCGGGTTCGATGAAACCGAAGCCCTTGGCGTCGTTGAACCACTTGACCGTACCGAGCGCCATGGCGTACCTCGCTTATCGAATGCTGCGCTGAAATTTTCGCGCCGGGGTACTCCCGGTGTCAAGGATTCGACCATCCCGGCCCTGTACGCCGCCTTGACAGGCTGCTGGAGCGGCTCGTCGGCCCTCCCGCCTTGAATCGGACGCTGCCGGTGCCACATCCTTGACGTGTGCTTGCCCCGGGCCCGATGCGCGCCAAGACCAACTCGATAGAATGAAGCATGCCCGACGATCCGCCTTCGTCGCCTCCGAAGCCCCCCGTCCAGCCGCGTCGCGACGGCGGGCAGGGCGTGGTCGTGGCGGAGCGCAAGGCAGCCAAGACCAAGCCTCCCCAGCTGTACCAGGTGGTGATGCTCAACGACGACTACACACCGATGGAGTTCGTCGTGATGATGCTTCAGCAGTACTTCCAGCGTGATCCCGATACGGCCACGCTGATCATGCTCAAGATTCACCACGAAGGCCGTGGCGTCTGCGGTGTCTACACCCAGGACGTCGCGGCAACCAAAGTCGAGCTGGTGCTGACCGCCGCGCGTCGCGACGGGCATCCGCTGCAATGCATTATGGAGGCCGCATGATTGCGCAAGAGCTTGAAGTCAGCCTGCACATGGCGTTCGTCGAGGCGCGCCAGCAGCGGCACGAATTCATCACTGTCGAGCACCTGCTGATGGCGCTGCTCGATAACCCGTCGGCGGCCGAGGTGCTGCGCGCGTGCGCCGCCAACATCGAGGACCTGCGCAAGAGCCTGGCGACGTTCATCAAGGAGAACACGCCGACGGTGGGCGGGTCCGAAGAAGTGGACACGCAGCCGACGCTGGGCTTCCAGCGCGTGATCCAGCGCGCCATCATGCACGTGCAGAGCACCGGCAGCGGCAAGAAGGAAGTGACCGGCGCCAATGTCCTGGTGGCGATCTTCGGCGAGAAGGACTCGCACGCCGTCTACTACCTGCACCAGCAGGGCGTGACGCGGCTGGACGTCGTGAACTTCATCGCCCACGGCATCAAGAAGAGCGATCCGCCCGAGCCCGCCAAGGGCAGCGAAGGCAGCGCTGGCGGCGAGTCGGAGAAGGAGGAGGGCGGCGACGCCAAGGGTTCGCCGCTGGAGCAGTTCACGCAGAACCTCAACCAACTCGCTCGGGACGGCAAGATCGATCCGCTGATCGGCCGCGAGCTCGAGGTGGAGCGCGTGATCCAGGTGCTGTGCCGCCGGCGCAAGAACAACCCGCTGCTGGTGGGCGAGGCCGGCGTCGGCAAGACGGCGATCGCCGAGGGCCTGGCCTGGCGCATCACCGAGAAGGACGTGCCCGAGGTGCTGGCCGATGCCACGGTCTACGCACTCGACATGGGCGCGCTGCTGGCGGGCACCAAGTACCGGGGCGACTTCGAGCAGCGGCTGAAGGGCGTGCTCAAGCAGCTGAAGGACCAGCCCCACGCGATACTGTTCATCGACGAGATCCACACCCTGATCGGTGCCGGCGCCGCCAGTGGCGGCACGCTGGACGCCAGCAACCTGCTCAAGCCGGCGCTGTCCAGCGGTGCCATGAAGTGCATCGGCGCCACCACGTTCACCGAGTACCGCGGCATTTTCGAGAAGGACGCGGCACTGTCGCGGCGCTTCCAGAAGGTCGACGTGGTGGAGCCTTCGGTCGAGCAGACGATCGAGATCCTCAAGGGCCTGAAGAGCCGCTTCGAAGAGCACCACAGTGTCAAGTACGCGGTCGGCGCCCTGCAGGCCGCAGCCGAATTGTCGGCCAAGTTCATCAACGACCGCCACCTGCCCGACAAGGCCATCGACGTCATCGACGAGGCCGGCGCCGCGCAGCGCATCCTGCCGGCCAACAAGCGCAAGAAGACGATCAACCGCGCCGAGGTCGAGGAGATCGTGGCCAAGATTGCGCGCATCCCACCGGCGTCGGTGTCCAGCGACGACCGCAGCAAGCTCAGGACGCTCGATCGCGACCTGAAGAGCGTGGTCTTCGGCCAGGATCCGGCGATCGACGCGCTGGCGGCCGCGATCAAGATGGCGCGCTCGGGCCTGGGCAAGGGCGACAAGCCGATCGGCTCGTTCCTGTTCAGCGGCCCCACCGGCGTTGGCAAGACCGAGGTCGCCAAGCAGCTGGCCTACGTGCTGGGCATCGACCTGATCCGCTTCGACATGTCCGAGTACATGGAGCGCCACGCGGTCAGCCGCCTCATCGGCGCGCCCCCGGGCTACGTCGGCTTCGACCAGGGCGGGCTGCTGACCGAGGCGGTCAGCAAGAAGCCGCACTCGGTGCTGCTGATGGACGAGATCGAGAAGGCGCACCCCGACGTCTTCAACGTGCTGCTGCAGGTGATGGACCACGGCACGCTGACCGACAACAACGGACGCAAGGCCGACTTCCGCAACGTGATCATCATCATGACCACGAACGCGGGTGCCGAGACCATGAACAAGGCGACCATCGGCTTCCTGAATAAGCGCGAGCAGGGCGACGAAATGGCCGACATCAAGCGCCTGTTCACGCCCGAGTTCCGCAACCGGCTCGATGCGATTGTCAATTTCCGCTCGCTCGACGAAGAGATCATCCTGCGGGTGGTCGACAAGTTCCTGCTCCAGCTCGAGGGCCAGCTGGCCGAGAAGAAGGTCGAGGTCACCTTCAGCGACCTGCTGCGCAAGTACCTGGCGAAGAAGGGCTTCGACCCGCTGATGGGCGCGCGCCCGATGCAGCGCCTGATCCAGGACACCATCCGCCGTGCGCTGGCCGACGAACTGCTCTTCGGCCGCCTCGTCGACGGTGGCCGCCTCGGGGTCGACCTGGACGAGAAAGACCAGGTGCAACTCGACATCCAGCCGCCGCGCAAGAGCGACAAGCCGCGCGCCGAGGCCACGCCGGCCTGAGGCGTGCCGGCTTCGCGTGCCGCGCCTGCCCGTCAGGTGCCGCGGCGGTGTCGCACCGGCCGCGAGGGCGGTTGCGCCATCTCTTCGGCCGGGTCCTGGCGGTAGTAGCGCGCCAGCAGCGCATACAGCGCCGGGCTCTCGCGTCGCAGCGCTGCCGGACTGACGAAGAAGGCCTCGCTGGCGACCGCGAAGAACTCTTCCTCGCCTTCGGCTCCGTAGGGATCGATCACGGTCGCCGCATCGGCAGCCACCGCCTGCCGCAGGCAGGCCAGCGCCTCGCCCAGGGTCGCGCGCCAGTCGACGGCGGCCAGCCCCGGCGGCAGCAGGGGCATGCCGTCGGCCTCGCCGTTGGTCAGGTCGAGCACGTGCGCGAATTCGTGGATCACCACGTTGTAGGCCGCGCCCTCGGTGCGTCCGGCGGCCCGCACGTCGTGCCACGAGAGCATCACGGGACCGCCCTCCATCGCCTCGCCGGCCAGCACCTCGTCGTACTCGTGGACGATGCCGTCCTCGTCCGCCACCTCGCGCCGGGCCACCACCTGGTCGGGGTGGATCACGATGCCGACGAAGCCGTCGTACGCCGCCAGGCCCAGCCGCAGCACCGGCAGCACGGCCTGGGCCGCGATCGCCACCGCCATCGCGTCGGTCAAGGCCAGGCCGCCGACGGCGCTGAACTCCTTGCGGTCCAGGAACAAGCTCGTGAGGCGCCGCAACTCGGCGTCGGTGGCCGGATCCCGGCGCTGCAGGAAGGGGTAGCGCCCCCGCGGGGGGGGG
>VFSW01014529.1_pt1 | contig 10876 bp, 9 predicted proteins | sample 5358111 | NCBI WGS metagenome assembly VFSW01 (sample SAMN11554181, study PRJNA540505) | mine drainage metagenome | isolation source: sediment from site ElyBrook_90M | place: USA: Ely Copper Mine, Vershire, VT | collected 2017
CGCGCCTCCGGCGCGGTTCTGGGGGGGCGGGGGGGGGGCGCCCGGCCGCGGTGCTCGGCCCACTGGGCTTGAAAGGTCCTGACCGGTTCTCGACAGCTTTAGATGCTGGCGCGGAGTCGGCTTTGAAGTTCACCGGAGGTCACCCATGAACCGCTGTCGCGCTTTGACGCTGGTCACGTTGCTCGGAAGCCTCGCCTGTTCCTCGAGCACGCCGAAGGCCTCGACCACCGGCGGGTCGTCGTCGGGCTCGACCCACACCACCGGGACGTCCGGCGCGAGCAGCACGGGAGGCGCGAGCGGCAGCACCACGGGCGGCGCGAGCGGCGGGACCTCGGGGACCTCGGGCACGGCCGGCAGCGCCTGCGCCGTCGGCCTCGCGGCCTGCGCGGCGGGCTGCGTGAACGAACAGACCAATCCCCAGAACTGCGGCGCCTGCGGGGCGAGCTGCCCGGCGTCGACCCCCAATTGCTCGAGCGGCCAGTGCGTCGCGAGCTGCCCCCCGACCGACAGCATCTGCAGCGGGGCCTGCACCAGCCTCGCCACCGACGCGGCGAACTGCGGCGCGTGCGGCCACGCCTGCGGCGCGGGCCAGACCTGCGCGAGCGGCACCTGCCAGACCCCCTGCGCGAACGGCGAGACCCGCTGCGGCGGGGTGTGCGTGAACACCAACACCAGCCCGGCGAACTGCGGCCAGTGCGGCCTGGCCTGCACCGGCAGCACCCCGGTCTGCAGCCAGGGCAACTGCCAGGCGAGCTGCAACACCAACCAGATCGACTGCAGCGGCGCCTGCACCAACACCGCCACCGACCCCGCCAACTGCGGGGCGTGCGGCGCGGCCTGCGCGGCGAGCCAGTACTGCGCGAGCGGGATGTGCCTGACCTGCGCGGCGGGCCAGAGCTACTGCGGCCAGGGCTGCGTCGACCTGCTCACCGATGCCCGCAACTGCGGCAGCTGCGGCGCCCGCTGCAACCAGGGGGACGTGTGCGTCGACGGCGCCTGCACCACCTGCCAGGGGGCGAACCAGCAGGTCTGCGGCGGCACCTGCGTGAACCTCCAGACCGATCCCCAGAACTGCGGCGGCTGCGGCCAGTCGTGCGGCGGCGGGACCTGCACCGGAGGCCAGTGCGCCTGCGCGAGCCCCCTCACGAACTGTGGCGGCGGCGGCTGCGTCGACACCACCCTCGACCCCAACAACTGCGGCCAGTGCGGGACCTCCTGCTCCCCGAGCGAGCTCTGCGCCCAGGGGATCTGCACCTGCCTGCCTGGCTACTCGAACGCCTGCGGCGGCGGCGGCGGCGGCGGGCTGGCCTGCCCCACCGAGGTCACCGCGGACAAGGCCAACTGCGGCGCGTGCGGCAGCGCGTGCAGCGGCAACACCCCGGTCTGCTCGAGCGGCCAGTGCACCGCGACCTGCCCCGCGTCGAAGACCGTCTGCCCGGGCCCGGGCGGCGGCGGCGCGACCCTGTGCGTCGACACCGCGACCGACCCGCTCAACTGCGGCGGGTGCGGCTTCGGCGGCGGCGGTGGCAACGGCCAGACCTGCGGCACCGCCCAGATCTGCGCCAGCGGCCGCTGCCGGGACTACGTGCCGGTCCAGAACGCGGGCTGCACCGCCTGCCCCTGCGCGGGCTGCGCGCCCTCCGGCTTCGCGAGCTGCTGCCCGGACCCCACGCTCGGCGACCTCTGCGTGAACGCGACGGCCTGCCCGTAGGCCCGCTGCATCAAGTCTGGAAGTCCGCTGTCCCTCTAGAAGGAGGTCGCCCGTGAACCGTTCGCCAAGCTGGACCCTCGCCGCCCTGACCGCCGCCGTCCTCTTTGGTGCGGGCGCGGGCGCGGGCGTGGGCTGCGGCTCGTCGACCCCCAAGACCGCCGCCAGCTGCGCCGTGGGGCTCCGCGTCGGCTCCGGCGCCGGCGTCAACGTGGAGACCACCCCCCGCGCCGGCGGGGCGGGCGGCACCGCCTGCCCCGCGGCGACCCCCGACTGCTCGCACGGCCAGTGCGTCGCGAGCTGCCCGGCGAACGCGAGCATCTGCGGCGGGGCCTGTACCAACCTCGCCACCGACCCCGCCAACTGCGGCAAGTGCGGCCTGCTCTGCGGCGCCGGCCAGACCTGCGCGAGCGGGGTGTGCGAGGCGCCGTGCCCGCTCGGGATGACGCGCTGCGCCGGGGTGTGCGTGAACACCGACTCCAGCCCCGCCAACTGCGGCCAGTGCGGCCAGGTCTGCACCGGCGCGACGCCGGTCTGCGACCAGGGCAACTGCCAGGCCACCTGCAGCGCGAACCTGATCAACTGCAGCGGCGCCTGCTCCAACACCGCCACCGACCCCAGCCACTGCGGCACCTGCACCACCGCCTGCGGGTCGGGCCAGTACTGCGCGAGCGGGACGTGCCAGAGCTGCGCCGCGGGCGAGCTCTACTGCGGCCAGGGCTGCGTGAACGTGCTCACCGACGCGCAGAACTGCGGCAGCTGCGGCGCGCAGTGCGGCCAGAACGCGTTCTGCAGCGGCGGCGCCTGCACCACCTGCCAGGGGACGAACCAGCGGATCTGCGGCAACGCCTGCGTGGACACCGCCACCGACCCCCAGAACTGCGGCGGCTGCGGCCAGTCGTGCGGCGGCGGGACCTGCACCGGCGGGCAGTGCGCCTGCCCGAGCCCGCTCACGAGCTGCGGCGGCGGGGGCGGCTGCGCGGACACCGCCGTCGACCCCAACAACTGCGGCCGCTGCGGCAACAGCTGCGCCGCGAGCCAGGTCTGCGCCCAGGGGATCTGCACCTGCCTCCCCGGCTTCTCGAACGCCTGCGGCGGCGGCGGGACGTGCGGCACCCAGCTCAGCGCGGATCCCGCGAACTGCGGCGCGTGCGGCGTGCAGTGCGGCGGCAACGCGCCGGTCTGCGCGAACGCCCAGTGCGTGCCGACCTGCGCCTCGCCGTTCACCTCCTGCCGCAGCCGCGGCGGCAACGGCCCCACCCTCTGCGTCAACACCAGCACCGACCCGCTCAACTGCGGCGGGTGCAGCGGCGCGGGCAACGGCCAGGCCTGCGGCGCGGGCCAGATCTGCGGCGGAGGGAACTGCATGGACTACCTCCCGGTGCAGAGCGAGGGCTGCTCGAGCTGCCCCTGCCCAGCCTGCGCCGCCGCGGGCTTCGCGAGCTGCTGCACGAACCCCGCGATCGGCGCCTTCTGCATCGACACGCCCACCTGTCCCTGAAGACCCGCCGAACGAGAGGGCACCGCGCCCTCTCTTCGGCGCTCCCGGCGCTCGCTCGACCGGCGGAAGGCCTCGCCTGCCTCGTCAGAGGCCTCGGCGAAGCGATCCACGGCCGTGGATCGCCTTGAAGAGCCCATGTCGAGCTGATCCACGGGCGTGGATCGCCTCGAACAGGCCAGGAATCGCCCCTATGTGCCCTTCGCTAAGTTATCCAGGGCCGTGTATCGCTTCCAAGACCCCCTTTCGAGCCGATCCACGGCCGTGGATCGCCTCGCGCAGCCCTCGCGTCGGTCGCCTCAGTTGTTCGAGGGGTCCGCGGGCGCGACCTTGGTCAGATCGAGCTCCTGGTAGCCCTTGTCGGTGATGGTCACGTAGAAGAGCGGCTTCTGCACCTCGCGCGTGGGGCCGACCGAGCAGTCCCCGGTCGCGCCGCGCACGCCCTTCACCGCCGCGAGCGCGTCGCGGAAGGCCTCGCGGGTCGCGGGGGCGCGCTTCTGCGCCTCCTGGATCAGCCGGCCGGCGTCGTGGGCCTCGGCCTCCATCAGCCCCGGCGCGTGGCCGTACCCCTTCTGGAACGCGGCGACGAAGGCCTGGGTCTCGGGGCGGGCGCTCTCGGCGAAGAAGCCGTCCACGAACACCGAGCACTGCACGTAGCGGCCCGCGCGCTGGACGAGATCGAAGTCGGGGTCGAACCAGGCGGTCCAGCCCAGGAGCTCCACGGTCTTCGGGTGCTCGCCGGTGGTCTTGAAGATGCGCTTCTGCTCGTAGTCGTTGCAGCCGTCGGTGACCACGTTCTCCACCGCGAGCTGCGGCGCGACGAGCGCCACGTTGCGCGCCGAATCCGCGATGAAGATCGCGTCGAAGTCGACCACCGGCTTCAGCCCCTCGCGCAGCTTGCGCAGGGCCTTCTTCTGCTGGAGCGGGGTGAGCCCCTGCGCCTTGAGCTCGCGCACGCTCTGGATCCAGTCGGCGCGCAGCTCGAGATCCGCGCGCCCCACGAGGTGCTCCGCGTAGCTCTTGAAGGTGGTGGTGTCGAACGGGTAGCTCTCCGCGGCGCGGAAGCTCGCCCCCTTCGCCTCCGCCGCGCGCCAGAAGAGGGACATCATCTCCTTGCCGTACTCGACCTCGGGGTAGAGCACCGCGAGCTTCTTGTAGCCGCGCACGTCGATGGCGTAGTGGGCGATGGCCTCGGCCTGCGCCGAATCGGTGAGCATGTTGCGGAAGATGAAGTTGCCCACCCGGGTGATGCCCTCGGTGCGGGTGAGGGTGATCATCGGGATGCCCAGCTCCTGGGCCTTCACCGCGGCGGCCTCGGTCTCCCCGGGGAGGATCGGGCCGAGGATCACCTGCACCCCCTGGCCCGCGAGCTCCTCCACGCCCTTGACCGCCTCGGCGGCCTCGCCCTTCGTGTCGCGCACGATCAGCGCCGCGTCGTCGCCGAGGGCCGCCTTGAGCCCCTCGAGCGCGGCGCGGCCATAGGCGGCGTAGGCGTCCGGGCTCTGCGGGACGAGCACCCCCACGAGGCCGGGCTTCACCGGCTGGGCCGAGCGGGCGCGGAGCCGATCGAGCAGCCCCTTCGCGGAGGGGGCGTACTTCGAGCCCGGGTAGCGGGCGAGCACGTCGGAGAGCGCCCCCTGCGCCTGGGCGTCCCCGAGGTGGTAGAGCGTGAGCGCCCGCTTGAAGGCGATGCCCTCCTGCGCCGGGCAGTCGCCGAGCTCCCCCGCGAGCCGCGCGCCGTCGTTCGCCGAGAGCTGGACCTCGACCACCCGGGCCAGGGCCTCCTGGATCTGCGCGGCGTCGGCGGGGGTGACCCCGTCGAGCTTCAGGAGGGCGCAGTCGTCCCGCACCGCCTCGACCGCGTCGCCGGCCCCTTCGGCCGCCTCGGCCAGCGCGCGGGCCGCCCGGGGGCGATCGGCGGGGGCGGTGTGCGGGTAGAGGCTCTTCAGGCTCTGCTCCGCGTCGCTGAAGTGGCCCTGCGCGAGATCGATCTCCGCGAGGCGCCGCTTCGCGTCGTCGGCGCGCCCCTCGAGCGGGTAGCGGGCGGCGAGCTCGCCGTAGGCCACGCGGGCGGCGGCGAGGTCCCCCTTCTGGCGGGCGGCCTCGGCCTTCGCGTAGAGGGCCTCGGCCGCGCGGTGCTCGTCCTCGGGCGCCTGCGCGGTCGAGGAGGCGGCGCCGGGCGGCGGCCCCGCTTCGCCGGACGACGACGACTGGGCATGGGCGCAGGAGAGCGCCGCGCTGAGCGCGAGCGGGGAGAGCAGCCAGAATCGGTAGGGCCAGGCCGGCATCGGGGAGAGGGTTTCTAGCACCCCTTTGGGCCGGGCCGGAAACCAAAGAAAGCAGGTGTCGCCTACGCACCCACATGGCCCCCGCTGGCGCCTCGGCGACATCGGCCGTTCGTCCGATAGCCAAGCGGCGACAAATCTGGTCAACTTCCAGTCCCGATGACCGCCTTCATCTCACAGAGAGCGCTGCTGCGCGGGGCCCTGGCCCTCGGCTTCGCCGGAGCCGTCGCCGCGGGCTGCAGCAAGCAGTCGCTGGTGATCGTGCCGCCGTACACCCTGCCGCCCGCGGTGGGCCACGCCGCCGATGTCCCGAGCAAGCGGGCGCCGAACGACGGCGGGTTCCGCCAGCCGCAGCACGGCTGCGCCCCGGAGACGCCGCCCAAGTTCTGCCAGACGGTGAGCGACTGCCAGACGGGCGACATCTGCATCTCGTACACCTGCGAGCCCGCGTGCTTCTCGCAGTGCGGCGACTACCCGGTCGGGCTGCCGAGCTGCCCCATGCCCCTGACGTGCGTCGGCGGCGTGTGCATCGTGCCTCAGATGAACGGCGGGACGACCACGAGCGGCACGGTGAGCAGCACGACCTCGACCTCCACGACCTCTTCGGGGCGAACCTCGACCACGGCGTCGGGGACGTCGTCGAGCTCGACCTCGACCTCCGGCGCGACCACCACGACCACGGCGACGACGACCACCACCGCGAGCTCCAGCACCAGCGGCGTGGTCTGCACCGACCCGGACCTCTCCGGCGACTGGACCCAGAACTCGACCTACTACATCGCCCAGGGGGTCGCGAACGGCTACCCCGGGCTGCTCGGCGTGATCAACGAGGTCGCGAACTTCCTCAACACCTGGGCCTACGCCTTCGCGATCCCCTCGTGGGTCTCGACGGTGTTCAACGACCTCGCCCAGTTCGACCTCCTCTTCCGCAACCTGCAGGTCGTGGCCGACCAGCAGCTCGTCGCCAACGGCAACCCCGGCGGCTACACCTGCACCGAGACCTGGCAGCAGGTGTCGGTGCTCGTCAACGGGCAGGTCACCTCGCTCCAGCAGGCCTCGTACAACAGCCCCAGCCCCTACGAGGTCGACGCCTGCAACACCGGCACCACCACCTTCCAGAACCACGACATCAGCGGCGCGGTGACCGGGCTCATCGGCCCGCTGCTCGACGCCATCGTCCAGGCGGACTGCCAGATCCAGGGCTGCCCGTACTCCAGCTTCTCGAACCTCATGTCGAATCTCCTCACCGACCTCATCGACTGCTCGACCCTCAACGACGGGTCGATCTTCGGCTCCCTCGCGCAGGGGGCGTGCGATTCGGCCGAAGGGGCGGTGGTGAGCGACATCCAGCGGGCGATCAGCAACATCCCGCTCGGGATCGGGATCTGCAGCGTCACCGCGCAGGTGCCGACGAGCCCGACGTCGCTCGTCGGCAGCTGGCAAGGCAACGTCTCGGGCTCGCCCTTCAGTGGGACGCTGAGCGCGACACACAACTAAGGGGCCCACGTGCAACCGAACCTCGACCAACCGGGAACAGCTGTGAAGCGGGCCCTCGCCCTGGCGCTGCTCCTCGGCGGCGCGTGCGGGGGCCAGAAGCTCGTCGGCGTCCGCGGGAGCACCGGGATGCTCATCGACCGGGCCTCGGAGGCGGACGTGCCCGCGACCACCGGCACCCACGGGGGCACGACCACCACGAGCCACACCACGACCAGCGCGAGCACCACGAGCCACGCGACCTCGACCACCTCGGGGACCACCGCGAGCACCACGACCGCGACCACGGCGACCACCACGGCCTCCAGCACCTCGGGCTGCAACACCGGCCCGGACCTGAGCCTCGCGAACCCGTGGACCATGACCGCCCAGTACAACCTCCAGCAGGCGGGGCTGCCGTCGTTCAATTCGGCGGTCACGGACATCAGCAACCTGCTCAACTTCGTGCAGACCGCCGGGCTCGCCTCGATCCCGTCCTGGCTCCTTCAGGTGTTCAACATCCTGGCGTCGTTCGACGTCTTCTTCCAGCAGCTCAACGTGACCTCGACCCTGACCTTCACCCCCGCGGGGACCCCCGGCGTCTACAACGTCGTCGAGACCTGGATCGACGTGACCTCGACCGACGGCTCGGGGAACATGGTCGACATCACCCAGGGGCAGATCACTGCCGCCGCCGTGAACGGCTACACCGCCACGGTCTGCAACGGCGTGGTCACCTTCTCGAGCCACGACATCAGCGGAAACCTACAGGGGCTCGTGACGCCGCTGCTCGATGGCCTCGTCTCGCTGGGCACAAGCCAGCAGTACAACACGTTTTCAGATCTCATCACCGCCACGCTCAACAGCGTCTGCGGCGGCCTGTCCTTCATTCAGACAACTCTTTGTACCGGATACGTGAACTCGATCTCCTCGGACATCTACCAGTACATCCAGCAGATCGGCGTCAGCCTCGGCAGCGCAACCGTCACCGGCACCGGCAAGGTCGAGGCTCCCTTTCCGCCGCCCCTGATCGACATGGGCGTGTGGCACGGGACCGACGGCGCCGGGACCTTCAACGGCACGTTCACCATCAACGGGACCTGACGCGCGGCTTCACTTTCGCGCGGGCCCCATGACAGACCCATGACAGTCGACCCGTAGGCTCTCTCCATGGCCTACGGGACGACTCCAGCGCGGACGCCGGCGGAGAGGATCGAGCTCCTCCCCTCCCTCCCCTTCATCCTCATGCACGTGGCGGCCGTCGGCGCGGCGATCGCCTTCCCGCCCTCGGCCGGGGACCTCGCGCTCCTCCTTGGGCTCTACTACTTCCGCATGTGGGCGGTGGTGGTCGGGTTCCACCGCTACCTCTCCCACCGCTCGTTCCAGACCTCGCGCTGGTTCCAGCTCGCGCTCGTGTTCCTGGGCACCACCGCGATGCAGAAGGGCGGCCTGTGGTGGGGGGCGAACCACCGCCACCACCACCGGTACTCGGACCAGCCCGAGGACGTGCACTCCCCCGTGCAGCGCGGCTTCTTCTGGTCGCACATGGGCTGGATCATGTCCGCGAAGTGGCACGCCACGCGCTACGGCGACATCAAGGACATGGCGAAGTTCCCCGAGCTCGTGTTCCTGAACGAGCACTACTTCCTGCCGCCGGTGCTCCTGAGCCTCGCCCTCCTCGGCGGCGGCTTCGCCCTCGGCGGGGTGCACGGCGCGATCCACGCCTTCGTGTGGGGCTTCGTGGTGAGCACGGTGGTGCTGTGGCACGGGACGTTCACCATCAACTCGCTCTCCCACGTCTTCGGCCGGCGGCGCTTCAAGACCACCGACGACAGCCGCAACAGCGCGATCCTGTCGCTGGTGACCCTGGGCGAGGGCTGGCACAACAACCACCACTACTTCCCGGGCTCGATGGCCCAGGGGTTCTACTGGTGGCAGATCGACCTCGCGGCCTACACCGTGCGCGGCCTGGAGAAGCTCGGCCTCGTCTGGAACGTGCGCGCCCCCCCGGAGCGGGTGCTCAAGCTCGGGCGCGGCATCGTGACCGGCGAGGAGCCGCAGACCGAGGCGCCGCGGTTCGCGGACCCGATCGCGTCGGCCTGAGCGCGCCCCCGTTCACGGCCAGAGCCCGAGCTCCCGAAACGAGCTGTAGCCGTCGGCGCCCAGGACCAGGTGATCCACCGCGCGCAGCCCCAGGAGCTCGCAGGCGGCGATCAGCCGGGCGGTGAGGGTCCGATCGTCCGTGGAGGGCTCGACGTCGCCGGACGGGTGGTTGTGCGCGAAGAGCACCGCGGCGGCCTTCTCGCGCACGGCGGGGCCGAGCACGTCGCGGGGATGGACCGCGCAGGCCCAGCCGGTGCCGCTCGCGACGGTGAGCTCCCGCAGCACCCGCAGGCGCACGTCGAGCAAGGTGAGCGAGAAGACCTCCCGCGGCAGGTGGGCGAGGCGCGGGCGCAGGAAGGCGTCGGCGTCGCGGGCGGTCTGGAGCACGGGCCGCTTGCCGACCGCCGCCCGCGCGACCCGGCGGGACAGCTCGAACGCGCTGACCACCGCGGACGCGCGCGCGAGGCCGACCCCCTCCCCGAAGAGCTCGTCGAGCGAGGCGCGGGAGAGCGCCGCGAGGCCGCCGAGCCTGGAGAGGAGCGCGCTCGCCGGCCCGCGCCCCCCGCTGCCCCCGGTGAGCACGAGGCCCACGAGCTCGTCGTCGGAGAGGGCGTCGGGCCCGAGCCGCAACAGGCGCTCGCGCGGCCCTTCGAAGTGGCTGAGCACGAACGAAGGCTAGAGCAGCTTTCGTGCCGCGCGAACCCCCCGAACTTGCTGGCCCCAGCCGGGCTGAAACTCAGTCGCGGCGGCGCGAAAAGATCTGCAGCAGGTAGATGAAGAGGTTGATGAAGTCGAGGTAGAGCGTCAGCGCGAAGGCGATGGGCTCGTCGAAAGCCTGGGTCCGCGAGAGCCGCCAGACGTCGAAGAGGATCGCCACCGAGAAGATCAGGGCCCCGACCACGGAGAAGGCCCCCGCGGCGGCCGAGCTGTGGAAGACGAAGGCGTTCAGGAGCGAGCCCACGATCAGCGCCAGGATCGCGCTGGTGACGAAGGCGCCGAGGTACGAGAAGTCCCGCTTGGTGGTCGAGGCGTAGGCCGACAGCCCCAGGAAGACGACGCAGGTGGTGGCGAGCGCGTTCCCCGCGGCGGTGGGGCCGGCGTAGACCACCGCCGGCGCGAGCATGAAGCCCGTGAAGGCCGTGAACGCGCCGAGGAGCGCGAGGTTCAGCCCCGCGACGTGGCGCCCCGCCTGGGCGCCGAAGAACAGGCCGAAGTACAGGCCGAGCCCGATCCAGGGATGCACCAGGAGGGCCATGCTCGCCCCGGTGGAGAGGCCGAAGTAGCCGCCCGCGCCGGTCGCGACGAGGCCGAAGAGCACCAGGCCGAACACCTTGCGCAGGAAGGCGTTGCGCTCGAGCTGGCCGGTGACCTCGACGAAGTGGCTGGGGACCCCGCTCGGCAGCGGTGAGCTCGGGTGCTGGTAATCGTATTGCAACGCCATGAAAGACCTCCGTGTTGCTTAGAACCGCGCCGACAGGGCAAAAAATCCTTTGATCTTCTCGTTGGTCTCCCGGAGCCGGGTCGAGAGGGTACGCACGAACGTCCACAGGACCGAGTAGGCGATCTCTTTATCCATAAACATCAATTGGTCGAAGTCATCCCGCTTGAAGACCCCGAGCTTGCAGGAGTTGTGGGCGAGGGCGTCGGCCGAGCGCGGGGTGTCGTCGACGAGGGCCATCTCGCCGAAGTAGGCGCCGGGTTCGAGGATCGCGAGGGCCTCCTCGCCGACCCCGGGGACGTTCTTCGAGATGCGCACCTTGCCCCCGAGGACCACGTAGAACTCGGAGCCGCCCTCCCCCTCCTTGAAGA